>OLZC01000591.1_pt1 | contig 12044 bp, 12 predicted proteins | sample 1644391 | NCBI WGS metagenome assembly OLZC01 (sample SAMEA103958140, study PRJEB25191) | human gut metagenome | biome: human-associated habitat [ENVO:00009003]; feature: intestine environment [ENVO:2100002]; material: feces | place: Germany | collected 2013/2015
TAATGTTATAGGTACTAACATACGTGCCCAAAAAAATTTGTGCGGAAACGCTTTGTTCTATTTGTCTGAATTTTATCAAATCCTCAAAGCATTTCCGCATCTTTTGTTACTTAACTCGCGAAATATTTAGTCATATTTAAAATTCCGTATAAATTGCATAAACTCAAGTGTCGTTTTTTATGTAATTAGCTATAATTGCAGACGAGGTTCGCAGAGTTTCAACAGGGTCGATGGCGTATTTTGTACCATCATAGATGTTTGTTCCCGTGTAAGCGTTGACAAGTATCTGATAGATCATGTGGATATCAATATCCGGCCTGATCGAGCCGTCGGCGATCCCCTCGCGCAGGGCGATAAGCGCCGGGATGGGTATCTCCCTGTCGGTAAACTGCCAGAACACGTCGTTTATGTTCAGCTCGGTCTCGATGTTTTCTTCCATCGCGTAGCTGAGCATCTCGCGCGTGTAGGCGTACCACTTGGGAAACTCCGTGTAGGCGTTGGTGTATTCCTCCATGCAGGCAACGTATTTTTCAAAACCAGTTTGCAGGTTTTCGCTCCGCCGGGCGTAGCGCTCCATGAATTTTTCATAAAACTGCGCAAGAGCATCGCGCCACGCGGCGATAACAAGGCCGTCCTTTGTTCCAAAATATCGGTAGACCGACATTGGGGTAAGGCCGGCCTCCTTGGCGATGCGGTTAACGCTTGTTGCTGCCACACCTTCGTCGATGAACAGATCCTGCGCAATCTTCACGACGCGCATTTTGTTTTCGTCTCTTACTTTCCTGTTGGACATGCTCTGAGTATCTCCACTGCGGCGCGCGCAGCAGCGCCGGCGTCCTCCGTGTAAACATCCGCGCCGATCTCGTCGCAGAAGCTCTGGCTTATCGGCGCGCCGCCGATAAGTATCCTTACTTTTTTGCGTATGCCTTTTTCCTGCGCAAGTGAAACAACGCGGCGCATTTCGTTCATTGTCGTTGTCAGCAGCGACGAGCAGGCTATAATGCCGCAGTCGTGCTCAACGGCGGTCTCGATAAACTGCTCGGCGGATACGTCGGTTCCGAGGTCATAGACCTCAATACCGCTGCCCTCCATCATGATTTTGACAAGGTTTTTGCCGATATCGTGCATATCTCCGCGCACGGTTCCGATAACGGCGCTTCCGACTGTCGCGCTCTCGCCGCCTTCACCGACCATGTGAGGCTTTAAAAGCTCTGTTGCTGCCGACATGCAGCGTGCTGCGATCAGCATCTCCGGAACGAAAACGCGGTTTGCCGAAAAATCGTCGCCGAGCTTGTTCATGCCCTTAACAAGGCCGTCAGAGAGGATCTCCTGCGCGGCAAAGCCCTCGTCGAGTGCCTGACTGCACAGGGCAAGCAGCTTCTTCTGCTGGCCGCGGCACAGCGCTGCGCTTATGCGGTCAAGCAGGTCATCGCCCGGCTCTTCCTCGGACACGGGCTTTGCCTCTTCGATGGCGCTCGCAGCCTTATCGCCGAGCACACGGCGCGGTACCGGCGGCAGATTGAACGACGGCGCGTGAAGCTTTGCGTTGTATTCGTCTATCGCCTGATTTATATACTGATCGACATGCCCGAACACTGCGCCGGGAACGCCGTAGGTTATCGACGGGATAAAATGTCCGCCCGGGCAGCAGGTGCTCAGCGTTTTTCTTGCGTAAGTGAGTATATCCTCGCCGCTTATATCCTGCCTGTCTATGGCGGCTCCCATGCCGCCCATGAGAACGAGCTTGCCGTTAAGGTGGCGCTGCAGGGCCGGAATATCATTCTCCGGAAGCGTGCCCTGCCATACCTGAATGCCGATCTCGGCCATATCGTCAACTATCGGCACAAGATACGAGTCGGCATGGTGCACGGCAATGCAGCCGCGCGAGCGGATATAGCCGTAAAAGCGGCGGTAAGGCTCCTTGAAGAATTCGCGCCACATATCCGGCTTCATAAACAGCGCATCCTTCGTGCCCCAGTCGTCGTGCGAGAAGATAACATCCGGCTGCAAATTGTCGATGAGCATTTTTACATAGCGCAGGCGGTACTCGGTTATATATTCGATAAGCTCGTGCATCTCGCCCGGATGCTCATAGAGGTTGGTGAGCGTCGGCTCAAAGCCCATGAGGAAATGGCACTGCTCGAATATGCCCGTGCCCATAAATCCGGCGACGAGCTGCTCGTTCCCGGCTGCTGCGCGCGCTTTTCTGCGGCATTCTTCCCAGCCCTCCGTGCAGGCGCTCTCGATATCCGGTGCGTGCACCGTTTCACGCCAGCGCGTTATATCCCGGCACACTGCCATGTCGCCGTGGTTAAGCGGCATTGCGCCCGGTGCATCCTCCGGGAAGCTTATGGTCGTTCCCCAACGGTCAACGCTGACGGTTCCGCGCTTGCGGTTGCCTCGCAGGTATGTGTTTATGGGGTCATACAGGCACATATGCAGCGCCTCGTATTGTTTCAGCTGACGCTCGGGCTGAGCGTCGGGCTTGAGCATTTCAAGAAAGATCTCTTTTGCAGTCTGCATAACATTCACTCCTCAGAATACAGAAGGCACGAGGTGTAAGTCATCGTGCGCGCTCCGTAGTTGTATCCAAGTCCCGAACGGGAGCATACATTGCTTACAAACAGGCCGAAGGCTTCCATTGATGACAGGCGCTTTGCCGGATATCTGCACGGCTTGTTCGGATATGTGCACCGTGCGCATATCGTGCACGAGCCTGCCGTGAGCGGAAGGCAATCGGGATGCAGCATCCTCGCCTGCCTGGCAAAATTCAAAAATGCGCGCTTGTGCGCTTTGGCGGTGCTTTGCATGCCTTCGTAGTCAAACTCGTCGGCAAGCTCGCCCGTTGTCTGCACAATAAGGCACTTATTATACTGCGCTATGCGGCGCTTTGCATACTCTATGCTGCCGCAGGCCGGCGGACACGACCAGTTCGCGTTCCATTTTCCGCAGCGGTCGGCAGAGCACATTTTGCGCACTTCCTCCAACGGCGTGAGCGCCGCCATGTTAGCAAAGCCGATATGCGAAAAGCCGTTTTCCCGTGCAAGAGTAAGAATATCCGTCATATGATCTCAGCCTCTTGACAAAGCACAAGCTCTGTATGTAATATGATATATTATATTAAGGGGTGATGTCCGTGTCAAGCGTTCGGGTGCTGCTGGGCGGCAAAAGTTGTGACATTAAAACCGAAGACGGTGAAACGCTGCTGAGCGCTTTGCGCAGATCGGGCTTTACCCTGCCTGCCGCATGCGGTGGCCGAGGCAAATGCGGCAAATGCCGCGTCGGCGTAAACTCCGTTTCGCGCCTTGCCTGCCGCGTTGTTCCCAATGACGGCGACGTGGTCACGCTGCCGGAAAAGTCCGGCGGCAGAATACTCACGCAGACGCCGGAGATAGTCTCCTGCGCCGGGAAAATGAGCGGACTTGCCGCTGCGGTCGATCTCGGCACAACGACGGTGGCCGTGCGGATTTACGAGCTTGCAGACGGACGCGAGGAAAGGACTCTCAGCGCATGGAACGCTCAGGCGGCCTACGGCGGCGACGTTATAAGCCGCATCCAATATACTATGGACACTCCCGACGGGCTGCAGGAGCTTTCGCGCATCATCCGCGCGCAGGTCGAAGATATGATAAACCGCGCTCTCGAGGACTGCGGAAGAAAAAAGTCGGAGCTTCGGCACACCGTCCTTGCCGGCAACACCGTTATGCAGCACATATTCGCATCTCTCCCGGTCGAGGGCATAGCGCGCGCTCCGTTCAAACCCGAAACACTTTTTGAGGATGATCGCAGCGACTCGCTCCTCGGCGCGCCCCTGCACTATGCGCCCTGCGTTGCAGGCTATGTCGGCGGCGATATCACCGCCGGGCTGCTCTCATCCGGGCTATATAAAAATCCGGGGCGCAGTCTGTTTCTCGATATCGGCACGAACGGTGAGATGGCGCTCGGCGGAAGCGAAGGCTTTGCATGCTGCGCCGTAGCTTCGGGACCTGCGTTTGAGGGAGCCGGAATAAGCTGCGGAATGGCGGCGGTTGACGGAGCCGTAAGCCATGTTCGCTGCGACGGCGGATTTTTGTACGACGTCATAGGCGGAAAGGCAGCCTGCGGTCTGTGCGGCTCAGGGCTTATCGACCTTGCCGCCGCACTGACTGGAACAGGCTGCATCGACGAGGGCGGCAGACTTCTTTCGCCTGAGGAAGCTCCAGAAAAAATGCGCAGATATCTCACGCGCGACGAAAACGGCAACGGCATTTTCCACTTGACGCGCGAGGTTTATCTCACTGCGCAGGACGTGCGCAATCTTCAGCTTGCAAAGGCCGCTGTCGCGGCAGGGATAGACGTTCTGCTTGCGGCAAAGGGAATGAAAAGCTCCGATATTGACGGTCTGTATCTTGCAGGCGGCTTCGGAAGCTATGTCGATACGGAAAGCGCGATGAAGATCGGCATGCTGCCGCGCATTGAGAAGGACAAGCTGCACAGCATCGGCAACACGGCCCTTGCCGGGGCGGCAATGATGGCGCTTGCACCGGAAAAGCGCGGCGCGGTGCGGCAGCTCGCGCATGATTGCAGCTATATAGAGCTGTCCGGACGCGCGGATTTTGCCGCGGCATTCGCCGAAAACATGTCTTTTTAAACTCATTACGGAGGTTTTTAATATGGAGATCCGTTTTCCTCTTATTCTTGACGGCGCAACAGGCACCGAGCTGCAAAAGCGCGGCTACATGGGCGATGTCAGCGCCGAGCAGTGGGTGCTCGAGCATCCCGAGAGCATTCTTGATATTCAAAAAAGCTATGTTGCATCCGGCAGCAACGTTTTGTATTCGCCGAGCTTCGGCGCAAACAGGAGAAAGCTTGAAGAGCACGGCATTTTTAACAAAACCGGCGAATATAATCGCCGCCTTGCCGCGCTGTCCAAAGAAGCCGCCGGAGGCAAAGCGTGGGTCGCCGGAGACATTTCGCCGACAGGCATGTTCTTAAGTCCGCTTGGCGAAGCCTCGTTTGAGGAGCTTGTGGATATCTACACCGAGCAGGCCGCCGGTCTTGAAGAGGCAGGGGTAGATCTTTTCGTTATAGAAACAATGATGACGCTTTCCGACGCGCGCGCGGCGGTGCTGGCTGTGCGCAGCGTGAGCGATAAGCCCATTTTTGTGACGTTCACCTGCGACGAGAGCGGACGCAGCCTGTCCGGAACCGACGTCACGGCGGCGCTGACCGTTTTGCAGGGCATGGGCATAAGCGCTTTCGGCCTTAACTGCTCGGCAGGTCCGGAGCAGATGCTCGTGCATCTCAGGCGCCTGCGCGAGTTTGCGCGCGTTCCGCTCATAGCCAAGCCCAATGCCGGCATGCCTCAGATAGTTGACGGCAAGACCGTTTACGATTGTCCGCCCGATGAGTTTGTCGCTCTTGTCGGTGAGATGCTCGATGCCGGTGTCGCCGTGTTCGGCGGATGCTGCGGCACAACGAGCGAGCATATCGCAGCGCTTTCCAAGGCTCTGGACGGAGCAAAGTTTGTCCGCCCGGCTCCCGAACACGGAGATATGCTCCCGGCCTCTACTGAGAAAGAGCCGATGTATCTTCCAGCCGATGCAAAGCACGGCAAGGTGCTTTCCGTAACAAGCGAGCTTGAGGACACTCTCTCCGATGCGCTTGACTCGGATGACGCGATGATCGCGATCAGACTTTCCGGCTGGGATGATGTCGATGCATTTGCCGACTGTCAGTACATGATAAATAAGCCCCTGTGCATAGTCTGCGACGATGCCGATGTGCTTGAGTCCGCTCTGCGCGTGTATCAGGGCCGTGCCTTGTACGAGGGCGCGCTCGATGAAAGCGCGCTGCTTCCCCTGTGTGACAAATATGGGCTGATAATCTGATTATATCCATTGCCTCCGCAATTTTCTAATTTGTTCTTGCGTTCTTGTTTAATACAATGTATAATATGCCCAAACTTGTTTGGAGGATATATGTTATGAGCTTTGGTCAGGCAATATCAAGCGTATTCAAAAACTACGCGAATTTTAACGGCAGAGCGCGCCGCAGCGAGTTCTGGTTCTTTGAGCTTTTCACGCTCATTATCAGCGCTGTTGTAAATCTCATTGATTACCTTATCACCGGAGGTGCGGATGTTTATACCTTTGTGGACATCATCTACGGTCTGTTTTCGCTCGCGATCCTCGTTCCGTCTCTGGCAGTAGCCTGGCGCAGACTGCACGATATAGGCAAGTCCGGCGCTTACTGGCTGTTTATTTTCATTCCCCTTGTCGGCTGGATATTCCTGCTCGCATGGTTTGTTAAAGACAGTGACCTTGGCGAAAACCGCTTCGGACCGAATCCCAAAGCCGCATCGGCTTCACCTGAAGTATAATAACATATGCAAAGACCTCCGGCATTGCCGGAGGTCTTTGCATAAGTCATATAGCCTATAGATATTACAGGCCGCCTGCGATGGGCGACTTTTTCTATATCATCGCTATGCCTTTTGTCATGAGGATCAGGCCGAGGGTCACAATGAGAACGGTACCTGATTTGAGAATATACTTATTGTACTTGGCAGGAATAAGCGTGCCGAATGTGCCGAATAGGAGCATAACGGCGCAGGTGCCAAGCCCAAAGGCAAACATGCTTTCGGCACCCTTCAAGGCCGAGCCGGAAGCGGCGGCAAAAAGCCACATGCTGGCCAGTGCACCGCAGGGCATAAGCCCCGTAAGCAGCCCGATCACCAGCGGACGGCTGCCTTTGAACCGGCACGGCTTTGCAAGACCCGGACTTAGTCTGCGCAGAAAAGGAACGCCCCACATCATAAGCCCGACTATAACAACAAGGCCGCCGCAGATCGTAAATAGCATGCTCTTAAACTGTGCATCGTATGTGATAACGGTGCCGAGCGCGCCGAACAAGGCACCCAAAGCCGTGTAGCTGAGCAGCCTGCCGGCATTGTAGGCAACGGCGTTTTTCTGCGTCAGCATAATTCCGCCGCACATACCGATGCAGTGAACGCCGGTCAGAAGTCCGATGACGAACAAAACGCCTGCTCCTGCGCCGGCCTCCGCCTGCGGTACCTTGACAAGTCCGGTCAGCCACGGCAGGGCAAAATACAAAACAATAACGCATGCAGCGCCGATCATGTCGGATATAAGTCCGCTTTTGCCGCTTCCTACGGGATAACCGATATCGGAAAGCGCAGATTTTATCTCGCCGGGCGTTATAATGTCCGGGTCGTACTGCGCAGTGACGCTGCTTTTGCGATAGCTTGCGCGGCAGGATAAAACGCCGCGGCGATGCGTTATCTTCTGCGCGATCTCATCCTCGCACTGCGGACATATCATGCCATCTACTTTTTCTGAAAAAACTTCACTTCTCAATATTCTTCAACCTCAGAGAATTAAGTAAAACACCGTTTGAACTAAGCGACATTGCCGCCGCGGCTATCGACGGATTCACGATACCGGCAGCGGCTATCGGAATGCATATAAGATTATATGCAACCGACCAGATTAGATTTTGCCGGATGATCTTCATAGTGCCCTTTGAAAGTCGGAATATCAGCGGCACCGCGCAGATGCTGCCGCCGGCGATCATGACGTCGGCAGAGTCTATTGCGATATCCGTTCCGCTTCCGACGGCAATACCGATATCGGCGCAGACGAGAGCAGGGGAGTCGTTGATCCCGTCGCCGACCATGGCGACATGCCGCCCCTCGGCCTGAAGCTTTTTGACCGCATCGGCCTTGTCCGAGGGCTTGACCTCCCAGATGACGTTTTCAATGCCGAGAAGCCCGGCAACGCGCTTTGCCTTTTCTTCCTTGTCACCGCTTATCATCCAGACGTCGATGCCGGAGGCTTTGAGCTTTTCTACCGCGTCCTTTGCGTCGGAACGAATGATCTCGCCGTCGTCGGCCATGCCGCAGGTCAGGGTGCCGGTTTTGTCGAAAATAACGGTGTCGGTCTTATAGGCTCGCTCAAGCTGCTCGCCGCCGCGGAAAAGAATGCCCAGTTCCGCCGCGCGTCCGGAGCCTGTCATGATCGCCGTGGGCGTCGCAAGGCCGAGCGCGCACGGGCAGGCAATGACAAGCGTGGCGCACACGCAGTTTACCGCCTGCGCAAGGTTACCCTTATCCGCGAAAAAGTACCAGCGGCAGAACACCGCCGCGGCGATGATCACGACAATGGGAACAAACACGGTGGCGATCCTATCGGCAAGCCTTGCGATCGGCGCTTTTTCGCTTTGCGCATTGCTTACGATGTCGATTATCTGCTGAAGCATTGTCGTTTTCCCTATGCTGCCGCACGAGAGCAGCACCTGCCCGTCGCGGCATAGCGTTCCGCAATACAGTGTATCGCCCGGCTGCTTTCGTATCAGCTCGCTTTCTCCGGTCAGCATGGATTCATCGGCAAAGCACTCACCGTCGGAGATAACGCCGTCTATCGGAATATGGTCGCCTGAGCGTATAACGATGCTGTCCGACGGCAGAATTTCGTTCAGGCCGACCTCAAGCTCGGTGCTGCCGCGGAGTATGTGCGCCGTTTCGAGCTGGAGGCTTATAAGCCTGCGTATGGCGGCCGAGGCCTCGTAGCGCGACGTTGTCTCCATGTATTTTCCGAACAGGATAAGCGACAGCAGCACGCACTCGGAAAGAAAATAAAGCTTCGTGTTGTGGTACACCGTAAATGTTATGTACGCAGAGTAAACGTATATTATTGTCGTTGACAGCGCAACGAGAAAGTCCATGCCGAGGATCTTTTGCCTCAGCGCCCTGTAAGCGCCTTTGTAGAAATACATTCCCGGCCAGAACTGAACAACCGTGGCCAGCAAAAACTGAATAAGCGGCCGCAGACTCCACATAAGCGGCATGGTGAAAAGGACGCTTATGCAAAGCGTCCTTAAAAGCACCAGCCTGCCGTGTGCCTCGCTCTCTTCGTCACCGCAGTCAGGGCAGGATACATACAGACCGTTATTTTGCTGCATTTTTAAGCTTCCTGTACTCTTTGAAGCATATTGCCGAGCAGGGCAGGCAGAACACGGGAATGTGGAACAAAAGCACCCAGCTGAGCCAATCGACGCCCTGATAGAAAACACCGTCATAGGTGATGCCCTTTATAATATCAAAATAGGAAAAATTCCATACGCCCCAGTTGCCGGTGAACGAGCCGCACAGGTGAATGATAAGAAACGATGCCGTAGTGAAAACTCCGGCGATTGCGCCGACAAGCGTTGCCGAGGCTCTTGCGCTTCTTGCAAGAAACAGCGTGACCACCGGCAGCACATACACCGTCAGATTCAGTGCCCAAAGCGACAGGGGAATGGTGTAGCCCCAGTTATAAGCCTGGCGGATGTGATCTCCGTCGTGTATGAGTATCGCAATGAGCATAATCACGGTGCAGACGGTAAGTGTTTTGATAAGCTTTTTATCAAGCTTTGTGTCAAGCAGCTTGACGGCTTTGGCCTCTTTTTCTGACATGTCTGTTCTTCTCCTAAATCGTGGTATGTTAAGATTGACCACTTGGTAAATTTAAATTAGCACGATTTTGCGGACATGTCAACAATTTTATTGACCACTCGGTAAACTTGCGCCAAATATCAAATATATGTATTTGCCGGTGCAATGGCATTTTAACCTCTGTTTAACAATCGTTTATATTAGTTTTCACAGGCTCCTTTACAATGGCACTGTTCATTGAAAGAAGCCTGTTTTTTTACGTAAGGTGAGCGAAATGAAAACCAGAGATCATTTTGTTTTGGGTCAATATTTAATTAATAACTGCGCTGCGCCGATGCTGCGGCGCCATCGAAAAGCGTTTCTGCTCGGCTGTATCGAGCTGGACTTCAATATTTTCAGCTATCTTCGCGGAATGCGGCGATATAAAAAGTTTCATGGGCATAACGCGGAGAACTCTTTCATGTTCCTCGTGCACTGCGCTGACGTTTTCGACGAGAATGCGCCGCGCTCGGCGTGGGATTATTTCCGCCTCGGAACCGCGATCCACTATGTTGCCGACGCATTTACGGCTTCGCACAACGGATTTTGGACAGGCAGCCTATTGGAGCACAGCGCCTATGAAACGGCGCTGCACCGTGAGTTCAAAGCAATGCTGGAGTCGGCTTGCCCGGAGCAGATCCCGAGGCGGGAGTATGCGCCGCTTCACAGAGTCTACCGAACCGAGAAGCACAATGTGGAAATTGACTTTCGGTATATCCTGACGGTGTGCCTGCCGGTGATGCAAAAATATGTTCTCGGAGCAGCGGAGCAGGAGGAAGCTTATGATGCAAGCTTTAATTACGGCCGTCCGGCATAATAACCGCCTGCCGCGCAGTAAGGAGGCGGCAGCGTGAATCGTTATCAGACTCTTGCCGCGAACACCGCTCTCATGAGCATCGGAACATTCGGCTCGAAGCTGCTGGTGTTTCTCATGGTGCGGTTTTACACAGGCTACCTTACTCCGGCGGAATACGGAACGGCAGACCTTATTACGCAGACGGCAAACCTGCTTATCCCTCTGGTGTCGCTGGATATCACCGACGGTGTGTTTCGCTTTGCCGCCGACCGGAACAGCGGCCGGGCAGATGTTTTTTCGGTTGGTTTTCGCATTATAACGCTCGGCTCGCTGCTGATGCTGGCGGCTCTGGCGCTTGCGAAGGATGTCCCGACCGTTCACAGCTACGGACTTCTGCTTGCGACATTTGTTATTGCATCCTGCTATCATGCGCTTTGCGCCCATTTTGTGCGTGCAAAGGGAAATACCGCGCTGTTTGCCGTGCAGGGCCTTTTCAACACGGCGCTGTTTATCGGACTGAACATTCTGTTTTTATCGGTGTTTAACTGGGGCATACGCGGCTATGTGCTTTCTACGACCGTTGCGAACGTGATCACGACCGTGTTTCTCGCTTGGAAGGAGCGGCTGTGGCGGTATTTGCGGTTTGAGCGTAAGCGCGACTTGCAGCGCAGCATGCTGCGTTACTGCGTTCCGCTGATACCGGCGGCAATCTTCTGGTGGATCATGGCGTGTCGGACAGGTACATGGTCAACTGGTTCCTTGGCAGCGACGCAAATGGTATCTATGCCGTGGCGTATAAAATACCGACTATACTTACGATCCTTGCCGCGGTGTTCATGGATGCATGGCAGCTGTCCGCCATTGCCGAGCGACCGGCGCTGAAAAAACTCGGTGCTGCGCCGTTTGCCTTGCTCGGCATAGCGATAGCAAACGGGCCTGCCGGACTCAGCACGCCGCTGCCGCCGCTGGATCTCGCTTCATTCCAGATCCCGGCGTTCCTGCTGGGCGTTGTGATACTGCTTGGACTTGAGCTTTTGAAGAAAGCAATGCAGCACGGCGCGCAGCGGACAAGCGTTGTGAAGCCGTAAAGGAGGGATGCGCCATGAGTCTCGATTGGGGCATTCTGCAATGGATACAAAGCACGCTGGTATGTCCGGCACTGGACATTCTGATGCCGAATATAACGGCGCTCGGCAATGCCGGTGCGATATGGCTGCTGGCGGCCGTTGTTCTTATCATCACAAAAAAATACCGCAGACAGGGGCTATTTCTCCTGCTCGGCCTGGCTGCGAGCGTCCTTGTCGGAAACGTGCTGCTGAAAAACCTTGTTGCCCGGCCTCGCCCGTGCCGGATCGATACAAGCGTGCCGCTGCTTATAGCAAATCCGACCGACTATTCATTCCCATCCGGGCATACGCTCTCGTCGGTCATAAGTGCAGTGATACTGGCGAAAACCGACCGGCGGTTTGGATATGCTGCCATTCCTTTGGCAGTGCTGATAGCGTTCTCTCGGCTGTATCTGTATGTTCATTTTCCGAGCGATGTTCTTGTGGCGGCAGTGCTGGGGATTATTATCGGTCATCTTATATTCCGTTTTGGAGACTCGCTGCTCAATAAGCTGAAAGCGCCGCGTCTGCGTGCAAAATCATAATAGAAATTAGAAAAACTCCGAACGAAATCGTTCGGAGCTTTTTGGAGGCGTCACCCGGATTTGAACCGGGGAATCGCGGATTTGCAGTCCGCTGCCTTACCACTTGGCTATGGCTCCACACACAT
>OLZC01000607.1_pt1 | contig 11896 bp, 15 predicted proteins | sample 1644391 | NCBI WGS metagenome assembly OLZC01 (sample SAMEA103958140, study PRJEB25191) | human gut metagenome | biome: human-associated habitat [ENVO:00009003]; feature: intestine environment [ENVO:2100002]; material: feces | place: Germany | collected 2013/2015
CACAGAAAATAGATCACACAGATCCACCCAATTACTGCCAAAAAGATACTCATTTTCCTTTTCCCCTATCCTTACAGCTGTGAAAAGATCTCCCCGATCGCTCCCTGAACCACCAGGTCTGCAATTCCATCGCGTGCGGTTGCCGTCTTATTAATCAGAATTAACTTATTGCCCTGATAATAATCAATAAGACCTGCCGCCGGATATACGACAAGGGAGGTTCCTCCCACAATCAGTACGTCCGCTTCCTTAATATAATGAACAGCTTCCTGCAGTGTATTCTGATTAAGTCCCTCTTCATAAAGAACTACATCCGGCTTCACTCTGCCGCCACATGCATCACATTTCGGAATTCCATCTGCATGCAGCATATACTCTGCATCAAAGAATTTTCCGCATGTTTCACAATAATTCCGAAGCACACTTCCATGAAGCTCTAATACCTTCTTCGAACCGGCTTTCTGATGAAGTCCGTCAATATTCTGGGTAATGACTGCCTTCAGCTTTCCCTGCTGTTCCCACTCTGCCAGCTTCTTATGGGCTGCATTGGGTTTTGCATCAAGAGCCAGCATCTTCGCCCGGTAGAACCGGTAAAATTCCTCCGTGTGGCTGTAGAAAAAGCTATGGGACAGGATGGTCTCGGGCGGGTAGTCGAACTTCTGGTGGTACAGACCGTCGACACTGCGGAAGTCCGGGATGCCGGACTCCGTGGACACCCCGGCCCCGCCGAAAAACACGATGTTGTCACTGGCGTCTGTCAGTTCTTTCAGTCTGCGGATGGTGTCGTCCATACTGTCCCTCCATTTCTTTTGTAAGGAGCATACGCTATGAATATTCAGATCTTCGGAAAAAGCAAGTCCTTCGACACGAAAAAGGCGGAGCGCTGGTTCAAGGAGCGCCGCATCAAGTACCAGTACATCGACCTTGTGAGCAAGGGTGTATCGCCGGGGGAGTACCGTTCCATCCGGGCGGCCGTGGGCAGCTTCGACGCGCTGCTGGACAAGACCTGCCGTGCCTACGAGGAGCAGTACATGGCCTACATCACGCCCCAGGCGGCGGAGGAGAAGCTGCTGGAATACCCGGAGCTGTTCGCCGCACCCATTGTCCGCAACGGGAAGCAGGCCACCGTGGGCTATTGCCCGGAGATATGGCAGACGTGGGAATAGGAATAAGGGCTCTCATCCGTGCGCCGCAGGCGCACGGTTTTTTTCGGGCAGCACCGCGGCTTTCGCTGTGCGGTGTTGCCCTTAGTCCGTGTAGCTGTGCTCCACCGTGACCACGGCGTAGTAATTGCCGTCCATGGTGCGGACCAGAGCGCGTATCTCCTGCGCTGCCTGGGCCGGGGTCTTGCTGCTGGAGAAGGGCAGCACCGCGTCGAAGATCAGGTTATCGTGTGTGGTGCCCCGGACCACGCGGAAGTCGTGGATGGTCAGACCGGGATCCACCTGCTTCACCAGCGCGGCCACCTGTTCCTTCAGTGCGGTGACGGAGCCGTCGGTGACGATGGGGTCCATGTGGATGACGGCGTGGCAGTGGAGCTTCTCCATCAGTTCCTTTTCAATATTGTCGATTACATCGTGCATGGCCATGATGTCCCCGTGGGCGGGGACCTCCGCGTGGAGGGTGATCATCAGACGGCCGGGGCCGTAGTCGTGGACCACCAGATCGTGTACGCCCAGCACTGTGTCGTTGGAGAGGACGATATCCCGTATCTGCTGCACCAGCGCCGGGTCGGGCGCCTGCCCCAGCAGGGGGGACAGGGTCTCTTTTGCGGCCTTGTACGCGGAGAACAGGATAAACAGCGCCACCACAAGACCCACATAGCCGTCCACCGCCAGCCCCGTCCACTTGCCGATGAGCATGGCAAGGAGCACCGCCAGGGTGGAGACGGTGTCGGAAAGGCTGTCCGTGGCGGTGGCCTCCATGGCGGCGGACTTGATCTTCCGGCCGACGGCCCGGTTGTACAGCCACATATAGACCTTCACGCACACGGAGGCGGCCATGATGGCGATAGCCATCAGGGAAAAGGTGACGGCCTCCGGATGGAGGATCTTGTCAAAGGAGGACTTGGCCAGCTCCACGCCCATCAGCAGGATCAGGCCCGCTACGATCAGGCCGGATATGTACTCGATGCGGCCGTGGCCAAAGGGGTGGTCGGTGTCCGGCTTTTTGCCCGCCAGACGGAAGCCCAGCAGCGTCACCGCCGAGGAGCCGGCGTCGGACAGGTTGTTGAAGGCGTCCGCCGTGACGGCGATGGAACCGGACAGCTGTCCGGCAAAGAATTTGCCGATGAACAGCAGGATATTCAGTGCGATGCCCACAGCGCCGCACAGGGTGCCGTAGGCGCGGCGGACGGCGGGGGAGGACACGTTGTCCCGGTCAGGAATGAGCCAGCGGCTCAGCAATCGTATCATAGCAGTCGTCTCCTTTCGGCGGGTAGACCCGGCGCTTTGTCAGCCAATAGCACAGAGGGATGGCGTACAGCAGTATCTCGTAGGGGATGGCGGACATGTCCGCGCCCAGCATGGCCAGCGGGATGGACACGGAGATGTTCCAGGGGATCAGCGGCGAGAGGACGATGCCGGAGTTCTCGATGTCAAGGGCCATCTCGCCCCTGCCGTGGCCGCGCTTGGTGTAGTCGTCCTCCAGCAGTTGGTTGCACACCACCGCGCAGGTGGACTGGTTGCAGAACACCATGCTGCACACCACGGAGATCGCCGCGCAGGCGGGGAACCGCCCGGCTCTCCGGGCCAGGCGCTGGGCCAGATGCGCCGCGCCGTTCAGCACGCCCATGCCGCCCAGCAGCCCGGCGTACAGCCCGGCGCTGACGGCCATGATGGTGGCCGAGACCATGGACATCATGCCGCCGCCGGAGAGCACGTCGTGCAGCGCGCCGGGGGCGGGGAGGTAGCCCAGCACCGCATCCCGCAGGGTGGGCAGCAGAGCGCGGCCCTGGGCGAACACCGTCACCAGCAGCGCCGTCAGCGCACTGACGGCCATGGTGGGCCGGATGGGGACCTTGCACAGCGGCAGGATCAGGATCAGCAGCGCCGGGATGGCCGTCCACCAGCTGAGGCTGAAGGTGCCGGACAGCTGGTCCAGCACACCGCTGTCCACCGTGGCCAGCGGGTGCGTTACGGACAGGGCGGCGTAGGCCGCGAGGCTGACCAGATAGGGCAGCCAGCCGGTGCGGTGCATCATGTGCAGGTTGTCATAGAGCTTGGTATCGGTGGCGGCGGCCACCAGCGTGGCGCTGGAGGAGGCCGGCGAGCAGCGGTCGCCGAAGTAGGCGCCGGCCACGATGGTCCCCGCCGTGATGGCCACGCTGACGCCGCCGGAGCGGGCCAAGGCCATCAGGATCACGCCCAGGGTGCCCACCACGCCGAAGGACGTGCCCAGGGCGTAGGAGATGAAGCTGGTCAGCAGGAACGTCACCAGCAGGAACAGCTGCGGCGTGATGATGCGCAGCCCGTGATAGATGAAGAAGGCGATGGTCCCGGCGCTGCGCCACAGGGCGGTGATGGCGCCGATGAGCATGTAGATCACGATCACGCAGCACATTTTGCGGCCCTGCTCCCAGGCGGCGTCCCACATGGCCCGCACGGTCATCCCGCGGCGCAGGCCCAGGGCGGCGAAGGCTGCTATGCCCACCCATATCGCAAGGATCAGGGACTGGCCCAAAAGGATGCAGAGACCCACTGCGGCCAGAAACAGCAGAAAACAGAAGACAGCGCCCATGTTACCTCCCCGGGATGGTCAGCGTCATGCGGCAGCACAGATCATCCAGGTCGCTGTCGGTGGCGGCGGGAAGGCGCAGGCGTCCCCCGCATTTGGCGCAGGTCAGGTCCACCGCGCCGCGGCGCACCTGCATGGTATATTCGTGGCTGCCGCAGGCGCAGGCGATACCGCCCCGGGCGGCGATGTCCTTCAGCTCGGACAGCACCTCATACATGATGACGTTGTCGGTGAAGGCTTCATCGGGGGACGCTTTTTCCTTGGCCACCCGCAGGGCCAGACCCTCCATGGCCTTTCGCACCTGGGTCTCCTCGCCGATGTAGCAGCACAGCTCCTGTTTTACCGGGCAGGCCAGGCCGATGCCCCGGCCGTGCAGCACCGCGCCGGCGTCGCACTCCGCCTGGTGGTGCCCACCGCACACGCCGCAGGGCACGTTCAGCCGGAAGCGCAGGCCGTCCGTCTCAGCGGTCAGAGCTTCTTTGCCGCATTCGCATTCCATCCGCGCCGCGGCGGCGTTCAGGGCGAAAACGCTGCGGCTGTGCAGCACGGCCTTGCCGCAGGCCGGACAGATATATCCAAAGCTACGCATTTCTTCCATGACATACGCTCCTTTGTCAACCAAAAGTCACAACAAGTTCCTGTATTATATACCATTTATTCGCTGTTTTCCAGTATTGCGGGAAAAAGAGTTTTACATTATAATAGCGCCGTTATCCCACGCTTCAAAGGATGTGATACCGTGCAGAACAGGAGCTTTGCCGCGGCGGTGAAGGCGGCGTTTCCCCATACCATCCCCATTATGACCGGCTATCTGGCCGTAGGCATGGCCTACGGCGTGCTGATGGCCTCCAAGGGTTACGGCTTCCTGTGGGCGGGCTTTGTCAGTGCCTTTGCCTTCTGTGGCAGTATGCAGTATGTGGCGATCACACTGCTGACCACGGCCTTCGACCCCCTGCAGGCCTTTGTGCTGAGCCTGATGGTCAACGCACGGCACCTGTTTTTCGCGCTGGCACTGCTGCCCAAGTACCGGGGGCTGGGCAAGCTGCGGTATTTTATGATCTACACCCTCAGCGATGAGAACTTCTCCCTCTCCTCCTCGGTGGAGCCGCCGGAGGACACGGACCCCACGCTGTTCTACTTTGCCATGAGTTTCCTGACCTGGCTGTACTGGGTGGCGTTCTCCATGCTGGGTGGTTTGCTGGGCGGGCTCATCACCTTTGACATCACCGGCATCGACTTCGCCCTGACGGCGCTGTTCGTGGTGCTGTTCATCGAGCAGGTCGTCAAGAAAGAGAACCGTGCCCCCGGCGCTGCCGGTCTGGTGTGCGCTGTGGCGGGTCTGGCCGTTTTCGGCGCGGACAACATGGTCATCCCGGCCATGGTGCTGACCCTGGCGGTCCTGCTGCTGGGAAGGAGGAAGCTATGCGCCTAGACACGATACATTCCCTGATCATCGTGGCGATGGTGGCGCTGGCCACCCAGATCACCCGATGGACGCCGTTCCTGCTGTTCTCTGGGGACAAGAAGCTGCCGAAGGTGGTGGAGGACCTGGGCAGGCTGCTGCCGCCGGCCATGATGGGACTGCTGGTGGTGTACAGCCTGCGCAGTACCGACCTTCTGGGCGGCAGCCACGGCATTCCGGAGGCCATCGCCGTGGCGGTGACAGCCGGGCTGCACCTGTGGCGGCGGAACACGCTGCTGTCCATCCTGGCGGGCACCGCCTGCTATATGCTGCTGGTACAGCTGGTGTTTTGAAGATCTGCGAAAGCGCCGTCCCGCGGGACGGCGCTTTCATATTTTCCCGCAAACAGCGCACACTACGGCCAATGCTATGTTTGCGAGGTGCGTATCATGGACGTAAAACGCTTGAGCCGGCAGACCTGCCGGTTTTTGCAGCCGCCGGGAGTGGTCAGCTTTGCGGCGGTGGCGGGAAAGCTGGAGGGCGAGGGGCCGCTGGGCGGCTGCTTCGACGCTGTGGGGACGGACGCCTTCTGTGGGAAAAAGACCTGGGAACAGGGCGAGGCACAGATGCAGGCGGATGCCCTGCGTCTGGCCCTGCAAAAGGGCGGGTTGGCGGCGGAGGACGTGGACTGCGCCTTCGCCGGGGATCTGCTGAACCAGAACATTGGGGCCACGTTTGCCCTGCGGGATTTCAATATTCCCTTCTATGGGGTATATGGGGCCTGCTCTACTATGGGGGAGACACTGTCGCTGGCCGCTATGGCCGTGGCCTCCGGCGCGGTCCGTATGGCGGCGGCGCAGACCTCCTCCCACTTCTGCACCGCCGAGCGGCAGTACCGGATGCCGGTCCCCTATGGCAGCCAGCGCTCCCCTACCGCCCAGTGGACCGCCACCGCCGCCGGCTGCACCCTTCTCTCCGCCCAAGGGCCGGGGCCTTATATCACTCACGTCACCTGCGGGAAAATTGTGGATCAGGGTATCACCGATCCCAACAACATGGGGGCTGCCATGGCCCCCGCCGCCTATGACACCCTCCGGGCCTACTTTGCCGACACGCACACCGGCCCGGCGGATTATGATGCCATTTTCACCGGGGACTTAGGAGAGCTGGGTCACGAGATCGTAATGGACCTGTTTCGGCAAGACGGCGTGGACATGACCCGAAACTATGAGGACTGCGGCATGCTCCTCTATGACCGGGACCGGCAGGATATGCACGCTGGCGGTTCCGGCTGCGGCTGCTCCGCGGCGGTATTCAACGGCTATCTTCTCACCGGCTTGAAACAGGGCCGCTGGCGGCGCATCCTGTTCGCCCCCACCGGGGCGCTGCTATCTCCCACCTCCAGTTTTCAGGGGGAGTCTATTCCCAGCATCTGCCATCTGGTGTGCGTCAGCACGGAAAGGTAGGGCGTATGGCATATCTTAACGCATTTCTCTGCGGCGGACTTCTCTGCGCCGTGGGGCAAATTCTGATCGACCGCACCCGGCTGACCCCCGCCCGTATTCTGACGGGCTATGTGGTCGCCGGCGTGTTCCTCAGTGCCGTGGGTCTGTATCAGCCATTGGCAGATTGGGGCGGAGCCGGGGCCACGGTGCCCCTGACGGGCTTTGGCCACGCGCTGGCCAAGGGCGTTGAAAAGGCGGTGGCGGAGCAGGGCTGGCTGGGTGTCCTCACTGGTGGTCTGTCTGCCACAGCAGGCGGCATCACCACAGCGGTAGTCTCCGCCGTGGTGATAGCCCTGATCTTCAAGCCGGGAGACAAGCGATAAGAAAACCGGGAGCGGCACAGCCACTCCCGGTTTTTCCCGCATTGTCCGCAAATTGTCACCGAATTGTTCTTCTTTTTCTGTCAAAAAGCTGATATAATAAGACTTACATCTACGATTCGACAGAAAGGATCTGGTTTCTATGCGGCGTATCACCACGCTTTTCTTAGCTCTTTTACTGACCCTCTCCCTCACCGCCTGCGGCAGCACGGCCCAGCCGAACCCTCCCGCCCAGACCGGCAATGACGCTTCTCAGACGGAGACCCCCGACACCGCCCCGGAGCCTGCCGAGGAGCCGGAGGAACCCCAGCAGGAGCCATACGTCATCTCCTCCCCCACCGTTGACCGGGGCACCGTGGACGGCGTGACCTATGTACCGTGGGACGGCGTGGTGGAGCATCTGTTTTTCCACCCCATCGTGGCCTACCCGGAGCTGGCCTTTGACGGCGACAGTCAGGCCGACGGCATCGATGACTGGATGGTCACAGTGGACGAATATGACAAAATTCTCCAAAGCGTATATGACCGGGGCTATGTGCTGGTGGACATCAATGACGTATGGAGCGAAAGCACCGACGCCAACGGCCAGCCGGTAATGATCCGGAACACCCTCTACATCCCGGAGGGCAAAAAGCCCCTGATCTTCTCCTATGATGACGTAAACTACTATGACTATATGCTCAAGGACGGCTTTACCTACAAGCTGATCCTGGGAGAGGACGGCCTGCTCTGGAGCTATGGGCTAGACCCTCAGGGCAACGAGGTCATCTCTCAGGATCTGGACGCCGTGACTATTCTGGACAAGTTTGTCCGGGAGCACCCCGACTTTTCCCCTTTCGGCGCCAAGGGCAGTCTCAGTCTCACAGGCTATCAGGGGATCTTAGGCTACCGCACCAACACGGACACCAAGGTCTGGAATGATGAATTGGAGGCCAACCGTCTGAAGGAATGTGAGGCTGTAAAGCCCATCATCGCGGAACTGAAGCGCACCGGCTGGACCTTCGGCAGTCACACCTGGGGCCACATCAATCTCTCGTCCTCCTCTTTGGAGCGGGTGAAGGCGGACACCAAGCGCTGGATGGACGAGGTGGGCAGTCTGATCGGTCCCACCCCCATTCTCTATTATCCCCACGGTGCCCGGCCCGACGGGGATGATGTCCAGAGCACCGGCCCCATTTTCAAGTATTTGCAGGAGCAGGGCTTCCGGGTGTTCGCCTCCGTGGGTATCAGCTCCTATTCCAAAATTAAAACCGACATCTGCGCGGTGATCTGTGACCGGCTCCACCCGGATGGCACCACCCTCCGGGGCAGCGACAAGGTCATCGGCTGGTACAGCCAGTTCTACGATGCCAGAGACATCATTGACCTGGACGTGCGCCCCAACCGGGGCGTGAAGTGGACGCCGAAATCCGCGTCCTGACCGCGAAAAGGAGGCTTTATCCATGAGTCTTGACGAATTGAAGGCCGCAGCCGTGACCATGCTGGACCGGGCCTATTGTCCCTACTCCCATTTCCCCGTGGGCGCCGCCGTGGAATGTACCGACGGCACGGTTTTCACCGGCTGCAACATTGAAAACGCCGTTTACCCCGTAGGCACCTGCGCCGAGCGCACCGCCATCTTCAAGGCCGTCAGCGAGGGACACCGTGACTTTGCCGCCATCGCCATCGCCGGGCGCAGCGACGACTACTGCGTCCCCTGCGGCTCGTGCCGTCAGGTGATGATGGAGTTTGCCCCCGACCTGACGGTGATCTGTCTGAATAAGAACGGGGAGAGCCGGAAATTCACCCTAAAGGAGCTGTTGCCCTATGGGTTCGATCACAGCTGGCTGTAACGGACGCCGGATCTTTTCCGCCAGCTCGTCGTTGCGGGCGCTTGCAATAAACCGATTATTCCTGCGCTTCCGCGCCTCGATCTGACGAAAAATCTGTCGGCGTCCGGCCGCCGGGCTTTTCCGCCAGCGCATCTTGACCACCGAATATTTCCACCCTGAAAATTTTCCCGATATTTTGACCTTTGCGGGAACAAAACGAAGCGCGGCTGCGTCTTATCCTCAGCCGCGCTTCTTTTCCCTGCGCGGGACATTCAAATTTTGGAGGACATTTCCATGAAAAAGATCGTATCCCTTGTGCTGGCAGCCCTGCTGGTGCTGAGTCTGGCCGCCTGCGGCGACAAGAATAACGCCGGCGACGGCGACAAGCCCGCAAAGCCCACCAGCGCCCTGAACATACTGGAGACGGTATGGAACACCTACGGTGAGGACGAGAAGTTTGCCGTCGCCGGCGGCGATTTCTCCGAGGCCAACGCCCGCGAGGATGCCCCCGGCGTCTTCGACCTGAAGGACCGTGCGCTGGTGGACAGCGAGCTGGGCCTGCCGGAGACCGCTGCGGTGGACGAGGCCGCGTCCCTTGTCCACATGATGAACGCCAACACCTTCACCGCCGCCGCCTACCACGCTACCGGCGACACCGCTGAGTTGGCGCAGCAGCTGCGGGACAACATCATGCAGCGCCAGTGGATGTGCGGCTTCCCCGATAAGCTGGTCGTAGCCGAGGTGGGCGAGTATGTGGTCACCGTCTTCGGTGCAGATGAGCTGGTGGACACCTTCATGACCCACCTGAACGGCATCTACGGCGTCAGCGCCACCTACGACGAGGCCATTCTGTGACACGGAGGATGGTGCAGCGGGGCGCGTTCCTGCTGCTGGCGGCGGCGCTGGTGCTGGGGATATCCCGTATCCCCGCGCCTGCGCCTGCGCCGGAGCCGCCCGCACCGGACGACGTGGTGTACGTCTACAACGGCTACGCCGCCAAGACGGACGCGGCGTTTGATACGGATTCACTGGATCGCGCCGCCTATCGCTTTCAGCACCTGTACGACCTGTACTTCGCCGGGCGCACCGTCTATCTGGCGGTGGTGCCGGACAAGGCGCAGTTCACCGTGCCGCCGGAGGGCTACACCCCCGCTGGCGCGGCGGAGACAGCGGACTACCTGTGCGGCGCGCTGGACTTCCTGACGCCGGTGGACATCGCCGGAGAGCTGACGCTGACGGACTACTACCGCACCGATCCCCATTGGCGGCAGGAGCAGCTGCGGCCCGTGGCCGACACGCTGCTGACCGCCATGGGCGCGCCGGTGCCGGACACGCGGGACGAGATGCTGTGCGCGCTGGAGGGGGATTTCCACGGCAGCTACTGGGGAAAGACCGAGGAGCCGCTGGAACCGGACACGCTGTCCTATCTGACCTCCCCTGTGCTGGAGGGCTGCACCGTCCATAACTACGAGACGGATACCGACGGCGGCGTGTACGATTTTGCCGCCGCGCAGGACGCGCCCTACGACCTGTTCCTGTCCGGCAGCCGCTCCCTGCTGCGTATCGACAACCCAAACGCCCTGTCGGCCAGGACGCTGGTGGTGTTCCGGGACTCCTTCGGCAGCAGCATCATCCCGCTGCTGGCGGAGAGCTACCGCACGGTCTACGCCGTGGATATCCGGTATCTGGCGTCCGACCGGCTGGGGCGCGTCGTGGACTTTCCCGACGACGCGGATGTGCTGCTTTTATACAGCACCACCGTTCTGCAAAACAGCATCACCCTGAAGTGACCGGCGGCATAGACTGTGGTGGACACCTCACAAGGAGGCCATGACCCATGGTGTACACATTGGCGCAGCTACGTCCCGGCGAGAGCGGCTGCGTGGCCGCACTGGACTTTCCGCCCCAGAAGGCCCGCCGCATGGCGGATCTGGGTTTTCTCCCCGGCGGATGGGTGACGGCGCTGCACACGGCGCCCTTCGGCAGCATCACCGCTTATCAGGTGCTGGACACCGTGATCGCCCTGCGGGACACCGATGCCCGGCGCATCGCACTGCAATAAAAAAGATGACGTTCCGTATACGGAACGTCATCTTTTTTATGTTATTGACGATGTGTCCTCAGAAGGACACCATTTCATTGGCGGGCTTGGTGGTGGCGGCGATGCTGTTGACGTACAGCACGGGGCCTTCGCCCTCCTTGTCCCGGAAGTTCTCCAGCCCCTCGCCCCGGCACACCAGCGCCAGGAACTGCATGTCCTTATCGCAGCAGACCATGGCGAAGCGGCCAGGGCAGTGGACGCCTTTGAACTTCTTGGAGTGGCACATAATGGCCTTGAAGGACACCTCCACCCCCTCGTAGCGGCCGGGGTTGTCCATCATGTCCACATACCAGATGCCGTAGTCATCGTCGGGCACCTCCAGCTTGCCGCCGGACAGGTCGAAGGGGGACATCTCCGGCGTCACATACTCCTCGCTGGTGCCGTCGGTGTTCTCCAGATAGATGTCGGCGCGGCGGTTCACCATCCGCAGATTGCGGCTGCGCAGCTGGGCGCGGAGCTGCTCATCACAGCGATTGAAGATCAGCAGATCGGCGTTGGAGATCTTCTCCATCATCAGCTGGCCCATGTTGCGGACGTAAGGCTCAAAGGTGTTGGCGTCCACCAGACACATGATCTGGTACAGGATCCAGTTGGCGGGCAGACCTTCCCGGTACAGCGGCTCAATGGCCCACATACCGTTGTATTCGATGATGACCTGCTTGGGGCGGTACTGCTTTTCCAGCTTCTTGAAAAGCTCCGGCGTCAGCTCCGTCAGACTGTTCAGAATCACATCGGGAATCAGGCAAAAAGACATGTGCCACCTGCCAACTGTCAAACTCGGCACAAGAGCGCGCTCTTTGCCTGTAATCCGGAATCAGTATAGCACAAACGCCCCCGTTTTGTCTACGTTTGCGCTATGTTTTCTCCCAGGCACGGCAGCGCAAAAAATCTCCCCGCCATCCGGCGAGGAGATTTCAAATGCCTATATCGGGGAGAGAATCAATAGAACTTCTTTCTGTTCTTGCGAGCAGCTTCAGACTTCTGCTTACGCTTCAGGCTGGGGCTGACATAATGCTCTCTCT
>OLZC01000608.1_pt1 | contig 11870 bp, 15 predicted proteins | sample 1644391 | NCBI WGS metagenome assembly OLZC01 (sample SAMEA103958140, study PRJEB25191) | human gut metagenome | biome: human-associated habitat [ENVO:00009003]; feature: intestine environment [ENVO:2100002]; material: feces | place: Germany | collected 2013/2015
CGAGCGGACAAATCGGAAGTAACCATTTTGACACCATTCCTATTACATATATTTGGATCAGTTTCATCCTGTTCGAAATAAATGTAACGCAAAATATGCCAAACCTGGCGAAAAGCGTCCAAATACGTCGTTAAGTGCTGAAATGTGTCGCAGTGGCACGGCGGCGGCGTGAACCGGCAGGGGTATAGCAGGGGATAGGAACGCGTCAGCGGAGTGCTTGGTTGGATGATAACATGGTATATACAGTCTATAAAGGCATTCGCATTCGGCTGGGTGCTGTAGCGGCAGATTTCCATGACGCCACGCAAACTGTAAATATAAATCTGACGCATTTGCGTGTGGTTTCCGACCTCGACCCCCAAGTTGACGGTCGAGCTCAACGGATCAAGACGATCTTTGTTACGCTGATAGAATCGCCATACACGACCCTGTGCCAAACAGTATGCACCGGTCACGACCTAAATTCAGATGAGGTCGCTTAGACCGACCCCATCAAGAAGGGTGTCCCCAATTTTGGGGAGATGTAGATGGTGGACAAAAATGTTCTCTGTGCACACAAGTGGCTACGCTCAAAAATGAGCTGTCCTCCATGTTCTCCAAAGGTCGCAAATCACGACCTTATACATCTACCTTGTTTCGGGTGGTGGCATTTCCGACTTTCCCTTTTTCCCTGTATTCTGGGGAAGGATGCCTTGTTTCAGGGGATGCGCACACTATAATTCCGTCGTATTTCACGACGCAAATAGATATGCTCAAAAGTGGTGAAACCATAATCAAATCGAAAATCCGCCGGGATGTGTGCTGGCTGATATTAAACGCGGCTCTTTAAGTTCACTTTCTGACTGAATACTGTATAAAATAGAAGGAGCCCTGCTACTCGTGTCTGAGCGGCAGGACTCTGTTGCTGTGGGATATGCTATAGGAAATGGTGGTTGGTGTCAGCGTTCAATGATTTCTGTGGTAACTTTCGTTTGACCTTTGCCAAAAAGTCCGGCATAGCCAAAATCGGCCAAATCCTTGAGTTTCTGTGCTTTTTCTCGTGTCTCACGGTAATCTTCGCGAAGCAGAGTGTCTCCATTTTCGTCATGGAATACCGTTTTAACAACGAACATATTTTCAGCCATAAATCTACCTCCTCCTGCTGATAGAAATGGTGACGATGGGGAGCGATGTCTATTACCGCAGCTTTCTCATATAAGCTTGAGACGTCCTTTTCTGGCTCTCGTAGAAAGTAACACCGGTCACATCGTTCACGACCAGATCATCATAAGGAATGCCCTTTTTGTTCAGGTGGTCAATGAACCAACGTTTTTTCAGATAGCACCACGGGGTTCTGCTGAGATCACCGTAACTCGATGCAGGCCGCTCACATGCGTTGTAGGTTTTGCCGCAGATGCTCCACCACTCTTTACGCACTCGCTCACGCATTTGTAGGACCTCAGAGGTGCCATGAAGGCCGTGCTCCTCGCCATACTGATAGTCTGCCTTCTTGATTTTTGCGTTCTGTCCCGCGCTGACTGCACCAGCCGCACCAAGACCCAACATACCTAATACAAATGAAAAAGCGCCTGCCATAACAGTTTCCTCCTGTATTTTGAAGTGTGTTTGCCTTTGCTGTACCTGAAGTCTACCAAACAATGTGTCCAATAAAGTGGATTTACAAGTAAATTTTTAAAAATGTGGAGTTTTTTGCTGCTGTTGCGCGAACTGATGGATGACCGCACTGTCGCAGGCAAAAGTCTCCGGTAAGGCCTCCGGTGGCGGAGCTCCTCTCACTCAGTCAGTCCCAACAGATAATCGGTCGGCACTTGATAGAATTGAACGAGCTGGATCAGACGGGGGATCTCAGGGCATTTATCGTGCTCCCATGCGTAGACTGCCCGGCGGCTCACTCCCATGGTTCGTGCAAGATCGGTTTGGGTATAGCCGTGCGTTAGGCGCAGGTATTGCAGGCGTTCTGATATGATAGTCATGGCTGCTATCCTTTAAATAATGGGCGTCCTCTCACAGCCCGGCGAATCTCTGTCTTTACGAGTGCACTTTTAAATCCGGCACTACTCTCACTCGTGCCTTCGCTCTCTGTCCTGCTATAATTTAGTCGGCCTTCACGAACAGCTCCATGCAGTCCGCACAGATGACCCGCACTTCCTTGGTGCTCCGGATGATGGTACCGCACTTGGGGCATATCTACCGCCGGGTGCTGCTCTTGGCTTTGGGAGGTTTCGGTGCTCCGGTCTGACTGCTGCCGGGTGCCTTGCTGCCTGCTCCGGTGCCTGCCATATCCGACCATGCCAGCCGTTCACCCATTTGGATATCCTGCCAGCCTTGGAAGATGATGAAGTCCAACAGCTCTTCGGACGGGCTCGTGATGGTCCAGCCGTATTTCTCGTGGTGGTCGACGGTCAAGCCGTGTGCCTCGGCCTGCTCCTTAAAGCGCCGGTTGTGATAGACTCCGTTGTTGCTGGTGTCCTTGATGCTGGTCTCCATGCAGTATTCGTGCACCATCTCATGTAAAAGGGTGGAAGCGGTCTCTTCGATGGGACGGTCAAGGGTAGCCGACGAAATATTGATCTCGTACTTGTTTTCGCCGCCTGCCTGCCAGACCTTGGAACAGGTGATATGACCGTATGCGGACGGGGTCTTTTTCAGGCTGATGATGGGTTCGGGCAGCTTGCCTGCAAAGTAGTGCTTGTTGAGCTCGCGGAACATCTTTTCCAGCTGACCAGCAGCGCGGGAGGTTTTGACAGTCTGTTTCATGATTTTTCGAACCTTTCTATTGATAAAAAAGGCCGGGACAGGTATAATATTGGTGTAGCCCGCCCCGGCGGGTGTGTTGGGCTCTGTACAGCGCAAACTTTGGAAGGGGAGCGCTGTATGGGGCTCTTTTCAGGTGATGCTCAGGCGGGTGCCGATGACTGTTTTGCTGTACTGGTCATACAGGTCAGGAGCCACAGCCTTGATGGCTTTGCTGTCCAGTCGGGTGCTGGAGAAATCGGATAGACGGACTTTGTGGCAGCCTACTTCCAGATAGTTGGTGGAGCGCTCAGCCAGGGCCTCGCGGATCTGGATCTTCAAGGCTTCCTGCTCAGCCTGTGCGGCCTCGATCAGTTGGGCGGCCTCCTTGTACTGCTCGACAAGGGTCAGTAAAACGTTGATACTCATGTGTGTACCTCTCTTCAAATCGTTGGGTGAATGGTCGGATGTGAGAACCGGTGTTCCCGATGGCATGAGTATACTCCTACTTGCGCAAGTATGCAAGATGGAATGTTGCACAAAGAAAAGTGGGTAAAACTATGCAATTTGCGTACTTGAGCAACTATGCACTGCAAAAGACAGAAAAGCAAATATGATATAATACCTATAAGAGTAAACAGAAAGATGGTGCTTCAGATGGGCGGCAAAACGAGCGCGGCGAGTAAAAATAAGTGGAACGAAAAAACATACGACAGGATAAACCTTGTTGTCCGTAAAGGTCAGAAGGAGCAGATTCAGGAGTATGCCAAAGAGAAGGGGATGAGCCTGAACGCCTATATCAACGCCTTGATTCAGGCAGATATGGGCGAACACCTGACACCGGGGGTGGTTAAAAATTTGGAAGGGGACGCCGACCCGGTAGAATGAGATCGTTATTCCATCTCCCCAGACTGAATTGAATCTAGCAGCAGAAGGCCTCTGTCTTTCACAGAAATGTGATCGGCGGGGGCCTTTTTAGCGAAAAAAATAGCCTAACTTATGCAAAAGAGCACAGATCAGGTGGTGCGCTGCATTGATAGTTAATTATACCTATATATAATAGGGGAAGAGGGGGAGAGAGTAAAAATTATATAGTGCAATGCGATACGTCTAGTTTGAACCTATGACCAATGCAATGGTATGAACCAGTTTTTTAGTGCGAAGGGATGCACCGTTTAGCGGCTGTCATTACATTGAAACTGCTATCTCACCTGACCGTGCTATCCAGCGCTATAGACAACTATATGACCACACATTTTTCTGCCAGTGATTTCATCTGGGATTTTCAGGCGAAACTGGGCAATGTGTGGAAAAGATTAGGTTGAGTCGAAATTTTTTCTAAAACATAGATGAATACAATTCCTCGGATTTCTATTGATTCCCAGATGTAACCATGATAGAATAATAAGAGAATTCAGACGGCCACGTAGAAGAACTGGTATTCTCCATTTTGGGATGGAAGATACGCCTCGATTGCGGGTAAGGAGGTGAATCATGTGGGCTTGTGTCTGTTTGCGAGCAATAATGTGATAAATCATGCGGAAAACCAAATGATAGACCACAATAAAAAGCCCACTGCTGTTTACCTTGCTGGCGTGATGCGCAAAGGTGAAAATGAAGTGGGCTTGTTAGGGTTTTGCAAAAGTGTAAAATTCTGCATTCTGACAGCGCTGTGTATGCGGAGCTTGAGCTGCAGTGTGATGTTTTGGTTCTCGTTGCGGCTACATTGCATTTAAAATGACCTTGGGCGAAACCGTCGTCCGAGGGCTTTTGTTTACTTGGAAATCAGGAGATAAACGGTCTGTACGTCTTGGAAAAAGAGGAACGGCTATCTAAAAGGAGGGTGCTTGCGGGAACGGTGTGAGCTAAAGGGATTGCTTAAAAACGACTAACAATAAGAAACGTATAGACAAGGATTTATGTGAGGAAAAAATGGCTACGAATACGACTGGAATTGAGAAGAAAGTTGAAATTGACCGAAAAGAGAATCTGCACGACCATCGGCTGTACTGGTTCATCCGTCGTGCGCAGGATATTGTTTTGTCGTCGGTGGCGCTGGTAGTGCTGTCACCTGTTATGTTGATTACGGCGATTGCTATTGTAGTGGATGATCCGTCTGCTGGCCCGATTTTTTCGCAGGAACGCATTGGCCGCAACGGAAAACCCTTCAAGTTCTATAAGTTCCGCTCCATGTGCCCCAACGCAGAGGAAAAACTGGATGATCTGCTGGATCAGAATGAGATGGATGGCCCTGTGTTCAAAATCAAGGACGATCCGCGCATTACTCGTGTGGGCAAATTTATCCGTAAGACCAGCATTGATGAATTGCCGCAGCTGTGGAACATCCTGAAGGGTGATATGAGCATCGTTGGCCCCCGCCCTGCACTTCCCCGCGAGGTGGAGCAGTATGGTGACTACGAAAAGCAGCGTCTGTATGTGACCCCCGGTCTGAGCTGTTATTGGCAGATCGCTCCGCATCGCAACGACCTCTCTTTTGAAGAGTGGATGGATCTGGATGTGAAATATGTCAAGGAGCGCAGCTTCTGGGTGGATTGGAAGATTATTTTTAAGACATTCAAAGTGTGCCTGCTGGGGCATGGGGAGTAATCGGTTGGATACATCATCTTTAAGGATAAGTACATAGATACAAAACTTTTTTAAAAGATGTGCGCGATAAGAACTGGAGGAATAGGTATTATGAAAAAGGACTATAAAATTGCGGTTGCTGGTACCGGGGCTAGAGATATAATAGGGTCAACCAAGAAAACCTACGATAACTAAATGGTTTTGACGGCTTGAGTTGTCCTTCAAATGTTTTGTTTGTTGAAAAACTGCAAGATGCGGAAAATCCTGGGGTTATATGTAGGCGGCTTTTGGAAGCTCTGTTTTGACCCACAAAAAGGAGCAGCAAATAAAGATTGCAGGAGAGTTCAAGCCTACGGTGGATTGCCTTTGTGCGACCCGCCGTAGGCTTGTTGCTGTTTATATAGAAAAAGTGAGGAGAATGAAAATATGAAAACTTACAAAATCGCCGTGGCTGGCACTGGATACGTGGGCCTCTCCCTTAGCGTGCTGTTAGCACAGCATAACCAAGTGATGGCTGTTGACATTGTGCAATCAAAAGTGGATATGATTAACAATCATAAATCCCCGATTCAAGATGACTATATCGAGAAGTATCTTGCAGAAAAAGAATTGAACTTGACCGCAACGCTGGATGCAAAGGCTGCATACGCGGATGCGGACTTTGTTGTAATAGCTGCTCCCACGAATGTCTACTCAACAAACCGTATTGACGTAGCATCGTCGAAAAGAACCTGTTTTGCACGCTAATTGAGTTGCTGAAACTGGTTATATTTCACAACTATATGAGCTATAAATGCTAGATGCTTATACAAAACGCTGAACTTTTGGGCCATGTGGCACAAAATTGGCACATCTTTTTCAGAAGAATCATAGAAATGACGGAAAACGGGAGAAAACAACAAAAATCCATGAGTTTATCATTAACGTCTGAAACTGCTGTTGAGTACACTATCTGACCCGCTAATGACACCTACATCATAACGGTTTGTTGAGTCATGAAAAATAAAGAAAAACAGATGATTTCTACTTCATAAAACAGCTGTTGAGTAGAGCCTGGATGGTGATGATAAATACATGTTTTGTGCAGTGAGAGTGAATGATTTGTTCATAACGAACAATGAATGGTGAGAGATGGATTAAATGATATATACAGTTTTAACAAAACTCATGTGCCGACAGGGTTCGATTCAACAATCCAACACTTAGAAAAAACATCATTGCAGGGTATACGGGGTTCGACTGTATAAAACAGCACTTCGGCTATAGAGAAATAGAGACGAGTGTACTCAACGGATGTTTTATGAAGTAGAAAACACGATTGCTGGGGTAATTGGATACGACAGCAAGAGGGGAATACTTAGCCGTGTGTGGTTATCACACAGCAAAAATTAGAGAGAAATACCATCCATATGGATGTGTAGATAGATATAAAAATAAGGTATGAGCCCTACTATGGGTAGAGGAGAAAAAAACTATGAAGGTTGTTATTTTAGCAGGCGGCTTTGGAACAAGAATATCTGAGGAGTCTCATTTAAAACCAAAACCAATGATTGAAATTGGGGAAAAGCCGATACTGTGGCATATTATGAAAGAATATTCAGCTTATGGTATTAATGAATTTATTATCTGTGCTGGATACAAGCAGCATATTATAAAAGAGTGGTTTGCAGATTATTTTATCCATACATCTGATATTACTTTTGATTTCACCAAAGGAAATGAAATGATTATTCACAATAAGCATGCTGAGCCATGGAAGGTAACGGTTGTTGATACTGGATTAAATACACAAACTGGTGGACGTATCAAGCGAGTTAAAGACTTTGTTGGCGATGATACATTTATGGTTACCTACGGTGATGCGGTTGGTGATATTAACATTGACGAATTACTTGCGTTTCATAGAGCACACGGTAAAATCGGAACAATGTCAATGTATAATTTTGGACAGACAAAAGGTATTGTTGATGTTGGCAACAATGGAATCATTAATGCATTTAGAGAAAAATCCGATTTTGACGGTGATTTGATTAACATCGGATATATGGTTTTTGAACCTGCTCTGTTTGATTATATTGAAGGAGACAGCACGATCTTTGAAAAGGAACCGCTCACGAAGCTGGTTGAAGATGGACAGCTCGCAGGATATGTTCACAAAGGTTTTTGGCAGTGCATGGACACGCTAAGAGAAAAGCAAAAGCTTGAAAAGCTGTGGGAAGATGGAAATGCCCCGTGGAAGCTTTGGAAAGATTGAGGAAAATAATCATGAACTTTGATTTGAGCTTTTATAAAGGAAAGAAAGTATTTGTAACAGGACATACGGGTTTTAAAGGTTCTTGGCTGTGCAAGATCTTAGCGAATGCGGGTGCAATCGTAACAGGATACTCTCTGAATCCGCCTACTTCTCCGTCTTTGTTTGAAATTGCGAATATCGAACAGGATATTCACTCTGTTATCGGTGATATTCGAGATTATAAAACGCTGAAGGCAGCGTTTGACGAAGCACAACCGGAAATCGTGTTGCACTTGGCAGCACAGCCCATTGTTCGTGACAGCTACAAAAATCCTGCTTATACATATGAAACAAATGTGATGGGTACAGTGAACATTTTGGAGTGTGTCCGAACCAGTAGCTGCGTGAAGTCCTTCTTAAATGTAACGACTGATAAAGTCTATCTGAACAAGGAATGGGCTTGGGGTTATCGGGAGAATGAAGAATTGGACGGTTATGATCCGTACTCGAACTCCAAGTCCTGCTCTGAGCTGGTTACACATTCCTATAAAAACAGCTTCTTTGGGGATAATCGAGTCGCTATTTCTACGGCGCGGGCTGGTAACGTAATTGGCGGTGGAGATTTTGCAAATGACCGTATTATTCCAGATTGTATCCGCGCTGCAATCAAGCATGAGGATATTGTGGTGAGAAATCCATTCTCGACCCGGCCATATCAGCACGTTCTGGAGCCGCTGTATGCATATCTGATGATTGCAGCAATGCAGTATCAGGACATTAAATATGCAGGCTATTATAACGTAGGTCCCGATGATGTGGATTGCTTCCAGACGGGAGCCTTAGTCGATTTGTTTGTGAGCAAGTGGGGCGAAGGCATGAAATGGGTCAATCGGTATGACGGTGGCCCTCATGAAGCAAACTTCTTGAAGCTGGATTGTTCCAAGTTGAAGACTACCTTTGGCTGGAAGCCCCACTGGAACCTTGATACGGCAATTGAGATGGTCGTGGAATGGAGCAAGTGTTGGGTAGAAGGTGGAGATATTCGTGCCTGCATGGATAACGAAATTAAATTATTTATAGAAAGTTAAAAGGTAAAAATTTGCATGAGTCTTACAGCGGTTATAAATGAATTACTTTTGGAAATAAAAAAAGAAAAAATTGATCCCGCTGAAGGACTGGGGGATGAATTGTTTTTAGCTGTGGCATCACTGACTCCTATTGTAAACGTTGACATTCTTATTGTTAAAGAGAGAAAGGTTTTGCTTTCATGGAGAGATGATGAACAATGCGGAGCTGGATGGCATTTGCCAGGAGGATGTGTCCGATTAAAAGAAACCTTAGAACAAAGACTTCATGTCTGTGCTAAAAGTGAACTTGGTACGGATGTTCTCTGTGATATGAAACCCGTATTAATTACGGAGAATATTGAGCCAAAAAGAGATAGGGGGCGAACCCATTTTATTTCGTTCCTTTATCAGTGTGTGCCTGTAGATAAAGATCAACTCCGACTGCTAGACAACCAAGAAATAAAAGGGCATCTTGGATGGTTTAATCATATACCGGAACATTTCCTTCCGGTTCAAGATTTTTATCGAGAGACGATAACTAAGATTTTAGAACAGGGGGATTAGTAATGCCTTTTGAATTTAAGAAAACCGAAATTGAGGGTTTAATGCTCATAAAGCCACATATGTATCCAGACGAGCGCGGTTTGTACAAAAAATATTATGAAAAAAATATTTTTGCAGAGAATGGTATAACATGTGAATTTACAGAAAGCAGCGATTTGTATTCTAAAAAGGGAGCTTTAAGAGGGCTTCATTATCAAACAGTGGACTCGCAAGCGAAGCTCATACATGTTATTTCAGGTGTTTTATTTGATGTGGCTCTTGATTTAAGAGAGAATTCTCCGACATTTGGACAGTATCATACGGAGCTTTTAAAAGCTGAAGATCAATTTGTGACATATATCCCAGAGGGGTTTGCTCACGGATTTATTTCGCTGACTGATGATACGATTTTCTCTTATCAGTGTTCTGGAAAGTATGTTCCGTCAGCTTGTGGAGGTATTCGCTGGAATGATCCGGAATTAAATATTCCATGGCCACTTGAAGAATATGGAGTAGAACACATTATTGCAACCGAGAAAGACAAAAATTGGCCAACTTTAGCTGAATATATTGCATTAAGAAAGTGACGGAGGAGCGAAGTGATGAAAAAAGCAATTGTAACAGGAGCAACAGGATTTATTGGAAAATTTCTTGTAAGAGAACTTGTGAAACAGAATGTGGAAGTCATTGCAGTTGTGCGACGGGGAACAAAAAATCTTAATACGATCAATGCTTTGCCGGTGAAGATAGTGGAGTGCAACATTGCAGATTATCATATGCTGCCTGATATGATTGCTGATCGAGATATTGACGTTGTCTTTCATATTGCTTGGCAGGGAGTATCTGATCTGGATGCTCGAAATGAAGCAATTCAGATGCAGAATTTACAGTCAACACTTGATTTGATTGATGCTATGCATATTATGAAAATCGGTTGCTTTATTGGTTGTGGAAGTATGCATGAAGCAGAGTCGCTGGTTGAGATGAATGAAGATAAAGTGATTTCGAACCTTGGATATATGTATAAGGCAACGAAAACAGCGGCTCACTGGATTGGAAAAGCAAAATGTGGAACTTATGGAATTCGTTTTTTCTGGCCGCTGATCAATACATATGGTGAAGAGGAAAGATCAGCTCGGCTTGTTAACACAATAATACGTAAAGTCCTTCATGGAGAGACGCCTGATTTATCAGCAGGAAATCAGTATTATGATTTTGTTCATGTTTCGGATGTTGCCAGAGCTCTTATTCTAATTGCAGAAAAAGGCGTGGATGGAACTAATTATACGATTGGTTCCGGTGATGCAAAGCCGTTAAAGGAATTTTTAAAGATTGTTGGACAAGTTGCTAATGATTTACACGGTGGTGAGCCAGTTGAGTTGGGGTTTGGAAAAATAACATCAAATGTCATTTCTTTACCGATAACAACATTTGATGTTACTAAACTTTATAAAGATACTGGATTTAAACCCTTGATTCCTTTTAGGGAGGGGATTGAGCGAACAGCTCGATGGATTAAAGAAGATGAAGGAATGTAAAGGATATACGGTGGGAAGATGGATATTTTGTACTCAAGTAGTGACAGCTATGCCTTTTTGACAGGCATTTCAATACTGTCATTGTTAGAAAATAATAGAGAGTGTGATGCTATTCATATTTATATTATGGATAATCATATTTCAGCTATAAATAAAAACAGATTGATTGAAGTGGCTAAGGAATATCAGCGTGACATCTCTTTTGTTCCAATGCCAGATATGAAAGAACTTACTGGACAGGAAATAGACACGAGAAGGTGGAATATCAGTACATTTGGCCGGTTATATATGGCGAGTGCATTGCCTGAAACAGTACATAAAGTTCTGAATATTGATTGCGATACTATCATTGTAGATTCAATTGAACCATTGTGGAATACAGATATGACGGGAAAAGTATTTGGCGGAATGCTAGAGTGTATTAATGACCGTTATAGACGTAATGTGGGGAAAAAAGATGGCGACTATTATTTGAATGGTGGTATTGTGTTCTTGAATCTCGATGAAGTACGTGCTGGGGATTACGAAAGAAAATTCACGGATTACATTACAAAATACGGTAGCAGCCTAGCATACTTAGATCAGGATGTTTTAAATGGTGTTGTTGAACAGGAGAAGAAAGTAAAACTTCCAATGCGTTATAACACGCTTTCAATTTATTTTTATGCTACATATGAGCAGGTACTAAAAATCAGGAGATCGAAAAGTCAAGATTTTTACAGTAAGGAAGAATTTACAGGGGCCGTATCGAACCCCGGCTTAGTACACTTTACAACATGTTTTTTGGATGGTCTAAGACCTTGGATAAAAGGAAATCAACATCCATATTTAAAAACTTTCTTAAAGTATAAAGAAATGTCACCGTGGAGAGACATTCCACTTCAGGAGGATAAGAGAAGTGGTTTGGTTAAGTTTAGAACTACGATGATTCGTAAAGCACCACGATTTGTACTTTGTGAAGTGGCATCTGTGCTGCATGGTGTCATAATTCCTGAGAAGAACTATAAACGAATGCAAGAAAGAGTAAAAGAGTGAGAAGATGCCAGAGTTTAGTATTATTGTCCCAATATATAAGGTTGAAAAGTATTTAGAGATATGTATTGACAGCATTATTGGACAATCTTTTTGTGATTTTGAATTATTACTGGTTGATGATGGTTCACCAGATAC
>OLZC01000609.1_pt1 | contig 11867 bp, 8 predicted proteins | sample 1644391 | NCBI WGS metagenome assembly OLZC01 (sample SAMEA103958140, study PRJEB25191) | human gut metagenome | biome: human-associated habitat [ENVO:00009003]; feature: intestine environment [ENVO:2100002]; material: feces | place: Germany | collected 2013/2015
CTACCCCTACAGATTCTATACAAAACAAAAATTGCATCAATGCCGTATTGGGCATCAATGCAATTTCTTTATCTGACTATCTTCTCAAATTGACTGCGGTGGCACATCGCCAACCGAAATTTTCAATTTTCAATTAAAAACAAGACTGCCGTTCGGGCAACTTAACCCTCGCATTTTGCGGACTCTCTTCCCGAACGAAATCACATCTTATTCTACAGTAACCGACTTAGCAAGGTTCTTTGGCTTATCGGGATCAATACCTCTGTTGATTGATGTGTAATAAGCAAGAATCTGGAGCGGAACTACCGCTGTAATCGGCATAAGAAGCTCGTCTGTATGCGGAATTTCGATAACATAATCCGCAACACCGTCCTTGAGTTCTCTTGCACAGGCGTCTGTACAAACAAGAATAACCTTTGCACCTCTTGACTTAACCTCAACAACATTGCTGATTGTCTTGGGGATAATATCTGTCTGAGTTGCAACGGCGATAACCGGAACATCCTCGTCAATAAGCGAAATTGTGCCGTGCTTTAACTCGCCTGCGGCGTAGCTTTCTGAGTGAATGTACGAAACCTCTTTGAGCTTGAGCGAACCCTCCATTGAAAGGGCATAGTCAAGACCTCTGCCTATGTAAAGCAAGCTGTCGGTTGCAACAAGCTTTGTGGCAACGAACTTGCAGGTATCCTCACAGTTGTCGATTACATACTGAACTGCCTCGGGCATTTTTGTGAGAGCCGAAACAAGTCGCTTGCACTCGGCTGTGCTGATTGTTTCCTTTGCAAGAGCAAGCTCAAAGGCAAAGAGATACATAACGGAAAGCTGTGTGATGTATGCCTTTGTTGACGGAACGGAAATTTCCGGACCTGCGAGTGTGTAGATGAGCATATCCGCCTCACGGGCAATTGAACTACCCTTTGCGTTTACGATTGCAAGAGTTTTTGCACCCTTCTGCTTTGCAAGACGCATTGCGGCAAGGCTGTCGGCTGTTTCGCCCGACTGTGAAATGATGATTACAAGGTCGCCCTCGCCTACAATCGGATTTCTGTAACGGAACTCGGACGCAATGTCAACATTTACGGGAACTCTTGCGATATCCTCAATAACATACTTGCCGACCATACCTGCATGCATAGCAGTACCGCAGGCAACGATTGTGATATTTTTGAAATTCTTGATTGTTTCCGTTGTGATGCCGCACTCCTCAAGGAACGGAAGTCCCTCTTTGATTCTCGGCATAATCGTTGTTCTGATAGCCTCGGGCTGTTCGTTGATTTCCTTAATCATAAAGTGCGGATAACCGCCCTTTTCGGCAGCCTCCATATCCCAGTCGGCTGTCTGAAGCTCCTTTTCAATCGGATCAAGGTGTTCGTCAACGAACGAAACACCGTCAGGTGAAAGTGTTACGATTTCATCATGGTCAAGAAGATAATAATCCCTTGTGTACTGAAGAATTGCGGGAACATCGGACGCAATAAAGCACTCACCCTCTGCAACGCCTACGATAAGAGGACTTTCACGGCGAACCGCAAAAACTCTGTCGGGGAAATCCTTGAACATAATTCCGAGTGCAAACGAACCCTTAAGCTCAGCCATTACACTGTCAATTGTTTCAAGAGGATTTCCGTTGTATTTATAGTCGAGGAGCTGAGCAACAACAGCCACTTCCGTATCGGTTTCTGAATAGAAGGTGTAGCCATTTCGAATCAGTTTGTCTTTTAATTCCTGATAGTTTTCAATAATACCGTTGTGAACGATTGTAACCCTTGCACCGCTGTGTGGATGTGAGTTTACATCCGAAGGCTCGCCGTGGGTTGCCCAACGGGTGTGACCTATGCCGACATGACCTTTCGGAGTGCCAACCTCTGCAAGCTTATCCTTTAAGTCCTGAAGCTTACCCTTGGTCTTTACAGTCTTGATTTCTCCGTTATCAAAAACCGCAATACCTGCCGAGTCATAGCCTCTGTATTCAAGCTTTGTGAGAGCATTAACAAGCACCTCACTGCAATCCTTAGGTCCTACATAACCTACAATACCGCACATAAAATTTCTCCTTTTCGGTTAATCATTGACCTTGTGGCAAAAAGTAGGTACAAGTTCTGCCAAAAGTTCAACTGTCTTTTCACTGTCATTGTTTTCTGCGGTCTTTTTGAGAACCTCAAGCTTTGACAGCATATCTGTTTCGTCTATTTTAATTTGATTTCCTATGAAAATTTTCTTGTTCTGTGTTGACTTAAGACCTTCTTCGTCCATAAGAAGCTCCTCAAAAAGCTTTTCACCCGGACGAAGTCCCGTGAAAATAATCGGAACATCTTTGTACGGAACCTTACCGTACATTCTGATAAGGTTCTCGGCAAGGGTTGTAATCTTGACGGGAGCACCCATATCAAGAACAAAAATCTCACCGCCCTTTGCCATTGCACCTGCCTCAAGGACAAGCGAAACAGCCTCGGGAATAGTCATAAAATATCTGATAATATCGGGATGTGTTACGGTAACGGGCGCACCGTTTTCAATCTGACGGCGAAACAGCGGAATAACCGAGCCGTTTGAGCCGAGAACATTACCGAATCTTGTTGTTACAAATTCGGTATCGGTGCTGTGCTGCGCCTTGTACTGAATAATCATCTCACACGCACGCTTTGTTGCGCCCATAACATTTGTCGGATTAACAGCCTTGTCGGTTGAAATCATAACAAACTTCTTTGCCTTGTACTTTTCTGCAAGGGTTGCAACATTGAATGTGCCGAAGATGTTGTTCTTTACAGCCTCCTCGGGAACGGTTTCCATAAGCGGAACATGCTTGTGAGCGGCAGCGTGGAATACGAGTTCGGGGCGATATGTCTTGAAGATAAGCTCCATTTTGTCGTAATCACGAACCGATGAAATAAGCGTTACAAGGTTAAGCTTTGTACCGTATTCAAGCACAAGCTCCTGCTGAATATCATATGCGTTGTTTTCGTAGATATCAACAATGATGATTTGTTTTGGATCATTCTTTGCAATCTGTCTTACAAGCTCACTGCCGATTGAACCGCCGCCGCCTGTAACAAGACAAATCTTTCCGTTGATAAGGTCATGAATCTCCTTTCGGTCAAACTCAATGGGTTTTCTGCCGAGAAGATCCTCAATCTTGATTTCCTTTGCCTGTGAAATAAGCTGTGTATGCCCGTCATCAAACAAAAGCTCGCCGAGATAAGGGATAATCTTGATTTTGCACTCTGTTGCGGAACAGTAATCAAGAATCTTCCTCTTCTCATCTTCCTCACATGACGGAAGTGCAACAATGATATTGTCTATGCGGTATTCATCACATATTTTAACAATTTCGGGACAGGTTCCGACAACGGGGATTCCTTCGATTTTCTGATTCAGCTTTTTCAAATCATCATCGACAAAGCATACCGGAATTATGTTTTTTGAAGGGTTATTGACTTCACTCTGCTCTTTCGCATTGTGAATTTCACGAACAATCATTCTGCCGGCATTGCCTGCACCCACAATAAGGGTGCGCTCTCCGCCCTCTGCCCTTCCTGCCTCGGTAAGGTCAAGAAAAGCCCTTCTGAAAACAAAACGGAATGCAAGAATTCCGACAAGGGCTATTGCGAAATGTACTATACAAAAAATCTTTCTCTGCGGAATCTGCAAAAACAACGAGATTACAAAGCCGAGCGTAAACCCCGAAAAGACGGCAGTTCCGCACACAATATAGTCCTTTGCGTTAAAGTATCGCCACAATTTTGAATATGTTCCGCTTATATAAAGCGTAAACAGACACATGACAAGATCAATAACAATATAGCTCAACAAGCCTTTGCTTGAAGCAGCACCTATGTAGCCGACAAGCAAGAGAATATAATTTGCAAGTATACCGCTGACAACGATAATAAACACATCTGCGAGAGCCAGCAACATCTTACGCAAATTAATCTTCTTCATAACCCATACCTCTTCTGTTTAACTTTGTGTAAATTTCCCGAGTAACATATAAATACAATTATGATTTATTATACAACAGTGCAAAAGGAATGTCAAACAAAGCAATTTCTAAATCAACTTAAAATCCGACAACCGAAGCACAAGGAACAGTAATAATCAGACTTGTTCGACACACATTTGTTGACAACCGCACAAAACGAGCCTAAAATAATACCATACTTAATATGGGCGGTAAATTGAATGAAAAAATTTTCGATAATCCTCGGAGCAATAATACTTATGCTGTTTGTGACTCTCGTAATATGGGGCATTTACTGCGACAACACAATTGCAATCACAAATTACTGTGTAAACAATACTAAGAACGACGCAAAGCTGAAATTTGTTGTCATCACGGATCTGCACAACAAAGAATACGGAGAAAAGAACGCAGACCTTGCAGAGCTTGTAAAGGAACAAAATCCCGATTTTATCGCAGTTTGCGGAGATATGGTCAACCGTGGCGATCCCGACACAACGAAGATGAAGGATGTGCTTGAAAAGCTTTCAAAAATTGCGCCCACATACTGCTGTCTCGGCAACCATGAGCGTGACAATGCCGCCAAATTCGGAACGGATTTTAAAAGCGAAACAGATTCAACAGGCGCTGTATTGCTCGATAATGAATACATAAAATTCACCAAAAACGGCAAGAGTGTGCTTATCGGCGGAATGAGCGACTACCCTTATTATGAGTTCTACACTCCCGATGACGATGTTCCGTCAAGAGCGCTGTGGGAAGAATTTGCCGAAAAAGCAAAGAACAATTTCACAATTCTTCTGCACCACCAGCCCGAATACATTGCCGAGGACGCAAAGAAAACCGACATAGACTTGATTGTCTGCGGTCACACCCACGGAGGACAGATTCAATTGCCGTTCATCGGCGGAGTAATCGCTCCGAATCAGGGACTTTTTCCGAAATATGACAAAGGCGAATTTGACCTTGACGGAACAAAAATGATTGTCTGCGCAGGTCTGAGCAACACCGTATTCATCCCCAGAATCAATAATCAAGTTGAAATAGGTGTTGTGACAATTAAGTAGGGGCGTTCATTGGACGCCCGCAAGTAACGGTGCAAATTTTATATTAAATCAGATTTTATAAATGGCACAATGTTATTGTTATATTGTAGTGGCGATCAGTGATCGCCAATCGAACCGATTGTAAAATCGGTTCGACTTAACACAAACTATCTGTTTATTAACATTTCATTTTTATATAACAAAAACTGTGTATATGCTCGTTTTGGTTTTGCAACCAAAACGATTGGCGTTCACTGAACGCCGCTACATTAGGATACACAATTTTCATCACATCAAAACATATGTGTTTAAACAAACCCATTCATCAAGGCGGGCGTCCAATGAACGCCCCTACGGATTTGCAACATTTATAAAATATGTTTTTACATATATTCTGTACTTTTACTTGCCGGCGAACCGTGTTCGTCACTACAAATAAATTTCATATAAAGCAAAAATTGCATCAATGCCGTATTCGGGCATCTGATGCAATTCCTTTATCCGAGTATCTTCTCGAATAGATTGCGGTGGCACACCGCCGACCGCAATTTTCAATTTTCCATTTTCAATTTTCAATTTAAAAAGCTCTCGCCTTGAAGCGACTGTTTTCACGAACCGAGAACGGTGGCTCGCCGTCAGTTCTTCTCACTGTAATTTCTAAGCTCCGCAGGAGTTCTGCCGTATTCTGACTTGCAGGACAGGATAAACGAATTTACATTTGGAAAACCGTTTTCAATCGCCACCTGTCTGACGGTGATTTTTTTGTTTCTCAAATCATCAATAGCGTGTTCAAGACGAACACGGCGAAGATACTTTGAAAATGTTTCCTCTGTTTTATCCTTAAAATATTTTGAAAAATGAGCAGGCGTCATGCCTACATAATTGGCGATTTCATTGAGCGTGATTTCGTGTTTGTAATTATCGTGCATATATCTGATAGCACTTTTGGCGCAGTCAAAATCATCAGCCTGAGAACCGTGAACATATTGTATATCGTTGTCAATGCAATCACGGATGAGATAGTACGCAACGCTGTACATCACCGCTCTCACCTTCATGCTGATAAGCTTGCTCTCGTATTCTTCATATCCGTGGAATATGTCCATTGTTTTCCTGATAAACTCAAGAGCTTCGCCCTCGGGTTGTTTGAAACTCGGCACAATATGCGGATCGTCAACATACGGTGCAATTGCCTTTGGAATGATATTGAGCATAACAGCCTGAGTATCCTCACCGATGTCCTCATAGGAATGAACCTCCTGACTGTTAAGAACATAGACATCGCCCGCATTGAGAATAATTTCACAATCAAGCTTGTTAAGCCTTACCTTACCTTTTTTTATATAGGAAATTTCATATGAACCATGCCACCTGAGTCCCGATTCAAAGGCAACTTTTCTGTCCGGATATCTTGTAACCCTGCCGCTGTAATACGGCTCGGGCGGTAACAACACCTTCTTGTACTTCATGGTTTCAACCTCTACTCAATTAAAATCAATCAATTGTTAATAACATAGTCAGCGCAAAAATAAATATATTTAAGATCCGCAATTACCGCAGAATGGTCTGTTTTTACTACAACTGTTCTGCGTTCTTTTTTGCTGATTTCCTCAACACAGCGTGCAACATTGCACTTTGAAGGCTCGTAGCCGTACTTTTCAAAAAATTCTTCCGCAGTCATAACAAGAGAGCCGTAGCCCTCAAACATATGCAAGAGAGAATAGTCAATCAGCTTGTATTCATCTTCAATAAGGCTGATTCCGATATCGCAGTTTGTGACTGAACCGATGTAATACGGTGCGTCATTGAGGAACAAGCCTGTCTTGAACGAACCGATTGAAACGGTAAGATCCGAGTTTACCGCCGTACTGCACACACCCGTGTCACCGTTGATTCCGCTGTTGATGTCTGCACTTATAACATAGGCATTTGTCATATTAATCTGCTCAACCGCTTCAAGCATTTCACCCTTTAATTCACCCGAAAAGCCTGTTCCGAGCAGACAGTCAACTACAATGTCAAATCCCGTGAAAGCCGCCGCCTGTGACATTGGCATCTCCTCGGCACCGAGCGACATTGCGGTTTTATAATAGTAAAGGCCGTCCTTTGAAAAGCCGTCGCTTGCTCTGAAAATTGTCGGTGTAAAGCCGTTTTTGCATAAAATACAGGCGAGCGCATAACCGTCGCCGCCGTTGTTGCCCTTACCGCAAACTATGGCAACCCTGCCCACAAACTTTGCCGAATTAAAAATCCCCTGTGCGGCTCTGTACATAAGTTCCGCCGAAGGAGTATGCTCCGCAATCGTCCTTGCGTCGCTTTTTCTCATATTTTCAACCGAAACGACCTGAACAAATTCCATATTATATTCCTCCGCTTTCTGAAATTTCCATAGCCTTATCCGCCGTTTGCGGCATTGTAAGCCGTCATAACAGCACTTTCATCCATATTACAACCGAGCAAAAACAACGGTGTTTCCTTAAAGAACTCATCAAGCAACTCAAGCAGCTTTTCCATTCTGCTCCGCTCAACATCAATAACCGTTGCCTCAAGCAACTGTTTCATAACCTGTGACGGCAACACCCTGACTGCCGTGTTCTCTTCTGCTCTCTGAAGAATATACACAGCCTTAACAGGTGCTTTTGCATTTGTTCCTATGTTAGCTTTCCCCATCCACGGGGTTCCGTAAACATAAAATTTTCCGTCACATTTTCGTATAACCGGCTTGTCATCGTTAATCATCGTCACCCTGTTGCCAAAATGCCTTCGCCACAGAGCCGTGTGGGTAGACTTGCCCGTTCCGCTGACTGCCGAAAAAACATAGCCCTCGCCGTCAAGCTCAAGACAGGACGAATGAAAAAAGAATCCGTCAAATCCGTCAAGCACGGCGTTGCAGAATTTTGAGAGTATCAGAACATCCTCCGCACCTTGTTCGCTGAGGTTGTCGGAAAGCCTGAGACGCTCACGGATTTCGTCATCCGAAACCGATATCGCAATGTCGGTCTTTCCCGATTCATTCGACTTAACGGCATAGCTTTCAAGCCGTTTCCTGCATATTTTAAATTTTGGATTAACTTCAACATTCAAATCAGCTATTCTGTATATCGGCATATCTGCTCCGCTAAATACTATAATGAAATATTGTAACACAAATTAATGTTTTTTGCTACGGCGAAATGAATAAATATTATTTTACCTTTTAGTGCAAGTTGTTCAGTTGCACAACTTTAAAGGCAAATATTGCACAATACAAGCCGTGTTATTTTGTAACAATGCACATACAGCTTATTTTTTATTCATTTTAAAGCCTGTAAAAAAAAGCATTATTTTACGACTTTTTTAATTTTGTTTACTTTACTTATCCGACTGCTTTTTTGCATACTCTTCAAGGTATGCTCTTTCATAAATTCAAATATCCTGTGCGTAACCGTTCCTATAAGAATCGGAATGAATATTCCTGCGGCAAGGTAGATTATGCAGTAAAAATTTAAGCCGTTCGGACGATAAATGTACCAGATTGTTGACTTGAGTTTTAAAATATCAAAATCTTTGAACAGCGGTGTAATTACGCTCAATCCCCAAAATACCCATTTTACAATCATAAAGGCAAAAATGTGGTGAATCATAATGCTGTAGGTATTGTCCGAAATCATTCTGACAAGCTTTTTATTCTTGATAATCGGAGTAATCAGCTTTGCAACCCTCAGCCAGAACGCAATGCCCGTGATTGCGGTTACATAAGGAATGACGCAGCCGTTGTCAAACTTCACGCACTTTGACGGAGTGTATTCGAGATTTTCACAGAATGTGAGGAGAAGAAGCTGAACTCCGAGAACGATTGCAAAATATGCAACGCTGTTGAGATTATCGTGTTTTTCAAGCTTTTCGTGATAAAATCTGCCAAACTCAAAACACGGCAGAAAAAACATTGACCTGAACAATAACAGCAACGCACCCTTTGGGGCAGGATTCCAAATGCAGTATTGCACACCGAAAATTCCGATGGCAAGATACACGGCAAGAATGACATACTCGTTGCCCCTGCGAACCTTTTTGAGCAATTTGCGGAACAGTATGTTAAAAACATAAACACAGAACAGCGGATATACAAACCACGAACCGAGGTTGTAGGCAAAACTTTCGCCGTCAATAAACGGCATAACAAAAAGGTTGTACAGATCAAATTTGCCCTGAGCAATCGTATAGCCGACCTGAGTAAGTGCGAATGCGATTATTCCGTAAACAATGTTCCATAGATACGCAGGGATCAACAAGCGTTTTGTCCGTCCCCATATATATTTGAAAATATGTTCCTCGTGTTTTTCCTTGTAAAAATAGCCCGAAATGAAAACGAACAAGGCGAGATTGTACGAATACTTCGGAAACCAATCATACATCAGCGACACGCCGCCGTTGTAGCAATGCCCCGAAACTATGATAATAATGCCGATTGCCGACAAAATTTTAAAAGTAAAATTAATGTTTCCGTCATCGCCGAGCCTTTTGTTTTCAGCTGTGACACTGTTTTGTTTAAGTGCAGATTTACTGCGTGTTTTGTTCTTTCCCATAATTCCCTCTCATCTGTATTTGTCGCAATTTAAAAATTCCGCAAATTCACACGGTAATTGTACCACAAAAGCAATCCGCAATCAATATATCAAATTCACCGTGCAAAACACATATAAGCAAAACACATATAAATCATTATTTTGCACAATCTCACTTTTGTTTCAACAGGTATTTAAATCTTTCATTTGCAACTGTTCCGCCATACAATTGTGTACATACCCTTAAAAAAACTAAGATTAAAATGTAAATAAATTCAGTCAAAAAGCCGGGCAAAGCATAAAATAAAAAAATATGCAAAAAACTATTGACACAACCTTTACATAATGCTATAATAATAAAGCTGTAAAAAACAGCAGAGTTGTATATCGCGGGATAGAGCAGCTCGGTAGCTCGTCGGGCTCATAACCCGAAGGTCGTTGGTTCAAATCCGGCTCCCGCAACCATTCAATAAGCACTAACCATAATGGTTAGTGCTTATTTTTATTTCTGATACTTCTGAAATTTTTATTATCTCCATAACACACCGGCCCGAGCATTGTTACTTGACGCTCAGGCTGATTTTTTATTACTTATTATGTTTTAATGCGTATCTTCAATGCAGTACACAAAGTTTGTGAGGTTCATATTATCGTCAAAGGTGAAAGTTACATATCCGTCTTTCCGCTTATAGGTAACATCGCCGTGGGTTATGTTATTGTACATTGGCTCGCCGAGTTCGGCATAGACATCGTCATAGGTGCTGTTGCCGTTTATTTCGCCAAAACCGATGTTTGAATTGGCAAGGTTGCCTGATGAGTAATCAACCGTAATGCTGTAAATTTTATTTGTTTCGGCAGTAACCATAACATTCATACCGCTGTAGTAATGAATATACCACTTATCCGACGCTAAAAACGGATCTGAAATTTCTTCGCCAAAGGCATTTTTTACATCGTCAAAATCAGCGTTCAAAAAATTATTGCTCTCAACATCAAGCATTGAACTTTCGGACTTTTTAAGATAAAACTTTCCGCCTATATCCCACATTGATTCGCTGTTCTGATTTGTGACCGTGTTTTCAATATAGATTTCGCCGTCGGAAAACTTGATTTTACCCGTACCGCTGTTCTGCCAGCCGTCATCATCAAACGAAAAAGTTCCTATTCCGTCAATTACCTTTGTTGTCACATTGCTTATTCTCGCAATTCGGTTTTGCGGTGCAGACGAAGTCTTTGTAAAAGTAAATCTCACAACATCATCCTTGACGGAAATTATCTCAAGAATATTGCCGCCGTTTTGAGTTGCGGTTGAAATATCGCTGTCTTTATCGCACCATATTCCGACATATTTTGAATAATCCGAGGTTTTATTTTCAGCCGTTGTCGTGACCGCAGTTGTCGGAACAGTTGTTGCATGTGTGGTAACATTATCCGATTTGCCACCAAAAATCGTGCTGTTCAAAATTACAATCACCGCAATTACAATGAGCAAAACGATTGCCGCTGCAACGGCAATAATAATCGGCTTTTTCTTTTTTACCTTAATTTCTCCGCCTGTTGTAACATCAATCAGCTTTGTCATACAATACGGACAAAAGGTCGATTCAATCGGAAGTTCCTTGCCGCAATTCCTGCAAAACTTCGTATCCTTACCCATAACGCCTCACCTCTTTTATTACATTATAAATAACATTAGGCAAAAATACAAGAAAAAGATAATCTCCTATACCGTCAGGAAATTATCTTTTTCGCATAATTAATAACTCACTAAATCGTTATATACATCTGTCGCATAAAAATCTTGATCTAACAACCAGTCATACGAAGCGCTATCATAATACACTGTTTTGTTTTCAATATCTACTATATATGTAATATATTCTCCCTCGCCAAAAACAGTATGCGTTCCCGTGTATTTCATAGTTATTGACCCATCTTCGTTTCTTTGAGCGTCAAGAGTCACATCACTTAAATAATAATGAATAGCATCATACACATTCAGCCTATTATGATATTCATCAACATCAACACCATTTCCTTCTAAATAAGTGTCGCTATGATCGTCTATACCGTAAGGTTCTTCTTTGAGCAACTCTTCTGCTTTCTTAATTTCCGAGTCGCTAACTTTAGCAGGCTTAGCATCTGATGATTCCTCTGTAGTTGTAACATCTGTGGTAGGCTCAGTTGTTGTAGATTCGGTAACAACTTGAAAAATTGAAGATGTACCTTTATCTATGCCGTGTCTTTCGATAAAATCAGAATCAGTAACAAAAAAATTCAATGCAATTTGATTAGCATTACCATTACAAAGCATCGTAT
>OLZC01000629.1_pt1 | contig 11627 bp, 8 predicted proteins | sample 1644391 | NCBI WGS metagenome assembly OLZC01 (sample SAMEA103958140, study PRJEB25191) | human gut metagenome | biome: human-associated habitat [ENVO:00009003]; feature: intestine environment [ENVO:2100002]; material: feces | place: Germany | collected 2013/2015
ACGCCCGTCAGGATGCCATCGCCCAGCAGAACTACGCCGCCATCCGCAGCGTCAGCGAGACGCTGCAGACGGCTGTGCAGAGCATGAGCACCACCCTCGGTCAGGGGCAGGACAGCCAGCAGCGCATCCTGGAGCGGCGTCTGCAGAGCCTCGAGCAGGCCAACAACCAGCAGATGGAGCAGCTGCGCCGCGCCATGGTCGAGAGCATGACGGCATTGCAGGCTGAGAACACCCGCAAGCTGGACGAGATACGCCACACGGTGGACGAGCAGCTTCAGGACGCTTTGCAGAAGCGGGTGACGGAAAGCTTCAAGGCCGTCAACCAGCAGCTCGAGCAGGTGTACAAGGGCCTTGGCGAGATGCAGTCCCTCGCCGCCGACGTGGGCGGCCTGAAGCAGGTACTCTCGGGCGTCAAGACCCGCGGCATCCTCGGCGAGATCCAGCTGGGGGCCATTCTGGAAGAGATCCTTGCCCCGGAACAGTACGAGACCAACGTGGCCACCATCCCCGGCAGCAGCCAGCGGGTGGAATATGCCGTCAAGATGCCGGGCGTGGACGGCAGCACGGTCTGGCTGCCCATCGACTCGAAATTCCCCGGCGACACCTACGCCCATTTGCAGGATGCACAGGCTTCCGGCGATGCGCAGGCGGTGGAGAATGCCCGCCACGCGCTGGAGCTGGTGCTGCGCAGCGAGGCAAAGGACATCCGCGAAAAGTATGTGGAACCGCCCTATACCACGACGTTCGGCATCCTGTTCCTGCCGTTTGAGGGCCTGTATGCCGAGGTGGTCAATGCCGGATTGCTGGAAGTGCTGCAGCGGGACTATCAGGTGAATGTGGCCGGCCCCAGCACCATGGCGGCCCTGCTGAACAGTTTGCAGATGGGCTTCAAGACGCTGGCCATCCAGAAGCGGTCGGGTGAGGTCTGGCAGCTGCTCGGTGCCGTGAAGACCGAGTTCGACAAGTTCGGGCAGGGGCTCTCCAAAATGCAGCAGCGCCTCCGCCAGACCGACGAAGAGCTTGACAACCTCATCGGGGTGCGCAGCCGCGCCATCAGCCGGAAACTGCGCAGCGTCCAGAGCCTCGACGAGGCCGCAGCGGCCACCCTGCTGGAGCTGGACGCCCCGCTCCGTCCGCTTTCCGGCGGGCAGCTCCCCCAGAGCGGGAGCCAGTGGCAGGACGGCGAACTCTGAGCTGGGCGAAAAAGCAGGAGGTGACGGAGAGGGGAAAGCCAGCCAGACGCAAAGACGCAGTGCCGGTTACGGCCCTGCCATAATCTGCACTGCGTCTTTTTAATCCTCTGTATACGCAAACAATTCTTCCACCGTGGTGTGAAAGACCTTTGCAATGTCCATCGCCAGTTTCAGGGATGGGTTGTACTTGCCTTTTTCAAGGTTGACAATGGTTTCCCGGCGTACCCCGACCAGCTCGGCCAGCTCCGCCTGCTTGAAATTGTCCCGCTCCCGGTATTCTTTCAGTTTTGTGACCAGTGCCATGCTCAGAGTCCTTTCTCGTCCATCAGCCAGAATGCAACCGTGCGCACGACTTCAATCAGGATCAGCGTCCCCATCAGGCAGTAGCCGATGACCTCGGTGGTAAGCACGAGCCGACCGATGGCACAGGCAAAGCCAATCCCAATCAGGGCGGCCCTGCAGACCTTCAGACAGATGCTGTCGCATCGGTGTAGATTGGCCTCGGCCATTTCGTCGGCAGCTTCCTGCTTATATTTCCGCACCCGGATAGCGCGGAATACAAAATACCAGAACGTGAAGCCGCCCACAACGGTCTGGATCGTGGGATAAAAATCCTTCCAGTCGTTCCGTGCCCACATCCAGTAGTAGAGCGCGACCAGAACGGCAAAGATGATCTTGTCGGCGACCAGCTCTTTCAACGTGACTTTTTTCATAGGAAAGTTCCTTTCTTGTGAATGAAGATATACCATACAATGAAATGAGGTGAGAAATTTCGCACACATTGTGTGATAAATATATCACATGGCACAGAGCGTGTCAATAGAAAATGTGCGAAAAATATAACTTTTCCAGAACGCATGATGAACAGTCCAGCCTTCATGTGGACGAAGAACCCGGCGACCGCGCCTCCGACTGCGGCGGCATCATGGAGCCGGTGGCCGTCTGGGTGCGCAAGGGCGGCGAGTGGGCGATCATCCACCGCTGCAAACGCTGCGGAAAACTCAGCTCCAACCGGGTGGCGGCAGACGACAACCCCATGAAGCTCATGAGCATTGCCATGAAGCCGTTGTGCGCTCCGCCGTTCCCGCTGGACTATATTGAAGAAATGACCGCCTTGATGGGCGGCGATGGACGGATGCGATAAGCCGCAGCCAAAAACAAAAAGGTCGCTGTGCCGGAGAAGTGCTCTGCGGTACAGCGGCCTTTTGCAATTTACTCGCACCCGTATAGACGAAAATATTGCTTGCTGGGTCACTTTTCGTCCGGGGCGGAGTCGGGGGCGCTGCCGCTGCCGGAGTTCAGGATCGCCACGAACTGCTGCAGCTGCTTGAGGGAGCTGACCCCCAGCTTTTCGTAGATGTTCTTGTTATGGAAACGCAGGGTGCTGTCCTTGATGTCCAGCTGCTCTACGATCTCCCTGGAGCGCAGCCCGGCGGCATAGCCGTCAAAAATGCGGCGCTCGGTCTTGGTCAGGGTGGGGATGCCCGCAACAAAGGTCTGGAAGGCATCGGGCACCGACTCGTTGCGGCACACGTCTGCCAGCCGGGACAGCTCAGTCTGCATCTGCTGGCGCTCCATCTGCAGCTCGTCCATCCGCCGCCTGGACTCCCGCCGGTCTTCCTCAAGCTGCCGGAACGCAGGCGAAAGGATGTGCCGGTGGAAGTAGATGCAGCAGAATACCACAAAAAAGGTGATGAACAGGCCGATCAGCAGCATTTGCAGATCGCCGGACAAGACCAGACGCTGGTAGTCTGCCATGGGGATGCAGACAGCCAGCCGGTAGGACTGTTTCTCGTTCAGGCGGCAGATCTCCGTGATGCCCGCATAGGCGCCGTCGGCACCGATCAACTGGGTCAGCCCACCGCCCATGCTGCGCAGCACCAGCGTATCCCGGAGGGCATGGTAGTAGCCATCGGTGGTGCCGCTGCTGAGAGCGGCTCCGGCGCTCAGCTCGCTGCCCGCCGGGGCAAGAAGGCAGCTTAGACGATCAAAGCCTGTGGGCTGGGCAAAGCTCTGCTTGAAGTAGCTCTCACTGATCTCAAAGCCGCACAGCCCGTACATTGTGCCGTCCTGTCCCCGCAGGGGCAACACGAACAACTGCACCTCCTCTGAGGTGCCGGGAATGCTGAACCGCTCGGTCAGCGTATAAGACTGGTACAGCGGGGCGCTGCCGGGGGTCATCCAGCGGTCGTAGTCCGGGAACTGGTCGGTCTGGAACTCCATGCGCCATTTGCGGTGGGGCATCACGCTGTGGGTCTTGCCCACCTCCGCACTGCCCCGGTAGAGCAGCAGGGGCACAGTGGGGGTGTCGGCCCCGCTTTTCTGCACATACAGCCCGGCGCGGGAATGCCCGGCACCCTCCATGCGGGTGTTGACGGTGGCATCCAGCAGTACAAAGGCTCCGGAACAGCTGCTCTGGCGCAGCGTGCGGCAGAGCGGCTCGATCATTTCCTCTTCCAGCGCGTTCAGCACTTCGGGGGAATCGTTCAGCTGGTCAAAGGTCATCTCCCGGCTGGCAAGCTGCCTGTCTACAAGGCTGCCCATATCTTCGGAAAGGTTCACGCCCATGATCGCCAGCTGGTCAAAATAGCGTTCCATATCGTTCTGGAACACCGAAAACTGGATCTGCAGACTGCGGCTGATGTCCTTTTTGGTGTTGTGCAGGCTGGCAAACAGGAACAGCGCCGCACCAAAGGTCAGCACCAGCAGCACCACCAGCAGCAGGCAGGCCCACAGCAGCCGGCTGCTCATGGGGCTTTGGCGGATCTTTTCACGGTGCCGGTCAACAAAGTGCATCAAAGTCCCTCCTTTCCGGCTGAGCGGCAGACTCAGGCATTGTCACACAGCAGCTGCCATGTCTCCTCGGTCAGAGCCTCCAGCGTTTCGCCATTGGCCAGACGCCGGGGGTAGTCCTTCTGGCGCTGGCGCAGACTGTCGTAGAAGGTTTTCGTCTTGGCATGGTATCCCACGATACCCGGCTCGGACACCGGGGTGTTCTGGATGCGCATCTCGTTGTAAACATCGTACAGCCGCTGATAGCTCTGCTGCTCAAAGGGATAGTCCGCAATGGCGTCAAAGGCGGCGCTGGACACCGGCATGTAGCCGGTATCGGCGGCAAATTCCAGATTGCGCTGCTGTTCGGTGAGCCAGCGCAGGAACACGGCGGCGGCTTCGGCTTTCTGGTCGGTGGTCTTAAAGGCGCACAGGCCCACACCGGCCTGCGGCATCAGGGGCGTGGCGGTGCCTGCGGCGTGGGGCAGGGGAGCCAGCAGCAGGTCGGTGGGCTCGGTGGTGTTGTCCGGGTAGGTGACGAAATCATTGTAGTAAAGGATGGCCGCAGAGCTGCCAAGGCCCGCCAGCGTCTCGCCGGTCATCACCTGCGTGTTGGAGTACAGGTCCGAGATCAGAATATCGCCCTGCACCAGCGCCCGGGCAAACTCCATCCACGAAGCACGGAAGGTCTCGTTGGTCAGATCGTACCAGCTGCCCTTGTACAGCTCTCCGCCGCCCTGTTCCAGCGCGTTCAGCTCCACCAGACGTAGCGGATAGTCCAGCGCGCAGAAGGGCTTGCCCTGCGACCACTGCCGGTAGGCACCCGCCATTTCAAAAAAGCCGTCCCATGTGGCAAGGGTGGAAAGCTGCGCCCCGGTGTCCGCCGCAAACCGGGCGTACTGGGAGCCGTTCAAAAAGATGAGCTGGGTGGATTTGGACACCGGGAACACCACCTGCCGCCCGTCAATGATGCCGTCCTGCACAAAGCCGGGCACATAGGCCGCCATGTCCTCGGCGGTGAACCAGTCGTTCCAGTCCACAAGGTTCTCAATGCCCAGAGCGCTGGCGTCTGCGGAGTGGGCCGAGAACAGGTCCGGCAGGTCCAGCGCGCCGGGCTTGCCGGCCTTGGCGTCCTGCAGCTGGCCGCCGATGGCGGCGCTGTTGGTCATGTTGGTCACGTTGAGCAGGATGCCCTTCTCCCTGCCCACCGTGTCGTTGAACTCGGTCAGCAGGCGGTTCATGGGCGAGTCGGCCTGTTCGCCGTACACATGCCAGATGCTGAGCATGGTGGGGTCCTTGGCAGAGAGCAGGGTCTTGCTGCCACCGCAGCCCGCAAGGACCAGACCGGGGAGAACTGCCGCAAGCTTCAAAAATGTCCTTCGTTCCATGTTCATGATTCCTTTCCGCATGTTGCAGCCAAGGGAAAACCAGCACAAGAAGGGCCGCAGTTCCCTGTTTTGGCGGAAAACCGCCCCAAATCCCCCCAATTTTTGGCTTTTTGGGGGGATTCCTTACGGGGAAGGCCCAAAATCCCCAAAATTTATTTTCAAATTGCCCCCCAAAAACGGATTTTCTAGGGGGGCAATTTTCTCTTGAGTATGATACAGTACAGACAGAAGATTTCCCATGCCGGGTGCGGGGTGCCCGTTGTTATGCACAAGGCATCTCAACAAGTACCAACAGATTCTATCTATAAGGATAGCACAAGATGAGACAGACCGCAAGTGCAGAGAACGCCCCAGAACCCGAAGCCCCACCCTCAAAAAACAGAGGGATCAAAGAAAGGAGCACCCTATGAAGGAGACAAAACACCGCAGTACCCGGTGGGCCCTTGGCGCATGGGCGCTGGTGCTGGCTGCGGCCCTGCTGCTGGCAGGGTGCGGCGGTGCAGCGGCCCCCGCCGCGCCCGCAAGCTCCGGCGCAGCTGCCAACCAAAGCTCCGACAATAGCCGGAGCACCCCCGGCGCGGCGGCGCTGGCCGCCCAGACAGACCGCATCACCGACCAGTACATGCTGGAAAAGAACGTTTCGGACGTGTGGGGGGAGGAAGGGGTGCAGTACATTTCCGTCCATGTGCCGCAGCTGGAATGCGGCAGCCCGGATGCTGTAAGCCTGAACAAGGAGCTTGCCGCCATTTATGCGGCGGATTTCCGGGAATATGAGGCCTACGAGGAGGCCGGGCAGCCGGGCAGTGAGTACCCGCAGATCGGTGTGAACTGGGATGCCTACTGGTACGGCGACTGCGTCAGTCTGGTGGTGCGCAGCCGCTATGACGGCACCGCCCCGTGGCGTTACAGCGGCTGGTGCTTCGATTTTGCCACCGGCCAGCAGATCACCACAGCCGAGATGCTGCAGCGGATGGGTCTGGACCCGGACGAAGTGCAGGCGCAGGTGCAGCGGCAGGCCATGCAGGCCTTTGACCGGGAGATGGCGCAGGGCGCGTACTACGAGAGCCTGCGTCTCGGCGGAGAGCTGTCGCAAATGCGGATGGACACGCTGGAATACAATGAACTGGAAAACCTTTGCCTGCTTTTGCCGGAGCAAAATCAGCTGGTGATCCGGGGCAGATACAGCTACGCGTCCGAAGAGAGATGGCAGCAGCTGGATATGGAGATCCCGCTGCAGGCCGCTGACACCCCGTTGCTGACCGACACCTACGATGGTGTGCAGGTGCAGCTGAAGGGAACGCAGGCCACCATCACCGTGAGCCCTGCACCCAAGACCGCCACCTGGAACACCGAGCTCAACCTCCGGCTGGAACAGGCGCACACCTATCCCATCCTTGGCTCTTACAATGAATATGTGGACGTGTGCATCGGTCAGCAGACCGACTCGGTCTTCCACCCGGTGGTCTATCTGCTGACCAAAGACGGCGTGGTTGAGTATGTCGATGTGCTGCGCTGCCTTCTGTTCGGAAACGCCATGATCTGTCAGGACCCCATCTACATTGCCAACAACGGCGTGTCGCTGGAGCGCAGCGGCAATAGCAAGGTGAACCTGCACCGGAAGGATGGCTCTGTGCTGGAGCTGGCCGAACTGTCGTCAGAGTGGAGCGCGCAGGAGATCCCCTATTCCGTCACCGGCTCCTACAACTACACCGACGAAAACGGCTGGAGCTGGATGGACCTGACCAGCGACGGCAGCGTCCAGATGGGCATGCAGGACAACAGCCGCATGGATCAGGGCGATGCCGCGTATCTGGGCGTGGTGCCGGAGGGCATGGTGCTGGGCATCTCTACGGATGCGGGAATCGACTTTGTGGCGGCGTTCAAGATGGACCACCTGTCCAACGACCTGACCCTGACCATGATCGCCGGGCAAAACCCCTTTGCCGAGGGGGAGACCCAGCTGCAAATGACCTACAGCTACGGCTGAGAAAACAAGGAGAACGACCATGAAACACAAACGCCTTACCGCGCTGGTGCTGGCTGCCGCGTTGGTGCTGGCCGGGTGTGGCGGCACAAAAAGCAGCTCCGGCTCCGCTGCCGCCAGCCAAAGCACCAGCAGCAGCCAGAATGCCCCGGCGCTTGCAACCCAAAAGGAACGTATCACGGAGCAGTTCACGCTGGAAAAGACCGTCCGGGACGAGTGGGGCAGCGCACAGAAGCTGACCATCCATGTGCCACAGCTTGTGTGCGACAGCCCGGATGCTGAATCTATCAATAATGAGCTTGCCGCCATGTATGCGGCGGAATATCGGGATTATGAAAGCTACCCGCAGGCTGAGGTGTCGCAGGACGAATGGTGCCCGCAGATCTACATCGACTGGGACGCCTACTGGTACGGCGACTGCGTAAGCCTTGTGGTGCGCAGCTACTACGGCGGTACCGACCCCATCTATACTCAGGGCTGGTGCTTCGATTTTGCCACCGGCAAGCAGGTCTTCGTGGCGGAAATGCTGCAGCGCATGGGGCTGGACCCGGACGAGACGCAGCTTGCGGTGTACCGCGCTGCCATACAGACTTTTGACCGCAACATGGTGCAGCAGGAATATTACGATTCCCTGCGGGAAAGCGGCATGCTTTCCGGGATGCGCGCCGATACCCTGCGGGACAACGGGCTGGAAAACCTGACCGTGCTGCTGAAAAACGAAAATACCGTCACCCTTGTTGCCGGATACCACACCACCGCCGGCAGCGGCTGGCGGCCGCTGGAGGTGGAGTTTCCGCTGACCCCCGCCGCCCCTGCCAAAACGCCGGTGCTTACCGATAGCTACGGAAGCGTTTCGGTGCTGCTGGATGGCGACACCCGCACCGTTACCATCAAACGCACCCCAGAGACCATCGCATGGGCAGAGGATTATGATATCCGTCTGGACGGCGATGTCACCCTGCCCATCCGCAACGCCTATCATAATTATGTAGATGTGTGCATCGGCGAGCTGGGCGCGTCCTTCCACCCCGTGGTCTACCTGCTTACCGAGGATGGCTTTGTGGAGTATGTGGATGTACTGCGCTGCCTGCTGTATGGGCAGAGCCTGCTCTGCGCCGACCCCATCTATATTGCCAACAACGGCACCGCGTTGGCGCTGCGGGACGCCGAGGTCAGCCTGCTGCGTGCAGACGGTACAGAAACAGAGCTTGCCCCCCTGACCGCTGAGTGGAACAGCCCGCAGACGGTAGATTCCACCGGCAGTTTCAGCCTTGGGGAAGGGGAGGACTGGTGCTGGCTGGACCTGAATTCAGGCGGCGGCTGCCAGCTGGCTACCCACAACAACCGCTATTTCTATTAGGGTGCTGTCACCTATCTGGGCGCTACCCCGGACGGCACCGCGCTGGGCTTCTCTCTTATCCGCGACACCGAAAACGGCCCGGAATGGGTTGCGTTCAGCGCTGCATTGCAGTATGACTATAGCATTGATTGCCTGATCCTTACCCCCCTGAGCGGGCAGAACCCCTTGACGAACGAAACGGTCCCGCTGGTGCTGACCCACAGCTACGGCTGATAAACGAGCAGGAGGTGCAAGATGAAACACCTGGCACTGTGCGGCGCGCTGGCGGCTTTGTTGGCGGCGCTGCTGGCAGGCTGCGGGGCAAAGACCGCAGCCTCTGCCCGCCCGGCTGGCAGCCGGGAACTGAAATCGACCCCGCCGGATTCCATGCACGCCACCGCGGCGATCACCGAGCAGTACACCCTTGAAAAGGTGGTGCAGGCGGAAAACGGCGGCAAGGTCCGACTGAACATCCACCTGCCCCGGCTGGAAAGCGACAGCGCCGACGCCGCCCGCATCAACGCCGAGATCGCCCGATACTACGAATACGATGTGCAGGAGTACGCCGACTGCCCGGAGGCAGCCGACCCGGAATCGTGGGATATCTGCATTGAAATGAACTGGGAAGCAAGCTGGTATGACGATTGTGTCAGCCTTGTGGTCAGCAGCAGCTACGGAGGTACCGGCGCCCCCTTCTACGACGGCTGGTGCTTCGATTTTGCCAGCGGAAACCAGCTGACCGTCACCCAGATGCTGCAGCGCATGGGGGCAGACCCCGTTGCGCTGGAAGAGGCGCTTTACCGCGACGTGAAGCGCCGGGATGAGCTGGACCGTCAAGCCGCCATCGAGAGAGGACTGCTGCCCACCGGCAGCCTGAAAGAGGGAAACACCGCATGGTGGACTTCGCTGGACGAGCTGCCTTTTTCGCTGGACGGCAAGGGGAACCTTTCCTTTGTAGTCAGCCGGTTCAGCGCCGCCCAGGAGGAATATGTAGACGACAAAGTGACTCTTCCTCTGGACGCGCAGCCGCTGCCACCGGACTGGGAGTGGCAGGTGCTGGCCGAGTGGATGGCAGTCACGGCGGTGACGCAGGGTGAAAGCTATGCCCCCGCCGACCGCAACGAAAGCTGCACCCTGCGGCTGGAAAAGGCCGAGATCACCGGCACGGTGACCGTCTCCTTCATCCGGGAAACATACGTCAGCCCGCAGATCCAGTCCGCTGCCGAGACCCGCACCGGAGAGCTGAGTGCCGGCGCTGTGACCGGCTGGGACGGGGAAAAAAGTCAGGGCTGGAACCTGACATGCCTCAGCGAGGACGGCAGAAGCCGCTGGACCATCTCGATGATGGAGGACGGCGCTTTGCTGATGCGCTCTACCGGCCCGAAAAAGGGCAGCACCGTGTGGTATCTGTTCCGGCGCACCAGCGCGTGGGACGACATCGGCTTCAGTGCCATCCCCCGCAGGCTGTGGGGAACCTTCCGCGCCGGAGACGAGTCCGCAAAGGGTATCCGCTGGATGACCTTCCTGCCGGACGGCAGCTGCTGTATGAGCGTGGAATGGGACGGGTGGAGCGGCATTCTGACCGGCACCGCAGAGGGAACGCAGGGCCGCACCGAGGACGGCACCGAGCTGCACTTTACATTGACCGATCAGAATGGCAAGCCGTGCGAGTTCTGGGCCATTCTGCTGAACGATGACGGCAGCCCCAGCGGCTGCAGCCTGAAATACCGCGCCGGAGAAGTGCTGTTTGACCGGGATACGCGTCCCATTTACTGGAAAAACGACTCCCCGGATCGAACCCTTATACCGTGACCGAAACCGAACGCAATGCGATGACAAAGCGTTGTCGCTTACACCAAACAAATAACAGGAGGAAATTACTATGGGTCTTATCAAAGCAGGTATGGGCGCACTGGGCGGAACCCTTGCAGACCAGTGGAAGGAATTTTTCTACTGCGATTCTCTGGACAAGGATGTGCTGATGGTCAAGGGCCAGAAGCGCACCTCCCGCCGCAGCTCCAACAACGGCGAGGACAACATCATCACCAACGGCAGCGGCATCGCCGTGGCAGACGGACAGTGCATGCTCATCGTGGAGCAGGGCCGCGTGGTGGAGGTGTGCGCTGAGCCGGGCGAGTTCACCTTCGATGCTTCTACCGAGCCAAGCGTTTTTACCGGCAACTTCGGCGACAGTCTGGCGGAAACATTCCTGACCGTGGCCAAGCGCTTTACTTACGGCGGCGACACCGGCAAGGATCAGCGCGTGTACTACATCAACACCAAGGAGCTGGGCGAGATCCTGTACGGCACCGCCACCCCCATCCCCTTCCGGGTGGTGGTCAGCGAGGAGCGGGGCTACAAGCTCTCGGTGAATATCCGCTGCAACGGCAGCTTTACCTACCGCATCTGCGACCCGCTGCTGTTCTACACCAACGTGTGCAGCAACGTCTCCACCCAGTATGACGCATCCGAGATCGCACCCCGGCTGAAGAGCGAGCTGATGAACGCCCTGCAGCCTGCTCTGGCCACCCTTTCGGCAAACAAGGTGCAGTATTACGAGATTCCCGCCCACACGCTGGAGATCTCCGAGGCGCTCAACGAGCAGCTGTCCAGCGTCTGGCGCAAAAAGCGCGGCATTGAAGTGTTCTCCTTCAACATCAACTCCCTGTCCATCCCGGAGGAGCAGCAGAAGAAGATCACCGAGTGGGAAGAGAACGCCATGACCACCGATCCCACCACCGCTGCCGCCCGTCTGGTGGGCGGTCAGATCGACGCCATGAAGACCGCCGCCGGCAACACCGCCGGTGCCATGACCGGCTTTATGGGCATGGGCATGGCAGCCGGTGCAGGCGGTATGGGCGGCATGAGCGCCCAGAACCTGTTCGCTATGGGCCAGCAGGCCCGTCCGGACAGCGTGGACGCGCCCCAGCAGGTCAGCCGTCCCGCACCCG
>OLZC01000632.1_pt1 | contig 11596 bp, 7 predicted proteins | sample 1644391 | NCBI WGS metagenome assembly OLZC01 (sample SAMEA103958140, study PRJEB25191) | human gut metagenome | biome: human-associated habitat [ENVO:00009003]; feature: intestine environment [ENVO:2100002]; material: feces | place: Germany | collected 2013/2015
CGTAAGCGGCTTTGCCGACAACGTGTCCAAGGAGCTGCCGGTCGAGTACGCCGTGGAAATGAACAACCTCATCCGGTTGGAGATGAAGGGCAGCATTGGCTGAAAGGAGTTTGGACATGAACGATACGATTTTGATCAACCGGCTCCCGACCCGCACCTGGAACCGGCTGGGCGTCAACGAGACGGCTCTTGAGTGGGGCACCCCTGCCGATCTTGGCACGGAGAGCATCGTTGCCGCCGGTCAGACCGCGCGGCTGGACATCGCGGACGGCGGAGAGTGCGGCGAAAAGACCGTGGACATCCACGCCCCCGAGGGACAGACCGTCACCGTGTTCGAGACGATGAAGGCTGAGAGCGACCTGCTCGTGCGCACGGCGATCCGCGTCGGGAAGGACGCAAAGGTTCGGCTCGTGCAGATACAGAATACGGCGCAGGATTCCCGCCTCCGTATGGAGACGGTCGGCGAGTGCGCCGATAACGGTCAGGTCGAACTGGTTCAGATCCTGCTCGGCCGCGGCGACGTGTACAGCGACGGCCGCTTTGAGCTCAACGGCACCGGCGCGGGCTTCACGGCCGGCATCGGCTATCTGGGGCAGAAGCGGCAGACCATAGACATGAATCTGGCCGTCAACCACTGGGGACAGAAGACGACCTGTGAGATAAACGCTTCCGGCGCGCTCAAGGACGACGCGCAGAAGATATTCCGCGGAACTATCGACTTCAAGAACGGCTCCGCAGGCTCCGAGGGCAGCGAGCAGGAGACCGTCCTGATGCTGGGCGACGGTGTCGTCAACAAGACCGTGCCGCTGATCCTCTGCGCCGAGGAGAACGTCGTCGGCAACCATGGCGCGACCATCGGTGAGCTTGACGAGAACACCCTGTTCTATTTCGAGAGCCGCGGCATCCCCGCGGATGTGGCGGAAAACATCATGGCCCGCGCCGCGATCGAGCGTTTGGCGCGCACGCTGGGCGACGAGACCGCGCAGGCGGCCGTGCTGGCGGAGCTTGAGGAGGTGCTGTAAGATGGCGCATACTTATCGGGACGATTTCCCGCTTCTCAACAGTCTGGATATAGCGTATCTGGATAACGCCGCGACGGCGCAGCGCCCGCAGTGCGTGCTCGATGCCGTGACCGAGTTTTACAAGAGCAAGAACGCAAATCCGCTCCGCGGCCTTTATCCGCTCAGCGTCTCCGCAACGGAGAGCTATGAGAGCGCGCGCGACACCGTCCGCGACTTTCTGAACGCGAAGAGCAGCCGCGAGATAATCTTTACCCGCAACACCACCGAGGGGCTGAACCTCGTGGCGTACAGCTACGGGCTTTCAAACGTCAAGGCCGGTGACGAGGTACTGGTGTCCATCATGGAGCATCACAGCAACCTCCTGCCGTGGCAGATGGTCTGCCGCCGGACCGGCGCGGCGCTGAAGTTCATGGAATGCGAGCCGGACGGGACGCTCGATCTCAATAAGGTCGCGTCGCTCATCACGCCGAAGACGAAGATCGTGGCATGTACCCATGTCTCGAACGTCCTGGGCAGGGTGAATCCCATCCGCGAGATAGCCGAGCTTGCGCACCGCGTGGGCGCGGTCATGGTCGTGGACGCGGCGCAGAGCACGCCGCACATCCCCGTGGACGTGCAGGCGCTGGACGCGGACTTCCTGGCCTTCTCCGGCCACAAGGTCTACGGCCCCATGGGCATCGGCGTGCTGTACGGCAAGCGTGCCCTGCTGGAGGCGATGCCCCCGTTTCTCACCGGCGGCGAGATGATCGAGTCCGTCAGCCGGGAGGGTGCGGTGTTCGCGGAGCTGCCCCACAAATATGAGGCTGGCACCGTCAACGCCGCCGGCGCGGCGGGGCTGCACGCCGCCATCGACTATGTACAGTCCGTGGGCTTCGAAGCCATGCACCGGCAGGAGCTGGCCCTGACGCAGCGGACGCTGGCGGGCATGGCAGACATGCCCCACATCCACGTCATCGGCTCGGATAAGCCGGAGGAGCACAACGGCATCGTCACCTTCACCGTGGAGGGCGTCCATCCCCACGACGTCAGTGAGATCCTGGCCTGCGACGGCGTGGATGTCCGGGCGGGTCACCACTGTGCCCAGCCGCTTCTGCAGCATCTGGGACTCAGCGCCACGGTGCGGGCCAGCTTTGCCTTCTACAACACGGAAAACGAGGTGGACCGCCTGCTGCAGAGCCTGTCCACCATCAGGGAGCGTATGGGCTATGGAAACTAACCGCTTTTACAACGAGATCCTGACGGAGCACAACCTCCATCCCGAGTTCAAGCACGACCTGCCGGACGCCGACATCGAGCTGGCGGGGGTCAACCCCAGCTGCGGCGATGAGATACGCCTGAAGCTCAAGACCGACGGCGATACCATTACCGATGGCGCCTTCGTCGGCAGCGGCTGCGCCGTGTCCCAGGCGTCGGCGGACATCATGCTGGGCATGGTCATCGGCCGTCCCAAAGACGAGGCCCTCCACCTCTGCGACCTGTTCCAGCGGATGATCCGCGGCGAGGCCACGGAGGATGAGATCGACCATCTGGAGGAGGCCGGCGCCCTGCGGGACGTGGCCCACATGCCCGCCCGTGTGAAGTGCGCCATGCTGGGCTGGCGGACGCTGGGCGAGGCCCTCCGCGGCAAAAACGATTAGACGATAGACCCCTGACACCACTGTTTCTCTCTCATCATACAGTACCATCGGTTAACAAGAGCAAACACGCCTGTCAGCGTGTTTTTCCGGCGCTTTTTGCCCTTGTCAACCGATGGTAAGAGACGGATATGCGTTTTACGCATATCCGTCTCTTGCCGTTTCTGCTCAGTTTTCCATCATGCTCCCGGCGAACCGCGCCGCCTCCTCCGCGATGTGGGGCAGCTTCACCAGGCTGCCCCGCTCGTTGGCCGTCTCCAGCAGACAGAAGTGGGGCGGCAGGAAGAAGGACTTGTTCATGTTCAGCGCCGAGATCAGCTGCCGCGCCAGCAGGTCGCCGCCGGAGTAGCCGGACACCACCAGGCCGAACAGCCGCTTGTCGTAAAACCGGTTCTGGCGGAACAGCGCCGTCAGCCGGTTGACGCAGGCCGTCAGGTTGGCCGCCAGCGCATCGTTGTAGTTGGCACACAGCATCACCAGCGCGTCGCACCGGCGCACAGCGGGGTAGACCTCCTCCACCATGGGGCCGCCATAGAAGCAGCCGCCCTGCTCCCCGAAGTGGAGACAGGCGGTATAGCTGCACCCGTTGCAGTCGGCCATGGTGCCGTTGCGGAGGCAGATCTCCTGCACCTCCATATCCGCCGGAAGCCCGGCCTTCACCAGCTCCCACAGGGCCAGGGTGTTGGACGTGGCGCGCTGGGAGGCGTGGAGAGCCAGCACATGGCGGATGGGGGCAGGCTTTTCCCAGCCGTTCAGGCGGGAGAGCAGCTCCGCCACAGCGGCATGGAAGGCCGTGACCTCATCGGTACCGCCGATCTGGGCCTGGGTGCGGAAATTCCGCAGGGAACCGGTGGCCTCCACCAGCGGGCGGCCGAGGAAGCCGCAGCCCGCCTGGTTGGCGGCGAAGACCATGTCCCGGGCCACGTCCTTGGTGTAGAACTCGCCCACGCCGGTGACGATGCACGCGCCGATACTGTCGGAGAGCAGGTCTGTGCTGCGGCGCAGGCGGGAGAGCATACGGTAATAGGCCATATTGCAGCCGCCCTCGTCCAGCGCCACAGCGAACAGCAGACGGCGGCCGGCCAGGCCCTCCAGCCCGTCATCGGGGTCGCGGATATCGCTGCCCGGAGGCAGCAGGGGCACCAGCAGGTCCCGCAGGGCGGGGCTGCGGTCGTTTTCGGGGAGCAGAACGGTGAGCATGGCGGATACCTCCGTTATTCTATGGCGTTCAGCTTGGCGCGGGTGTCGTCGATACGCTTTTGCAGGGCGGGCGGCAGGGTCAGCGGCTCCGTCTCGATGCCGGCGGGGGTCAGACGATTGCGGCATCCCATGAACACCTGGCCGTCGTAGACGGAGGAATAATGCCACTGCCCCCGCAGCAGGGCCAGCAGGCTCAGCGCGCCGGAGGACAGGGCCGGGGCCACATAGGGCTTGTAGCCCAGCTTACGCATCTCCAGATTGGCGTGGGCCACCTTCTCCGTCAACTCACGGGAGAGGGCGTCGTCGTAATGCGCCACGGAGTTGGCCAGCACCAGATCCTCCCCGTGGGGGCCGAAGGCGCGGCCCTCGGTGAGGTAGGACGCGAAGCGAGGGTCCCTCCGGGCGTAGTACAGGGCGCGGGCGTGCATAACGCCCAGGCCGAAGCCCCGGACCTGGGCCGGGGACAGGCCGCTTTCACGCAGGACAGCGCGGCAGAGGGGGTCCACCGGATCGCTGACCACGCAGAACAGGCCCCTGTACCGCCTGTCCCGGGCCATGCGGGCGTAGATGGACACCAGTTCCCGGTTCAGGCCGTACTGGGCCATGCGGACATCCCCCGCCGTAACGGAGGTATCCGGGATCATCCGGGAGGCGCAGAACAGGAACACGTCGCCGTCGAACAGCTGCTCCGGCGCGATGATGTCCACCGGGGGCAGCGCCGCACCGTCCGGGGACTGTATCTGGTTCAGCTCGAACTCCCAGCGCTCGGAGACGCCGGGGCGCACGTCGCAGATGCCGACGGAGCCTATCACGTCGCCGCCCATGAGCCGCAGGCCCATCAACAGCGTGCTGCCCACATCGCCCAGAGCCAGCAGGGTGACGCGGCACTTAGACGGGATGCGCGGCAGGGTGGTATCGTTGAGATCGATCATAGTAGCTTCTCCTGTTTCTATCTTTTTGCCTCCGGCGGGGTGCTGACGCGCAAATTTCACGCCACGGCAGGCCCCCTGAGGAGCAGAGAATGTGCCGGATCTTGCGTCCTGCCGATGACGAGGCGGCGCCGCACAGTCTTGATAAAGGTTCAGATTTTGTGTCAAGACGAGGCGCGGAGGCGCAGGCCCCCCCTTGAGGAATAGAGAATGTGCCGGATCTTGCGTCCTGCGATAGCGGGACGGCACACGTCATGCCCGTAAAAGCGATGGATTTTGCGTCCTGCCGATGACGAGGCGACGCTGCTGTACTTTGTGTACGTCAAGCCGACGCAACGAAGTATTGGCGCAAAAGATGTGCCTTTATCTGGGACGCATACGTTTCAGGAGCTCTATATCTCCCTCCAAATACGTGCTGGCGGCGCGGGAGAGATCGTAGGTCATGCAGCCGCCCTTGTCGGGACAGAGGGGCAGGATGACCGCTTCGCCGAGACGGCTGAGGGTGAGGTTGCGGGCGTAGAGGGAACGGAATTCCGTTTCAAGGGCCAGAAGAATGTCGCGGGCGTTTTCGAGGCAGCAGAGGGAGAGCTCCCAGGCGGTCTCGTCGTCCATGCCGGTGTATTCGGGGGCGGCGTAGGGCAGGATGCGGTTGACGGCGGGCTGAAGGCCGCCGGGCAGGGCCTCGCTGCGGCGGACGGTATCGCCGCCGATGAAGGGATAGAGCGTGGACTCGACGAAGCGCAGGCGCAGGTTGGGCAGGTAGTAGATGGCGTCCACGTCGTAGCCCAGCTGCTCCATGAGGTCGCGGCCCATGCCGGTGAGGTAGCCCACCAGCACCTGGTCCACGGGGGTGTTCGTCTCGGCGAGCAGCGGGGCCAGGCGGCGGATGCGCTTGCCGTCGTGGAGCATATCGTCCACGAGAATGACGGGGCGGGCGAAGGCGTGGATGGTGCGGACCTGGTCGGGCAGGGGCGAGTAGTCGGGGTAGGCTTCGATGGAATAGGCACTGAGGTCCGGCTCGTAGACCTTGTCGGTACGCAGGGTCTTGGTGACGGTGTTGGGCACGGCCACGCCGCGGAGGATCTTGCCGTAGGGGACGCAGATATCCGGGCCGAGGACGCGGGGCGTGGTGGGCTCCGCGGGGACGCCGTTGCGGCCGGTGATACGCTGGAGCAGCCGGTGGTAGATGACGCCGGCGGACAGGCTGAGCACCAGAGATCCGGGCTGCAGCTTTGTCAGCGCCGCCTGCAGGCGGCGGTGGGCGGCGGCGATGGCGGCAAGCACCCGGGGCGAGGAGCTGAAGGGCGCCTTCACCGCGGTGTCCACGTTGCGACTGAGGACGATGGGGCAGCGCATATCCACGGCCAGGGCGTCCGTGCTGTCACCAGCCGGGACGAAGCCCTGGAGCGTCAGTAGCTGGCGGCCGTAGCCGGAGACGGCGCCCTCCAGGGGAAGGTAGAGGGCATAGGTGAACTCACGGCTGAGGGCCAGGGTCAGCACCTCGGTGATGAGCAGCTGGCAGAGGTCGCTCTGGCGCTCGCCCCGGGGCACGAACAGCCCGCTGATGAGCAGGGTGCGGCCGCCGGCGTTCTGGCGGACCAGACCGGAGAGGGCCGGGTCGCCCAGGCGGGCGAAGAGGCGGGCGGAGTCCAGGCAGGCGTAGCTGGCCGCGCCCAGAATGGTGCCGTCGGTGTCCCGGCAGACCATCACGTCGTCGCCGCGGCTCTCGATCTGCGTCCGCAGCGCTGCGGCGGTGGGCACGGAGAGCATGGTGCGGAGGAATTTCTCCGCCGTCTCCGGCGAGGCGGGCAGGAAGCTCAGGTCCTCGGTGCGGAGAACGGGCTTGTCCTGGGGCTCGCGGAGGTACAGGCCGCGGCGATAGATGAACTCCTGCACCGTGGGATCGATGAGGTTGGAGATGTCGCGGTTGGCATCCACCGCCTCGCGGATGCGGGTGGAGCTGATCTCCTCCAGCTGGGGCGGGAGCGTCAGCTCCAGCACCTTGCCGGTGATGCAGCTGTAATCCGCCGGCTCGGCATCCGGCTCGGTGCGGCGGAAGACCACGTGGTCGAAGGTGTGGATGGAGTCCGGCGTGACGGACTTTTTGTAGGACGAGGCGTGGAGCACCACGTCGCTGCCCACCACGATGGACACGCTGCGGCCCGGGAAGGCGGCGCGCAGCTCGTGGAGGTTCTCCGGGTTGGCGATGTTCACCGGGAAGTCCTCCGGGAAAATGCTGACGTGGAACACGTCGGCCACGGCCATGGCGGCGATGCGCCGGCGCAGGCGGTAGGGCTGGGTCTTTTTGGACCAGGAGAACTCGTCAATGGCCAGCAGGACCTCGAAGCCCTGGTCGCGGATGGCCCGGACGATACCCTTGTGGGACAGGGTGAAGGGGTCGAAGGTGCCGGGGAAGAAGGCCACGGGGCGGGGCGCGCCGAAGTCAAAGCCCTTGTGGAACAGGCGCTCCTCGGTGATGAAGCGGTAGAGCTTGCCCAGCATGGCGGCCCGGTAGTAGAACGTCAGGCCCTCGCCGGGGAATTCGTCCTGGGCGGAGAGCAGCTTGCGCTGGGTGAGCATAAAGGCGCGGCGCTTTTCGTGGCGGCCCAGCTCTCCGGAGCCGAAGACCCGGCGGCCCAACACGAACAGGGCCTCCTGCCGGGTGGCGCCGTCAATGCCGCTGAGGCCCCGCATCAGCAGGCCCAGCAGCCGTTCACGGCGGCGGCGGTAGGCGTCGTCCGTCTCCGGGAAGCGGGAGCGATAGGCATCGTACGCCTCATAGATGACGCCCACGGTATCCAGCACGGAGGCAGTAACGCGGCTGTCGGAGGAGCTGAGGTTCACGCGGAGGTCGTCCAGCACCTCATCCAGCTCCGCCGGTGGCAGCCACAGGGCAAAACGGCCCAGGTAGTCGGGGATATACTTGGTGAACTCCTGCTGGCCCAGCTCCAGGCCGCGGCACAGCTCCACCGCCACCTCGTTGCGCTGGTCGGCCGTCAGTCGGGGCGCCAGGGCCAGCAGGGCCTTGCCGGCGCTGTGGCGGACGGTGACGCGGTCGCTGACCTTGATGAGATTGGACAGGTGGGTGGCGATATGGAGGGCGGGGCTTTTGCCGCTGCGGGCAAAGTCCGTCAGCAGGCGCAGGTTGCCCTGCTTGGTGATCCAGGGGGTGGCGGTCTTCAGGTTGTCCAGGAAGATCTCGGAGACCACGTCCTCCGGCAGAAGAAGGGGCGCGCCCTGAGAGAGCACATCCTGCTTGAGATAGCGCAGGGTGCCGCTGTCGCCGTCGGGGACGGCGGTCACGGCCTCCAGCGCGCGGCCGTCCTCCGGGTACAGGCGGGCGAGACGGTCCAGCAGCAGCACGGCGGCCATGCGGATGGTCAGGTCCTTACGCAGGGACAGGGCGGCGGCAAAGGCCGTCATCTGCCGGGCGCGGCTGGCCGTATAGGCCGTATCCGGCAGGGCGGCGGCGGTATCCAGCAGCTGGAAGGCGGTGTAGTCGTCCAGATCCTCCGGCCTGCGGTAGTAGGCGAACACCGGGGCCAGGAAGCGCTCCTCCCGGCCGGGGCAGTGGCTCAGCAGGGAGCCGACGGCGAATTTCAGGGTATAGCCGATCCAGCGGCGGTGCTGGGGCATGAGCTTATGGTCGGGATACAGTATCTTGTCCAGATAGAGCCTCCACTGGTCCACGTCGGTGATGGCCCGGGGGTCCGGGCGGATGTCGGCGGGGCGCTCCTTGGCGTAGCCGGCGTGGAAGCCGGCGATGATCTCGCCCAGCAGTGCCGCCGCCTGACGGCGGATATCGCCCTCGCGGTGCATCAGCAGCTCGTAGAGGAACGTCAGGGTCTGGACCTTCTGTGGGATATGCAGATAGAGGGAGTAGGACTCCATCACCGCCAGATAGGCGCGGAGACGGCGCCAATCCGTCTCGCCGCGGGCCTCCTCCAGCAGACGGGCGAAGCTGCGCTGATCGGTGAGGCGGTGCATCAGCTCCATATTGTGGCCCACGCAGCGGAGCGTCAGGGCGCGGAGGGCCTCGTCGTCGGTCATAAGGGCGGTGTGCTTCTCCGGCAGCGGGGGCGTATCGCCGCCGGACATGGTGACATCCACGCCGCAGCTGACCATGAACTGCTCGAAGTCCTCCAGCCGGGCGTAGACCCGGGTATAGCGCTTCTGCTTCTCGCCGTCCACGTCATCCAGCTTATCCAGGATCACCTGAAAGGCCTCGGCCAGGGTGGAGATACGTGTGATCTCCCGGCCCTGCGCATCGTGGAGCTGCTTGACGCGGAAGTCGGCGTAGATCAGCAGCAGCGCCTCCACGGAGAGGTAGTCGGGCTCCAGGTCCCAGACGGAGTGGTTGGCGGCCACGTGGCCGATATCGGTCATCCGGCGGCGGCGGAACCACTGGTCGGTGTAGAAATAGTGCAGGTAGGGCACGCGCTCGCCGGGGCGGCAGCCGAACTTGCCCAGATCGTGGCCGGCGGCGGCGCCGGAGACCAGGGCCACGTCCACGGCCACGCCGCTTTTCCGCAGGGCGCGGGCGGCGGTGACGGCGATGTGGTGGACACCGGCGATATGCTCAAGGGTGCGGTAGGGCGTGACCTCCAGGCCCAAACGCATCAGCTCATAGACGAACTCCCGCCTCCACAGGCGCAGGAAGCGCTGATAGGACGGGGCACAGGGACTGCCGGCCAGCTCATCATCGGTCAGGAAATCGAAGGTCCAGGCCGGGTCGTGGGGCAGCAGCTCCGCCTCGGCGGCAAACAGCACCTGCAGCACCGACAGCAGGAACACCGCACCGGGGGCGAAGGGCTCCGCATCGGTCTTTTCCGGGTAGAGCAGGCGGCGGGCATAGTCGTAGGCATAGGCCAGCCAGCCCTCGGACGGTTCGCCGGGGCACAGCGTCTCCAGCTCCGGGCGGCAGAGGGCCAGCACGTCGGCGCAGCGCAGCCGCTCCCCATGGAACAGCGGGGCAAACCGCTGCATGTAGTTTTCGGCCTCCAGCGTCCGGGCAAACGTCTCCCCGTCGGGCAGCCAGTCCGCCGCGGGGCGGTTGGTCAGACGGCGGCGCAGGGCACTGTTCATCTGGCGGATGCGTTTTTTCGTCATGGCGATCCCTCCCGTATCAAGAGGCGCACCGTCCCGGATACACCCCGGACGGCGGCAGCTTTTCAACAATATTTTATGCCACGGGAATGGGTGCTGTCAATATTTCCCCGGCGGCAATCTTAGTATGCCCTTAAGTCTTTGTTCACAGTTCGTTCACATTCAGCCTCCGCCCCCATGATATGATGAGCGTGACAGCCTGCCGACGGTTTTTTCCTTTTTTCGCGGAACATTTTTCCGGGGCATGCCGTCATACATGTATGTGAGATACTGCGGCGCGCCGCAGAGGAAAAGCAAAGGAGATAATACGATGAAGAAAGCTGCATTCATTCTGGCGCTGGCCATGCTGCTGGGCGTGGCGGCCGGCTGCGGTGAGAGCAACGGGGAAGCATCCGTGCAGTCCGTCTCCATGATCTGCGGACTGGGCTCCGCCGGTCTGACGGACCGGTTTGCCGGCGTAGTCAGCGCGCTGGGCGAGACGAATATCAAGAAGGACGACTCCATGGCCATCGGCGAGATCAAGGTCAAGGTGGGCGACGCCGTCAAGGAGGGCGACGTGCTGTTCACCTACGACATGAGCAAGCTGCAGTTGGACCTGGAAACGGCCCAGCTGGACCTGGAATCCCTCAAGTCCCAGCTGGCAGACAAGGAGGCCGAGAAGAAGCAGGCGGAGGACGCCCTGAACGACGCGGAGGACGATGCCGCCCGTCGTGAGTTGCTGCTGGACATCCGGCAGTACAACGTAGACATCCAGAGCACCAACCGCAGCATTACAGAAAAGAGCCGTGAGGTCGAAAAGCTGCAGAGCAATCTGAAGAACAGCGATGTCAAGTCGGAGGTGGCCGGCGAGGTCAAGAGCGTCAATCCTGACGGCGGCACCGACGACCGGGGCAACGCCCTGCCGCTGATCTCCATCGTGCAGACCGGCGGCTTCCGGGTCAAGGGCTACGTCAACGAGAACAACGCGGCGGTGCTGAACGAGGGCGCGCAGGTCATCATCCGCTCCCGCGTCAGCGACCAGACCTGGAAAGGCACCATCTCCTCCATTGACTGGAACAACCCCGCTCAGAGCAGCAATAACTACAATTACGACAGCGGCTCCAGCGACACCGGTAACTCCAGCAAGTACCCGTTCTATGTGGAGCTCAGCAGCAGCGACGGTCTGCTGCTGGGTCAGCACGTGTACATCGAGCCGGATCTGGGACAGGACGCCCAGAGCACCGGCATCCAGCTGCCGGCCAGCTTCATCAACGACGCCGATTCCTCCCCTTGGGTCTGGGCCCAGAGCAGCAGCGGCAAGCTGGAAAAGCGCAGCGTAACGCTGGGCGAATACAACGGCGAGCTGGATACCTACGCCGTGACGGACGGCCTGACGGCGGCGGACTATATTGCCTATCCCGACGATACGCTGAAGGCCGGCATGACCTGCGTCACCTATGACGAGAGCACCTTCGAGCCGGATGACAGCGTCACCACACCGGGCGGCGACATGGATGGCATGGACGGCATGGATAGCATGCCCGGCGGCACGGATGGTATGGACGATATGCCCGGCGGCACGGACATCCCGGAGGATATGCAGACTGCGGATGCGCCGGTGGAGGGTTGAGTATGATCCTTGAAATGCGCGACATCTGCAAGGACTACCCCATGGGTAAATCCGTGAACCACATCCTCAAGCACATTGATCTGGATGTGGAGGCGG
>OLZC01000638.1_pt1 | contig 11483 bp, 11 predicted proteins | sample 1644391 | NCBI WGS metagenome assembly OLZC01 (sample SAMEA103958140, study PRJEB25191) | human gut metagenome | biome: human-associated habitat [ENVO:00009003]; feature: intestine environment [ENVO:2100002]; material: feces | place: Germany | collected 2013/2015
GACAAGATCAACGTTCCGGGAACAGAGATTCATATTTTCTATGCGCTCAAAATGGTTGAGAAATACCGCGAGCGCTATGAACGGCACTTTGCAAACCCAGCCATTCACGAGCAGGACTTGCAGCACGAGGAGCTGCTGGCCTGTTATCCGGAGTGCTGGGTGCAGTTGGTGAAGGATATCATGGAGGGAAAGCAATGAAGCATCAGCACTTTGATGTGGGAACCGCCGGCTTTTACGGTGCGTACTGGGCGTGTGCTGGCGGATCGGACTGCGCGGTCATTGCGATGATTGGTGACGATCCGGAGGATCGGCTGGCCCGCTCGGCCGCGAAATGGCTCTGCGGGCGGGGCGTAAATGTGCTCACCATGTCGCCTGCGAAAAAGGATTACGGCCATCATAATTATCCGCTGGAGCGCATGGAGGCGGCCATTTCGTGGCTGAAAGCCAACGGGAACAAAAAAATCGGCATTGCCGGGGCGTCGACCACCGGAACGCTTGCGCTGACGGCGGCGGCCATGTTCCCGGAGATCACCCTGACCATTGCCATGACGCCCAGCGACTTTGTGTGGCAGGGCTTTATGCAGGGCAAGAAGGACGGCTGCAAGGAGTGGCCGGTCGAGGGCGAATCGCTGTTTTCCTACGCAGGCAAACCGCTGCCCTATATGCCGTTTTGCTATCAGCACCCGGACTATTGGCACTGTATCGCCGCCGAGAGCAAACGCACCGGCGATATGGTAAACTCCCGCAAGCTGTTTGACGATTCCGAGGCGGCGCACCCGATCGAGCCGGAGGAGTATATTCCCGTCGAGAACATCCATGGCAAGCTGCTGCTCATCGGCGCGGAGGACGACGTGCTGTGGGATGCCGCCAGATACATCCACCGCATGGAAAAGCGCCTTGCGGAAAAGCCCCATGAATGCGAGGTTGAGACGGCGGTTTATGCCCACGGTACCCACTTTGTTTTCCCGGAGGGAATGCTGAAGATCATGCTGCCTGTGGGAGCAGGCCTCTTCGTCCGTCTGGCATTTCAGGCAGCAAAGCAGTTTCCGGAAGCGTGCAGACAGACACGCCAGGATATTGACCGCCGCGTGAGCGCAGCCATCCACACATGGGCGAGCACGGAGTAAACGCCGGCATCGGCACAGGCGCATGGCATTCCATTGGAGAAAGGCGGTGTTGACCATCGTTCACATTACTTACCATGACGAAACCAATATCGGTTCCTGCCCGATCGGTCAGACAGGCGGCTTTGAAAATGCCGACGGAAACGGAGAAATTCACTGTTTTCGGATCTTTGACGGCGTGAGCGTGATGCTGATGCAGCTGGAAATGGGATCGTATACGGAGATCCGCACACAGGTCGGCGTGCTGGAAGTCAACTTCTGCATCAACGGACGCTTCGAAACCAGCTTTTCCATGCGCAGTCATGTTCTGCTGAAACCGGGAGACATGGCGATCAGCTGCTACGATGGGCTGCACGGGACAAAGTCGGAGTCACACTTTCCGCTTGGCTATTACGAGGGCCTTTGTCTCGAAATCGACCCCGCAGCCGCAGGACACTGGATACGTCTGAATGCTCCGGCATTTCCCATAGACTTTACCGCGCTCAAGCAGAATCTTCTGGGCAGCAAGTGGTATATGGTCGGCCCCGCCGGTCCGCGCTGCGAGCATGTATTCCGTGAGCTTTATGAAAGCGCCTCCTACGCAGAGCGCGGCTTTTTGCAGCTGAAGGTTCTGGAGCTGATGCTGCTGCTGGGCCGCATTCCGCAGGAACGTGCTGCGGATCCGTATTGCTCTGCCGAGCAGACGGCACTGGCACACCATCTCCGGGATCATCTGCTGACGAACCGGGAGGGATATGTGTCCCTTGCCCAGCTGGCGGCAGAGCACGCGATTTCCGTGTCGCACCTGCAAAAGCTGTTCAAGCAGACCTATGGTATGCCTGTCTACCATTACATCAAGGAATACCGTCTGGAGCAAGCAGCGGTGGAGCTGGTTCGCAGCAGGAAGCCTATTACAGAGATCGCCCAGCACGCAGGATATGACAACGCCAGCAAATTTTCGGAGAGCTTTAAAAAGCGGTACGGGAAGACACCGTCCCGCTATCGCGCTGATAAAACGAATGCAGTAAAACGGAGCATAGAAACCAAAACGGAGTAGTTTGAAAACGCGAATCATGTTAGAATACGCGGTGGTTAGAGGACACTAACTAAGAAGTTTCAGGAGGTACTGTATGAAAAAGAAATTTGCTGCTTTTGTGCTTTGCGTGATCTGCCTGCTGTCGGCTGCCGGCTGCGGCCAGACGAAAACAGATGAACAGACGCCGCCGGCGGCTGACCAGAGCACGACGACCGACGATTATCTGACCGGCATCGGCGGCACTTATGTGGAGCTGTTTCCGGAGCTGTCAAAGTCCGAGTATCGGAATATCTGGATCGATGCCACCGCGCCGCTGGTAGGCGCGGAGAACGCGGAGGCCACCACGGATCTGCTGCTGGGGATGTGCATGGCGGAGCCTTACGGTCCGGAAGCTGCGGAAAAATACGAGGCAGATCCGGACAGCATGGCGTTCAACTGCTATTTTCTTGGCGGCATCGACAAGTTCGTGATGGACGGTCACACGATCACCGGCCTGGACGCGCAGGGACAGGAGGTTTTCTCCCACACCTATAAGCTGCTGGATGAGGAAAACGAAAACGGCTTCATCTTCTATCAGAGCGAGGATGAAAATTCCGGCGAGTTTACCTATTTTGCGTTTTCACCTGACACCATGGAGACCACCTATCATCTGGAGTTCCGCTATGCAGAAGATCTCAGCGACCTGCAAAGCTGGTTCGAGGGCAATTACGCCTACTGGAACGCAGCGGCCATCGCGGAGAACTATGATCAGGCGACCATGGAAAATGTCATTGAGCTGTTCGCCACAGAAAATCTGTCGAATGCAGAATAATTGCTCTTTGCGCACTCGTTTGGATCAAGCGGGTGCGCATACCGTTTTTCAAATGAGGATGTGATTTAATTGAAAAAACAGTCTGATCTTTCCCGGCTGATGGGTTACGCCGGGAACTACCGATATTTCACCTACGCTTCGTGGGTGTTGTCCGGGGCCAGTGCGCTGGTGGCGCTGGTGCCTTTTGTGTACATCTGGAAGATCCTGCGGGATGTGCTGGACGCAGCGCCAAACTATGCGCAGGCGGTGAACATCCCCCATTACGGCTGGATGGCAGTGTTATTCGCGGTGCTGTCTTACCTTATTTACGTTGCGGCGCTGATGTGCTCCCATCTGTCGGCGTTCCGGGTGGCGACGAATCTGCGGCTGGCAGTGTCGGAGCATCTGGCAGTGCTGCCGCTGGGCTTTGCCGAGAAATTCGGCAGCGGCAAGCTGCGCAAGATCATCCACGAGAGCACCGGAGCCGCCGAGACCTATCTTGCCCACCAGCTGCCCGACCAGTACAACGCCATCGCCACCCCGGTGGGGCTGCTGGTGCTGCTGTTGGCGTTCGACTGGAGGTTGGGGCTGCTGAGCCTTGCGCCGGTGGTGCTGGCTTTCCTCATTATGGCGACCATGACCGGCAAGCGGATGGCTGAAAAAATGCGGCAGTACGGCAACGCCTTGGAGGCCATGTCCAACGAGGCAGTGGAATACGTCCGGGGCATTCCAGTGGTCAAGACCTTCGGGCAGAGTGTGTTTTCCTTCAAAAAATTCAAGGCCACCATTGATGAGTACGAAAAGTGGGTCGTCTCCTACACCAAAGACCTGCGCCTGCCCATGATGTTCTACACCGCCGCCGTCAACGGCGTGTTCGCCTTTCTGATTGCGGGCGGACTGCTGTTCACGACACACGGCGTGACACCGGAATTCCTGCTGAATCTGCTGTTCTATATCATCATTACGCCGGTGATCTCCCTGACGCTGACGAAGATCATGTACATGAGCGAAAACAAGATGGTGGTGGCCGATGCCCTGCAGCGGATCGATTCCGTGCTGGATGCAGCGCCTGTGCCGGTGAGCAGCAAGCCCCAGCACCCGCAGGACGGCTCCGTGACGCTGCGGGATGTGCATTTCAGCTATGACGGCAAGACGGATGTTATCAGGGGCGTTTCCATGGACATCCAGCCGGGACAGACTGTGGCTTTTGTAGGTCCCTCCGGCGGCGGAAAATCTACGCTGGCAAACCTGATCTGCCGGTTCTTTGATGTGCAGAGCGGCAGCGTCCGGGTGGGTGGAGCGGATGTGCGGGATGTTTCCAAGGAAGAGCTGATGGATACCATTTCCTTTGTGTTCCAGAACAGCCGCCTTCTCAAGGGCAGCATTCTGGACAACGTCCGTCTGGGCAAACCGCAGGCCACCGAAGCCGAGGTGCTGGCGGCGCTCAAGGCCGCCCAGTGCATGGATATTATAGAAAAGTTCCCAGCGGGCATCCATACCGTCATTGGCACCAAGGGCGTGTATCTTTCCGGCGGCGAGCAGCAGCGCATCGCCATTGCCCGTGCTATGCTGAAAAATGCGCCCATCCTGATTCTGGATGAGGCCACCGCTTTTGCCGACCCAGACAATGAAGCCAAGGTGCAGGCAGCCTTTGCCCGGCTTGCCAAGGGCAAAACCGTGCTGATGATCGCACACCGCCTGTCTACCGTAGCCAACGCCGACTGCATCTATGTGGTGCAGGATGGGCAAATTGCAGAATCCGGAACAAAGGACGAACTGTGCGCGCAGAACGGCCTGTTTGCCCGGATGTGGCAGGATTATCAGGCCTCGGTGCAGTGGAAGGTCGCAAAGGAGGGGTAAAAGATGATCGGAAAAATTCAACACGCCACAGCCAGCTCCCCGGAGGGCGCAAAAGGGCTTGTAAAGGGCGTTCTGGCCTGTGCGTTCCAAAACATGGCATTCATGTTGCCCACCGGGCTGCTGTATCTCTTGGTAAAAGACATGCTTGCAGGCTCCACGAGCGGGAGAAAAGGTTTTTATCTGCTGGGGTGTGCGGCCTGCTTTGCGCTGATCCTGCTGACCACATGGTTCCAGTACAATGGCACCTATTTTACGACCTATAAAGAGAGCGGCACCCGCCGCCTGACCCTTGCGGAACGACTGCGCAAGCTGCCCCTGTCCTTTTTCGGCAAGCGGGACCTTGCCGACCTGACCAGCACCATCATGGCAGACTGCGAGGTGTTGGAAAAGGACTGCTCCCACTTCATCCCCGGTCTATTCGGTTCCCTCATCTCCACGGTGCTCATTGCTCTGAGCCTGTTCGCCTTTGACGGACGGATGGCTCTGGCAGCATTGTGGGTCATCCCGGTATCCGTTGCCATCGTGGTGGGCAGCTACCGGGTGCAGGACAAGGTGCAGGCCAAGACCATGGCGGCGAAAATGGCCTGTGCGGACGGCATTCAGGAGTACATCGAGACTCTCCGGGACCTGAAAGCCAGCAATGCGGAGCAGCGTTATCTGTCCGGTCTTTCCGGCAAAATTTGGGCTGTGGAAAAGCAGTCCATCGCAGCAGAACTGGAAACAGCACTGTTTGTGTCCTCTGCGAGCATGGTGCTCAAGCTGGGCATTGCATCGGTGGCACTCACCGGCTCGGTGCTGCTGGTGCAGGGCAGTATCGATGTGCTGACCCTGTTTCTGTTCCTGATGGCGGCTTCCCGGATGTATGACCCTATGCAGGGCGCGTTGCAGAATCTGGCGGCGGTCATTGCCATGCGCACCAATGTAGGGCGGATGAACGAGATTCTGGACGCTCCCCTGCAGACCGGCAGCGAGCAGCTGACCAATCAGGGCTGCGATATCGTGTTCGACCATGTGGGCTTTGCCTACAACTCCGGCGAAACGGTGCTGCGGGATGTCTCCTTTACCGCAAAGCAGGGCGAGGTCACGGCACTGGTGGGTCCCTCCGGCGGCGGCAAGACTACCGTTTCCCGGCTGGCGGCACGGTTCTGGGACTACCAGAAGGGCAGCATCACCGTGGGCGGCATGGAGGTTTCCCGAATCGACCCGGAAAAGCTCATGAGCCTGTATTCCATCGTGTTTCAGGATGTGACTCTGTTTGACAACACGATACTGGAAAATATCCGTCTGGGGCGCAAAGGTGCCACCGACGAGGAGGTACTTGCGGCGGCGCACCTTGCCAACTGCGAGGAATTTGCCGAAAAGCTGCCGGACAAGTGGAACACGAACATCGGGGAAAACGGCTGTGCCCTTTCCGGCGGCGAGCGTCAGCGCATTTCCATTGCCCGCGCATTCCTGAAGGATGCGCCCATCATTCTGCTGGACGAAGCCACCGCCAGCTTGGATGTGGAGAACGAAACTGCCATTCAGGAGGCACTTTCCCGGCTCATAAAACACAAAACTGTCCTTATCATCGCCCACCGGATGCGCACCGTAGCCGGGGCGGACAAAATCGTGGTGCTGTCCGACGGCGTGGTGGCCGAACAGGGCGCACCCGATGCACTTTATGCCCGGAACGGCCAGTACACCCACATGGTGGATCTGCAGACCGAAAGCCAGAGCTGGGCCATCTGACCCAATTCAAAAACAGCCCCCCGGCACAACAAAAAAGGACATCTATTCAAAAGAATAGGTGTCCTTTTTAGCACCCGAATCCGTCAGCTAACAGTCATGTTTAAATCACTTCCTTATCACTGTTAAGCCAATGGTTTCAAGGTTTTTCTTTTTTTAAGCCGGACCTCAAGAAGCATAGATTTTGATTTCTTGAACCAATGGGCTTGTGTCAGGTATTGCTTTCTCAAACTGCCTTCTGTTTTTGGAATTTTTAAGACAAGACGACTTTTAGCGTTAGAAAACTGTTTCGGAAAAACTTTAGCAATCTTTTCTCTGGAGAGATTTTTGAGGGCCTCGTCAGAGACACGTTCAAGAATTTGGGAAATTCACATGCTGCCGTCATCAAGGTTGATTGAGTGAATGTCAATAGCAACAATCTCGCCTGCTCTAAGTGAACATACAAAGGCCAGGTGAAGCGAGAGATGAAGAATGGGATCTTCTTGAATCTGATCGAGAATTTTTGAAATATACTCAGCAGACCAAGCTTTACGCCTCTTGTAGTGCTCGGATGGACCTTTGGTGTTGGGAATCTCTGCGATGTAGTTCCATCGTTTTGCTGTTTCAAAACTAAGTGTAAGAATGTTATACATATGCCAGAGCAGATTCAGGAACTGACACTTTTGCTGATGTACCTGACTTCGTGGCAGGAACGCAGAACAATAGGACTTCGCAGAAAACCGCACAAGACTGATGATACGCTGCTGCGCCGCTGCTGGAAGGGATATGATTTTTCGGTTCTGGAAAGGTTGGAAGCACAGGGGCTTATCTGCGGTGAAGGCAGAAAAAACCGATCGTGTTTACAGCCGAAGGCGAGCGGCTTGCTGTAGAACTCATGAAAAAGTATGGGCTTGGAGATCGTAAAGAGGATGAGGTTTAACGGTGGGTATTTCTCTTGCGCATAAGACTGCAAAACCGCAAAACCATTGCGGCGCAAGGCTTTGACTGTGGTATCTTTTCTGTTGACACACGGCAACGAAAAAAGGGACTCTGAAATTGCTGATTTCAGAGTCCCTTTTCCTTGTTCAATGTCTACTGTGATGTTGGATCTAAATCCGTCGAATTCGACGGGTTTAGGCAGTTAGCCAGATCCGATTCATAATCACCACGCACTACCGCACTCGGTGAGTGAACGACATTAACCTGCACATTGACACTTGCGTTCATAAAAACGCCGATCTTTTCAGCCGCGCCTCGCTTCATTTGTTCTGTCACATGCGTGTAAGTGTCCAGCGTGAATGCGGCACTATAGTGGCCGAGCATGCCAGCGACCGTTTTTGCATCTACGCCGCTCTGAATTGCTAAGGTCGAAAATGTATGTCTCAAATCATGAAAGCGAACGCTTTCATCCACTCCGGCAGCGGCGAGCATTTGTTTGTGTAAATGTCGAAGAGAGTCCGGACTCCAGTAACCATTAGTTCTTGGACACCAAAACATGAGGGGACTATCCGGATGCTTGTTGTGCTCATCTATGAGCAAAGCAACAGTATTCTCTGGAAGAGCTATTGTTCGAATCGAATTCTCAGTCTTCGGTACAGAAATGCACAACTCTCCCCCAGAACGAGTGAGCTGCTTGTTAACCGTCAGCATTCGTGTTTCCGGATTCAAGTCGGCCCACTCCAGGCCAAGTAATTCTCCCCGTCGAAGCCCACTTGTCAATTCCAAATAGAAAAGCGCATAGACCCCAAGTCGCTTTGCCTCATCCAGATATGCACCTATCTTGTCCTGCGGCAGGACGTGCATTTCTTTCTTTTCACGCTTTGGAATTTTGCAGTTATCGCAAGGGTTGAAGGGAATAATCCGCTCCTTAACTGCCTGTTTCAGAGCGCCGCTCAATACCGCATGAATGTGCTTCACGGTGCTTGCAGACAATGGCTCATATTTCCGATTTCCATGGTTGTCTAAGCGGCCCTGTGTGTGCAGATCATTGTAGAAGCGCTGAATCTGGATTGAGCTGAGCTTTGAAAGCTGGATATGACCCAAAACCGGGATGATGTGGTTCTCGATCATGCTCCTATAACCATCTGCTGAGCTGGGGCGAAGATTTGGCTTTGTGTAGGAATCAAACCAAAGCCGAATCCATGTAGAAAGGGGCTGTGAATCATATCCTTTGCCCTTGCGATAATAAGGCCCTGTATCCTGTTGGATGGCTCGTGCCAGCTTCGCTGCGCATTCTTTTCGTGTCTTAGCAAAAACGCCCTTTTGAATACGCTTTCCCGTTAGAATATCGTAGCCGGCAGTATATCGACCTTCCCAACAGCCGGGGTATCTCTCTCGAATGCTGCCTTCGCCATTCGCTCTTTGCCTACCAGCCATAATGATCTCTCTTTTCCATTTGCGTCTGAGCATCAAGCCACGAGAGAAATTTTCCTTTGTCAATATAGACCCTTTGACCACTTACCGTATGGGGAAAGTCATCTCTCTTTAGAAGTCTATATGCAACCGTAAGACTGCATCCGAGGGTCTTTGCAACGAGCGGCATCGTCATCACATCCGGAAGATCTTCTTTGCGCCGGATTCGCGGCATCTTACTATCGTCCATCCTTGTCACTCCGTATAGAAGAGAGAGTCCTTCTCTTCTGTTTGCACATTTAGCCAGGTAAGGAATTTGTCTTTCGGCACGAAGATACGACTTCCAACTTTGAAGGCAGGAAAGTCGATGCGCTTCACAAGCTCATAGACCTGAGACAGCCCGAGGCCGAGGAAATTGGACACCTCTTGAACATTGAGGATAAGGGGGAGCTCATCGGAACTCTTATACTGGCAACTTTTCATTTTGCATTCCTCCTGTGAAGTAATCTATATCAATACTTACGAGGAGGTTTGGTAATCAACAACAGGTTCGTACAAATTATCAGCAATAGAAAGCAGAAACTGCATTTTATTTGATTTGTGGCGAATTTGCCGCAATTAAACGACAGTTGCGTTAGGGCGTTATGAGATTAGCTAAAAAAGAAGCACTTACGGATCAATACCGTAAGTGCCTCTCTATGGGTTTTCAAATTACTGGATGGCGTCTTTGAAAGCCTTTCCTGCTTTGAACGCAGGTGCCTTAGATGCAGGGATATCAATCTGCTCACCTGTTGCAGGATTCTTGCCAGTACGGGCAGCACGTTCTTTGACCTCGAAAGAGCCGAAGCCCACCAGCTGCACTTTGTTGCCAGCCTTCAAAGCGCTCTCAGTAGTCGTGATAAATGCAGCGAGAGCAGCTTCGCAATCCTTCTTGGAAAGGCCACTCGCTTCAGCCATTGCGGCAATCAGTTCGGTTTTATTCATAGTTTTTCTCCTTGATGTTATTTTGTTTTCTGTATAATTGTTTAGGTGCCTATGGAATGAAATGACAAGACCCTCTTAGAGTTTTTCACGCACCATCATAAGGGCATAACCAAGTAGATTTTGGCCTTGCCATTTTGCCCGGTCAAGTCTGCTTGGATCACGCATGGATAAACCAATGCCCCAAATCCGATCATTTACAGCACACTCAGCAAGAAATGCATTTCCAGTATCTTTCAGTCTCTCCCTTAGATCAGGGTTCTGCGTAAACTTTGCGAAAAGCCCCTCATAGACGACGATTTGTCGAATACCGTTCCATAGGCTCTCATCATAGCCGGATACAAGCCGTCCAAGAGCCTTTATCTCGGCAGCATTATCCGTAGCAAGAATCTGTGTGGCAACCTTTTCATCGCCAAAGGAAAGTGCCTTGCGGTACATCATATACTGCTCCATTGAGGAAAAGGTGATACCATTGTGCGTAAATGTGGAAGGATACCAGTTGCTAAGGTATCCATTCTCTTCGTTATTGTTGTGAAAACAGATAACAGTCATTCCCATTTCCTCGTTCCTCCATAAACGAACATCTTCTCATGCATGGATATCTCTGACATATTACTATTATACCGAGCGCAGGATGAAATGGCAATCTCAACTTTTTTACTGCCAATTTCTACTTCTTCCTTATTTGGATGTAACTCCAGTAAGTCAACAGAGGTCCAGCCCCATTAGAGCTGGCCCTCTATGCACCAAAAGGCATACTTTTTGGCTGATGGCATTTTTGGTCGATCGAAATCAAATATGTGTTTCAAAATGCCATAAACAAATTAGTGAGATATTTCAAAAAACAATGGACATTATGGTGCAATTCTTCTCCATAAAACGTCGCCCTTTCCCGATGCTCGCATTACAATCGCATTAATGCTTTTAGAACAGTATAGCAAACTATTCGCAGAGAGTGATCAGGGGGATTTTCGTACCATCGGTGGAGCAAAATACTGTCTTTCGGCTAAAATTACTTTTCGTATACTGCGAATTACCGCATATACAATTGTCTGTCGCTGATGAAGGGTGATAAGGTTGTCGAGCCGCTGAAAGAAACCTCCAATAGTCTGTTGTTCTCGCATCGTTGGCGGCATCATCAGCTCCATTACAGCCATTTGCTTTCCCGAAACCTCAACGAAAGTTGATCCAGCCCCAACAAGTTCTCCATATCGTTTTAATTCTTCGGTTCGAGAAAAAATGAAGTAAGTGTCAAGCTCTCCACGATGTGGGACAATGGACTGAAACCCCTGATTAGTACAGCCTTTTCGGGTTAAAATGGCGGTTTTTCCGATTCCCGCACGAGAGGTAAACAGGACTGTGCCGGGAGGAAGCATTTTTGCTGAACTATTCTCATAACCCAAGTCGGTTATCTTTTTCTGACTCGAATTTGCATAGATTTGGTCTGCAATTTCAGCAGGTGCATACCAATCAATCTCACCATTCCAATAGCTCGGATTGCCTGTACTTGGTGTTCCACCGCCCAAAATGTCGGCAATCTCCCCCAACTTACGCTGTTCCCAAGCTATTCGGTTACAGTCGAGCTTACACAGGTGTGAAATATGGGAATTAAGTTTGATATTTCGGGATTTATAGTTGCTATTCCGGGATTATA
>OLZC01000642.1_pt1:0-5000 | contig 11466 bp, 7 predicted proteins | sample 1644391 | NCBI WGS metagenome assembly OLZC01 (sample SAMEA103958140, study PRJEB25191) | human gut metagenome | biome: human-associated habitat [ENVO:00009003]; feature: intestine environment [ENVO:2100002]; material: feces | place: Germany | collected 2013/2015
GGGAAGACTGAATGGGTGGGCTAGAGCAAGGATTTGAGTTGAACGATGAAGTGAAATGGGTGGGATACTTGGGGTGTCTAGAATGATGAGACAATCATTTTGAGATGGGTTCTTGTTTTGGGTGGAGAGTCGCTGAGAGGACTTATACTTGAAGGGAAGACTGAATGGGTGGGCTAGAGCAAGGATTTGAGTTGAACGATGAAGTGAAATGGGTGGGATACTTGGGGTGTCTAGAATGATGAGACAATCATTTTGAGATGGCTTCTTGTTTTGGCTTGGGTGTCGCTGAGAGGACTTATACTGTGAGACAACACAGTGAGTGTGGGTTAGAACAAGGATTTGAAATCACCCATGATGTGAAATGGGTGGGATGATTGGGGCGACATAACTTGGTGAAACATTCATTTTGAGATGGGTTTGTACTTTTAGGTGGAGAGTCGCTGAGAGGAGATGGGCTGTGTGCTGCGAGGACGAAGCAAAGCCTTGGGTGTGGAAGGCCATCTGAGGCAAGTAGGGATCCAAGGGTATGGAAGGCTACCCTATGGATACCCTATGGGATACCATGTGGATACCCTATGGGGTACATTGTGGAGACCTAGGAACCCTAGGGGGTACCCTCAGAACCCCTGGATCCTCGAGAGAGACTCAAGAGAGACTCAAGAGAGACTCAAGACAGTCTCAAGACAGTCTCAAGACAGTCTCCACAACTCCCAAAGCATGGATCCCAAAGAGCGAGAAGAGTGAGATGAGATCGGAACCATCTCACAGGAATAACAGCAGCAGCAACAACACGGAGTGAAAGAGGAAGGCCTTTCTCTCCGACTCAGGAGTGTGAACAGGGTGAACCCTTCGATGTGGAAGGCCATCGGAGGGAAGGATGGGATATCCAAAGACATGTCATACCACATGTCACGTGACATGCCAAGCATGGCAATCTTCATGGAATCAAGTGAGTAACCATGAAGTCATGATCCCATCACACCATCACACCTCTCAGAGCGGCCCTGCGGGGCCTGCGGGGCCTGCAGAACCATCCACCCTTACTATTCTAATTATTACAACCCTCTCTGAACAGCTCTGACGAGCTGTCAGCAGCTCTAACACAGCTGTCAGCAGCTCAAACAAAGCTGTCAGCAGCTCTCAGGAACTGTCAGAAAGGGTCCAGACCGCCCCTGACGGGGCAGTCTGCACAGAGGAATGACGACTCCCCTGTCATTCCCCTTTCTTTCCCTGCTGAGTCCATGGAAGGCTGGACTCACTCCTTCTCTTCTCCCTTCATGCTTCATGGAAGGAGACTGCCTAGTCGAAGCGTGCGTTCTTGCGTCAACACGCGAACAATGGAGTGTGGCGGGGGTTGCGATGGTGTTCGGGTGGAAGGCTGATGGCATGCTCACCCTGACGGGTGGGACATACCCTCACTGAAGTGAGGGTGGTGGGTGAAAGGGTCACCTTCACGCATGCGTCTGTCTTCTATCGGATCTGTCTTCTCCGTTTTCTGGAGCGTCCTGACGGACGCGTAGAAGGAGAAGAAAGAGAAAACAAACACCTCTCAATCCTCTAAACACTGTATTGTACTAGGCTATCTCCTCCTACTATAGGCCTAAGGCCATGAGGCATGGGAAGGGGGGAGAAAGAGAAGAGAGAAGGGAAAGAAAGGAGAGAGGAGGAGAAGAGGGGGAGAAAAAGGGACTTGAAAACCCCATTGGGGTTACGGGGGTACTATAAGAGCGTGCGCAGGGCGCGCATGCGCGACCAAGCACGCCCCGCGATTTGGCGCCGCCTTAGCGAGGCGAAGCCGAGGCGAAGCCGAGGCGCCGCCTCGCTTAGAGCGGCAGTGGCAAATCGCCTGTTCAGGCCGCGACCCAAAATGAAAGAGCGCACGGTCCTCTCTCTCCTGTCCAAATTTGAAGCCTCTAGCTCGCTTCCTCATCGAGATATTCGCGTTTGAAATTAACTGATCCACTTGAGGAGAGGCTCATTTTTGACTTGAGGGAGATGGAATTATGGGTGACTAGGAGTGGTCAGTTGAGTTGGGTTGGATGCCTAATGGTGAATAATGGATGTTGGGATGATGGCATGACATGTCATGAGATGATGCACATGCAGGCATCATGCATGCATCATGCAACATGCATGTCCATGACATGTCCATGACATGTCCATGACACTTGCAACATGATGAGAGATCACTGAAGAATGGTATGACTCCGAATCGAGGCAAAATGCACATAACTGAGAAAGATACGCTCAAGATACGCCTCGATTTCTGACACAACCAACCATGCAACATTGTGTTGCACATGTGCGTTCAAGAGTACTCCTTTAGGAGAGTTAGTGGGGGAAAGGGCGAAGCAGAAACACAAAGGAACACAAGGAACACAATTGGAAACACATCCTTTTTCACCTCCTCAGCCCTCCTTATGAGTCCCAAACAGGTCCGTTGGAAGTGAAATGATGTCAGCTAACATCACCCTCCATATGGCTTCATGGCCACTCGAGATTGCCGAAATCGTGATCTGCGATTACCCCCATCTCTCAAAACGAAGTAGAGAATTGAACAGATCTCAAAAGGCCGCATCTGAAAATGGTGCATATGTCGGGGTTTCGCCAAACACGAAGCCAAACCCAGTTCGCAAAGTAGCAAATTGATCAAAGTGACGAACTGTAGGAGTCTAGGTAGTTACCAACGAACCTTCAACTTGTCAAATAGGTTGGACACTTCCCATGACTTGGCAATATGAGGGTGTAGAGTTGTAGCACTAGGTAGGGGGAGGTTGGGGCTGAAAGGGGGTGAGGATCGAAAATGAAAGTCGAGACATGCTGTGCATCATGCAATCGCGACTTCCACCGATCCCTTAGAAGTGATGTTGGTTGGAAAGGGCTCAAAGAGGAGAATTGAATGGTATGTGTTTGGGGCGAATGGGAGGAGTTTCGTGAATGGAAAAGGAGCAAAGAATGTTTTGAAGTGGGAGCGAGAAGGCGTACAATTCGCCTTGCTGAAAGGGTTAGGGTTGAAGGCTGTGCACTGCACTGCACTGCACTGTGAACTTGTCAAAGTAGTCAAGGGTAACTTGTCAAAGTGAATGACAACCCCCCAAACCTTATGGGACACAGGGTCAGAACGAGAGATGGAATCATTGGGGCATCCCTCAGGAGAGTAGCCATAGGAGGCTCCAATGTCCACAAACCTTGCTTCCCTCCTCGAGTACTGAGTGGGTAGTATGGAAAGATTGCGAATTTTTGAAAAATGAAAAGTGTGAAAAGGGTGAAAGGGAAAGGAAGAGGGAGTTGTCCTCAGTTGGAATTTGAAAGGGTTTTGAATTTGGACGAGGTCGAAATTGTACACAAGTCCTATAGTACCCTCCTGTGGACCGAGTGACTCAGTAGGTTGGTGGTCCATAGGGAGTGGGTTAAGTTTGGTATGGGAGTGGACTTTGCGAAATTTTGAAAAATGTCAAAGTTGGGAAGAATGCAAAATAAGAAAGAGGGAAGTGTCCTCAGTATGGATTTGAAAGGGTTTTGAATTTTGAAGAGGTCGAGTTTTGGGGTGAGGTCTAATGGTAGAGTCCAATGTCCATCAACCTTGCTTCCCTCCTCAGTCCCTAGAGACTAGGGTGGACTTACTATGGAAATGGAGTTTGTGAAAAATTTGAAAAACACAAAGTCCGAAAAGGGTGAAAGGGAAAGGAAGAGGGAGTTGTCCTCAGTATGAATTTGAAAGGGTTTTGAATTTGGAAGAGGTCGACCCAAAGTCATTTTGTATGGGAGGGTCCAATGTCCATCAACCTTGCTTCCCATCACGATCCTTGGACCACTGAGGAAGTGTACTGTGGGAGGTGGGAAATGTGAAAAATGCAAAGTCCGAAAAGGGTGAAAGGGAAAGGAAGAGGGAGTTGTCCTCAGTTGGAATTTGAAAGGGTTTTGAATTTGGAGAGGGTCGAGTTTTGGGGTGAGGTCTAATGGGAGGGTCCAATGTCCATCAACCTTGCTTCCCTCCTCAGGTACTGAGTGGTTACTATGGAAAGGGAGTTTGTGAAAAATTTGAAAAACACAAAGTCCCAAAAGAACTAGTTAGTAAGTAAGAGGAACATAAGTGTAGCACGGATTTAAGAGGACATTCAATTCTGAGAGGGTCGACCCAAAGTCAATTTGTATGGTAAGGTCCAATGGACCACCAACCTTGCTTCCCTCCTCATGTACTGACTGGGTCCATACAAAATAATGGTGCACAAAATATTAACCCCTATCAAAACCTAGTTAATAAGAAAGAGGAACATAAGCCTAACTTACATTCCAACGCTCAGTCCATTCTGACTACATCACCCCAAAGTCACTTACCATAGGACCCTCTAATGACCCTCAACCTTGCTTCCCACCCTAGTCCCTACACACTGACTCGACCTACCCTAAAATGTCGAAAGTGTAAAATTTTCAACCCCCCTCAAAACTCAAATAAATAGAAAGAGGAACTCTAGCCTAATGTACATTCCAAGCCTCATTCCATTCTGACAACCTCGACCCAAAGTGACTTACCGTAGGACCCATCAGTACCCTCCAACCTTGCTTCCCTCCTCAGTCCCTAGACTTCCCACCAGTTGTACCATGGGAAGTGTAAAAATTTCAAAAACTAAACCCCCCAAAATATTCTATGGGAAGAAAGACCAACATAAGGGTAGCACGAATTCGGAATATGAAAAGATTTGGAGAGGGTCGAGGTCTGGCGAAAAATTCTCGGGATGAAAATTTTGGCTGGGAGGTCAAGGGACCCTCGATCAAGTGTCAGAAATGGTTGGGGAACATAAGGGAGTCCATAGTAAAGAAATTGAAGAAAAAGTAAAAATGCCACAAAAGTAGGCCCACCCCCCAAATTATACTATGAGGAGGACATGTCTGGCGACGGTTAGTATGGGGTGGTCCAGTGACCGAGGAGGGAAGCAAGGTTGACCGTTTGACAGAGAGTCCAATGCAAAATGACTTGTTGTGAAATTGAATGGAAAGTG
>OLZC01000645.1_pt1 | contig 11415 bp, 11 predicted proteins | sample 1644391 | NCBI WGS metagenome assembly OLZC01 (sample SAMEA103958140, study PRJEB25191) | human gut metagenome | biome: human-associated habitat [ENVO:00009003]; feature: intestine environment [ENVO:2100002]; material: feces | place: Germany | collected 2013/2015
TGCCGTACTGTACAACGAGGGTATCTTATTTGCAACTGCATATATTCCATTTGCTGCTGCACCCATGAAGTGGATAATAATTAGTCGATCCGATAAATTTACCACCCACAATGCAATTGAACTCGGAACAATCGGCATTGAAAAATTCAATAGTTCCTTCAAAGACACCGATGAAAATTTGTCTAATTCAAAGTAGCTAATCATTCCCGACGCAATTACCATATATGTATCTGCGCCTAAATAGCCTATTGTTAGAGAGATAATGACACCCTGCAACCCCAAGTGAAATCCCATTAACATCACCGCTGTTGCCAACACTGTTCATCATAGTTTTTCTACGCTGGTTAAAGGATGCCCTTATTAACTTAAACATTAACTTTTCATCCTTGACTTTGACAGGAGGTTCTTTGTACCTTGTAAGCCTTATAACCGCAGAACCCACATTAGGCCTTGGAATAAAACATTCAGGCGGTACATTAATTACGACCTGTGGTTTGGAATAATACTGCACAGCAAGGGAAAGCGCACCATAATCCTTTGTGCCCGGGCCTACCTGCATACGGTCCGCCACCTCTTTTTGCACCATAACGGTTATGGAATCTATAGGAACATTGCTTTCAAATAATCCCATAATAATAGGTGTGGTTATATAATACGGCAGATTTGCAACGACTTTTATGGGTTTACCGCCGTTTTTTTCTTCTGCCAGTTTTTTAATATCAACTTTGAGAATATCTTCGTTAATTATAGTTACGTTATCGTATTCTGCCAATGTTTCCTTAAGAATCGGTATAAGATTAGTGTCAATTTCAACTGCTGCCACACCACCCGCCTGTTCACATAAAAGCTGGGTCATGGTTCCGATTCCCGGTCCTATCTCAAGTACAAAATCATCTTTTGTCACACCGGCTTCACGCACTATTTTATTAACAATTCCTTCGTCAATAAGAAAATTCTGTCCGAATTTCTTCTGGAATGCAAACTCATGCTTGTTTATCACGGCAAGAGTGTTTGTTGGATTACTTAAATACATATTTTTTCCTTTATCCCAAGCCTAAGCTTTCAAATTTTTCAAGGTCAACAAGATAGTTTTCATATGTGCTGCCCTCAACATATACCTTAATCTGCTCACCGGGAGAGTATACCTGCCCCGGGTCATCATAGCAATGTCCGCTGGTAAATATTATTTCTTTTCCTGTTTCGGGATCATTATACCTGCACTTTATGACAAAAGGGCAGATTTCATTTACTGCGACAGAATAATCAACACATACATCAAATATTTCCGCATAGACGTAATGTGATTTGTCCATCTTTTTCTTTTTTATTTCTTTAATGCACACCGACAGTCCTGCAGCCGTTACCGCAATTCCCATTATATATAAAAATATCACGATAACAGGACCATATATCCGTCTTAAATTATACGGATTATCTTTATCGGCATACGCCTTCTCACTACCGCCGGGATGTGCATTTTTGTCATTTGAAGGCTTATATACAACGTGACTGTATTCTTTCCCACCGGCGGTATAATCTACATAATACAGATAGCTGTCCTCTCCTACCTGCTCCACATCGGTAATATGCACCGTGACTTTATAGCTCTCTTTTTTATGTTTTAAATCTTTTACCATAAAAAAAGTACCAAGTCCCACAAGTGCCAGACCGATTAAGGAAATCACAACTATAAGCTGTTTAATCGTCTTTTTCTCTTTCATTTAGCGTATGTACCATCAGCCAAGCCCTAAGCTCTTAAATTTTTCAAGATCAACAACATAATTTTTATATGTCTTATCCTCAAGATATACTTTAACCTGTTCGCCCGGAGAATATACTATTCCCGGGTCATCATAGCAATGCTCACTCTCAAATACAATAACTTCTCCTGTTTCAGGCTCTACATACTTGCATTTAATGACAAAAGGGCAGACCCCGTTTACTGCAGTTGAATAATCAACAACAACATCATATATTTCTGCATACACATAGTAGTTTTTCTTGATTTTCTTTGTTCTGACTTCTTTGATTCCGGAAATAACACCCACAAATAAGAATGCACCGCCCATTACATATAAAATAATTATTACTGCCGGTCCCATTCTTCGTCTGAGATTATATGGATTATCCTTATCCGCATACGCTTTTTCGGTTCCGCCTAAATGGGCATTATCACTGTTTACAGGTTTATATGCAATATGGCTGTATGTCTCTCCGTTTACGGTATAATCCACATAATACAGATAGCTGTCACTGCCTACCTGTTCTTTCTGGGTAATACGCACATTTACTTTATAACAGTTAGCATTATTTTTTATATCTTTTACCAGAAAATATGTACCAAGCCCTATAAGTACCAGGGCCACCATCAAAAAGATTGCCATGATCTCCTTAATTATTCTTTTTTCTCTCATATCCCATACATTCTCCTGCCATTTTTAAAAGTTATATCTATCACTTCATCATAATCAAGCTGCTTAATCTCTGCAATTTTCTTAACCACCTCAGGAATATATAACGAGGAATTACGTTTTCCCCTAAATGGCTCAGGTGCAAGATAAGGGCAGTCTGTCTCAAGAAGTATCCTGTCAATAGGTACATATTCTGCCACTTCACGGATTTTGGCGGCTTTTTTGAAGGTAAGCACACCTCCGATACCAATATAAAATCCCATATCCAAATATTTTTTTGCTTCTTCTTTTGAGTATGAAAAGCAATGAATAACACCGCTGTTGTCCCTGTCAGCCGATGCCTTTATTACTTCATAGGTATCAAGAGCCGCTTCTCTTGAATGAACAATAACAGGCTTTTTAAGTTCTTTTGCAAGCACTAACTGACGTTCAAAAAATTCCTTCTGCTGCTCTTTATTATCCTTATCCCAATAATAATCAAGACCAATTTCACCGATGGCAACAATTTTGCCATTGGCAGCCGCTTCTTTACGAAGCCACTCCATGTCTTCATCAGTAACCGTCCTGATTTCCTCAGGATGAATGCCTAATGCACCGTACATATAGTCCCACTTTGGAATAAGTTCAATAATTTTGTGACAGGTATCGATAGAAGACCCCACATCCACGACATATTTTATACCGTTTTCGGGCAGGGACTTTAAAACTTCGTCCCTGTCCTCGTCAAATGCCTCATCCTCATAATGGGCATGGCTTTCAAATATTCCTGTCATTAACGAATCTCCGCACCGTTAGGCATATCCTTCTCAGGTGTTAATAATGATAAGTTGCCTTCCGCATCCTCTGCACAAAGAAGCATACCTTCTGAAAGTACGCCTGCGAGCTTGGCCGGTTTAAGGTTAGCAACAACCACAACCTTCTTTCCAACCATTTCTTCTGCGGAATAATGCTGCTTGATTCCTGATACAATCTGCTTAACTTCGCTGCCTATCTTTACCTGTGAGCAAAGAAGCTTCTTAGACTTAGGTACCTCTTCACATTTAAGAATTTCTCCCACTCTTAACTGAATCTTCATAAAATCATCAATGGAGATTTCCGGTTTCTTTTCAACATCAATACCTGCTTCTGCCTGTGGTTCCTCGGTTACGCCTGCTTGTGCACGCTGTTTAGCACGGATTTCTTCTACCTTTGGCATAATTTCATTAATATCAAGTCTTGCAAAAAGGATTTCAGGTGCATCGGTTACTTTTGTTCCCGAAACATAATTACCAAACTTTGTAAGGTCTTCAAGTGTAAGTTCAGGTGCATTAAGCTGTTTACGGATCTTTGCTGTTGTTTCCGGCATAAATGGCTCAAGAAGTGCAGCACCGATACTTATTCCCTCAACAAGGTTATAAAGAACAGTTGATAATCTGTCCACCTGTGTCTCATCCTTTGCAAGTGCCCAAGGCATTGTCTCATCAATGTATTTATTGCAGCGCTTAAATATATTGAAGGTCTCTGTAATCGCATCTGCAACACGGAGGTCATTCATCTTAGCGTCAACTTTTTTAACTGCTTCAAGAATTGTATTTTTAAGGTCATCATCAACTTCTGCCGTTACACCTTTGTCGGTAACTACTCCGCCAAAATATTTATTACTCATTGAAATTGTTCTGTTTACAAGGTTTCCAAGAGTATTGGCAAGTTCTGAATTAAGTCTTTCCACAACCAGTTCCCATGTGATGACACCATCATTTTCAAAAGGCATTTCGTGAAGTACAAAATATCTTACGGCATCCACGCCAAACATATCCGCCATATCATCGGCATAAATTACATTTCCTTTGGATTTGCTCATCTTATCGCCACCCTGTAATAACCAAGGGTGTCCGAAAACCTGTTTTGGAAGCGGTAAGTCAAGTGCCATAAGGAAAATAGGCCAGTAAATTGTATGGAAACGGATAATATCTTTTCCGATAAGATGAAGATCCGCAGGCCAGTATTTTTTGAACAATTCATCATTATTACCGTCACAGTCGTATCCAAGTCCCGTGATATAGTTGGTAAGTGCGTCAAGCCATACATACACAACGTGTCTGTCATCAAAATCCACAGGTATTCCCCATTTAAAAGATGTTCTTGATACACAAAGGTCCTGAAGTCCCGGTAAAAGGAAGTTATTCATCATTTCATTTTTACGGGAAACAGGCTGTATGAATTCAGGATGTTCGTTAATATAATCAATAAGTCTGTCCGCATATTTGCTCATCTTAAAGAAGTAAGCCTCTTCCTTTGCAGGCTTGACTTCTCTTCCGCAGTCAGGGCATTTTCCGTCTACAAGCTGTGACTCCGTCCAGAAGGATTCGCAAGGAGTACAATACATGCCTTCGTAATGTCCCTTGTAAATATCCCCTTTATCATATAATTTCTTAAAAATTTTCTGAACCTGTTTCTCATGGTATTCATCAGTGGTTCTGATAAATTTGTCATAAGAGGTGTTCATCAAATCCCATATTCTCTTAATTTCACCGGCAACGTTATCTACAAACTGTTTTGGTGTAACACCTGCCTCTGCTGCCTTTAATTCAATTTTCTGTCCATGTTCATCCGTACCGGTCTGGAAACGGACATCATATCCCTGCATTCTCTTATATCTTGCAATACTGTCTGCAAGAACTATTTCATAGGTATTACCGATATGTGGCTTACCTGATGTATACGCAATCGCTGTAGTAATATAGTAAGGTTTTTTCTCCATTTTACTAAATCCTCCTAAAAATCTTCTGTCCTAACTTCTAACGCTACCATAAATAGGCTCTAAAATCAATATTTAATCCCTTTTAAGTTGTCTTCCAACATTGGGTCTGATAAAAGTCTCATCTGCATATTTCCACAATTTTTCCGAACCCAGATGTGTTTTCTCATTACGTCCGTATACCTGTGAAGCATGAACACCATGTTCTTCCCACGATCTGCCCTCTGACGCATTATTAAGCATTAAAGGCTGAATCTTGTCCATTGTGTTGGCAAACCTGGCTTCCGGCGTAATATTTTCCTCGAATTCATCCCACAATGCCCTGAATTCCTCTGCCTGGTCTTTTGGCAGAATATTAAAAAGTCTGTCCGCAGCCGCAAGTTCACGCCCGCGTTTGCTTTCATTGCCCTTTGAATCATAGGCATAGGTATCGCCTGCATATATTTCTATTAAATCGTGAATAAGAACTATTTTCATTGTCTTCAACACGTCTATATCTTCATTGGCATATTCCGACAGCACCATTACAAACAATGCCATGTGCCATGCGTGCTCCGCATCATTTTCTTTTCTCATGCCGTCTGCAAGATAAGTCTGTCTGAAAATATTCTTTTCCTTATCTATCTCTTTAAGAAATTCAAACTGTTTTTCTATTCTTTCAGGAAACATATCTACTCTCTTTCATTGATGTATTTTTCTACTATATAACGTGGTCTTTTCTTGGTCTCAAGATATATTTTTCCAATATATGAACCTACAATGCCAAGTCCCAGAAGCACCATTCCGCCGATTGCCCACACAGAAATAAGTATGGAAGTCCATCCGGCAACAACTCTGCCGGTAAAATAACTTACGAATGCATAAATCATCATGGCGATGCTCACAAGAAAAACAAATATGCCCATTCCCGTTACAAATCTCATGGGTTTAATGCTTAGTGAGGTTATTCCCTCAATGGCAAAGCTCATCATTTTCTTGAGCGGATATTTGCTTTTTCCCGCAAGTCTTTCTTTTCTCTCATATTCAACAATCGTCGATGGATACCCGATTAATGGTACTATTCCTCTTAAGAAAAGATTGACCTCTTCAAACTGTGCCAGTCCCTCAAGGGCTCTTCTGCTCATAAGCCTGAAATCCGCATGATTGTATATCAGGTCTCCGCCTAATTTGTTGGTTAATTTATAAAACATCTGCGCCGTATGTCTTTTGAAAAAAGAATCTTTTTTTCTGTCATTTCTCACACCATATACGACATCATAACCCTCGTTATTTTTCCGGAGCATTTCCTCAAAAACATTTATATCGTCCTGTAAATCCGCATCAAGGGATATAACTATATCCGCGTCATCCTTAACAGTCATAAGTCCGGCTAAAAGTGCATTCTGGTGTCCCCTGTTTCTCGTAAGGTTAATTCCGCCAAACAATGTATCTTTATTGTGTAAATCCTCAATTATTTTCCATGTCAGATCCATTGAACCGTCATTAACAAAAATTATCCTGCTTTTTACGTCAATAAGCCCTTCTGCCATAAGTTCTTTCATTTTTTTATCAAGTTTGCCCGCCGTGTCAGCTAAGACTTCTTCTTCATTGTAACATGGTATTACAAGGTAAAGTATTTTCGCCATATATATCATCCTTCCGGAAATATCCGTATCATATTTAGAGATTATCACATTGTGTTATCATTTGCAATTACGCTGTTACCTATGATAATATGTACTTTGGTGAGGGTTCGATATCGGAGGTAACATTAATGAAATCAAAACAATATGTTTATGTTATTACAATAATTTTTATATTATCACTTATTCCCCTTTATATCATAGGTAAATATAACCATCCGAGTGTGGATGACTATTATTACGGCGTGGAAACTGCCAAAGTTTACCGTGATACAGGTTCTGTTTCCCAGGTTATATCTACATCTTTTGACGAAATGAAAAATACCTACAATGACTGGCAGGGCAATTTTGCCGCTATTTTCCTTATGCGCCTGCAGCCTGCCGTATTCGGTGAATCAGCCTATGTATTATCATCTGTTATACTTATAAGCGCATTTGTTGCCGCCATGCTTGCATTTATATATAATTTTTTAAGAAAATGGTTTGATGCCGGCAGACAGGCTTCCATAATCACGGCTCTTGCCGTTACTTTCTGTGCAATGCAGTTTACCATTATGCCTTCGGATTCTTTCTATTGGTATAACGGTTCTGTTTATTATACATTTTTCTTTTCATTGGCTTTATTTTTACTGACGCTCGTAACCGTTATGATTAAAAGCAAAGCTATGCCTGCCAGAATTATTGCGGGTATTTTCGCAGTTCCTTTAGCCTTCATAATCGGTGGCGGTAACTACGCAACATCCCTTGTTACGGTTCTTATATTAATAACCCTTGTTATACTTATGATTGTTAAGAAAAATAAAAGTGTCATCCCTCTTGTACTGATTACATGTTCAATAGGAGTGTCCTTTGCCCTGAGCATCCTTGCCCCGGGTAATGCAATCCGTCAGGAGGCTGTGGGTGGCAGTCATGGCGTAATTAAGTCCATTATCTGTTCTTTTGCTTACGGCGGATACAGTATTGCAAGCTCGACTTTGGCACCTGTGATTATACTTTTTATAATGTTAATACCTTTACTTTACAGAATCGCCAAAAGAAGTTCTCTTTCTTTTAAACATCCCGTACTTGTGCTTTTGTTTACATTCTGTCTTTTCTGTTCACAGGGCACTCCTGTATTCTATGCACAGGGATTAAGGATGCCTTACAGAATGATGAACATTATTAATTTCAGCTATTATATCTTTATGATTTTCAATCTGATATACATGCTTGGATATATAGGAAAAAAATACGGGGATTCCCTGGTTCTTTGCAAATTTGCGAGATTTTTTGAGATGAAGCACGAACGTTTCGTATTTATTATGTCCTGCACTATTATTTTTGCAATTTCCTGCGTAGGCCTATGCAAAGTGTCGGAGGGAGAAAACGGCGGTGCCGATTTTTCCAATATGCCACTTTCCGTAAGTGCCACATATTCCCTTATTAATGGGGATGCAAAACAATATGATAAGGAATGCAGGGAGCGTGCGGAGTACCTTTCCGGCACAGAAGAAAAAGGAGTAACCTTAGCTCCGCTTTCAGTTACTCCTGCACCTATTTTCCATACGGACATTACAGCAGACCCTCTTCACTGGAAAAATGCACATCTGGCACTTTTCTATGGTAAGGACTGGGTAAAACTCAGTAATAAATAGGACTATTCCTTTACAAGAAATCTGTCCCATTCCTCGACATCACCGCTGCCACTCACTGTTATTTCGTAACATCTGTCGTTGGCATCTATGGAGAATACATAAGTATTCTCCTTTTTTTTGATGGAATATATTGTTCCATAAGGGAATGTCTTAAACATGACCGCATATTCGTCTTTTGCAAGAATTCTGTCATCTACGGATTCCTGAAGAACATTATCAGCATTGTAACGTTTATAGCCTTCCTCTATAAATTCCTGTATTCCGGGATTGGATACGGATAAAAGAAATCCGTTGGCTCTCATTACCCTGATATCCCTGTTGCATGAACATTCGGGCAGAATCGTTACATTATCAAGCCACAAATGAAAAGTACCATTCATTGTCTCAACTTCCGATATTACACTTTCCGAAAAATCGAAATTATTAAGTTCGTCGATTGTCTTGTAGTTCATTACTTGTTCTCCATTTTTTCAAATAATTTAACAACCTTGCTTGTGCCAAGTCTTGACGCTCCAAGCTTAAGAAAAAGGTCTGCATCGTCAAGGGTAGAAATTCCGCCTGCCGCTTTAACCTCCACGCCTCGTCCTACGTTGGCTTTAAGAAGTGCCACATCCGAAGGCGTTGCGCCCCCTGCCTGGAATCCCGTTGAAGTCTTAATGAACTTTGCACCTGCCTCGGTAACTATTTTACAAAGTGTAATCTTTTCCGCGTCATCTAAAAGACATGTTTCTATAATTACCTTCAAAATTCTTCCGTGACACGCTTCTTTCACAGCCTTAATTTCATTCAATACATCATAATACTTACCGTCTTTTACCCAGCCGAGATTGATTACCATATCTATTTCTGAAGCTCCGTCAAGTACTGCCTGTTCTGTCTCATATACCTTGACTTTGGTTGTATTGTAGCCGTTAGGAAATCCTATAACCGTACATACTGCCAGTGAAGAACCTTTGCCTTTAAGGTAAGCCGAGGCTTTTTTTACATAAGACGGAGGTATACACACGGACGCACATCCGTACTTAACCGCCTCATCGCATAATGTCTCGATTTCAGACTCCTCAGCTGTTACGGCAAGCAGTGTATGGTCGCACCTCGCCAATAATTCTTTAATATCCATTTTATTTTTCTCCTATGTATCTTTATAATCCGGCAGACTGCTTAAGCCTGTCCATTGCATTTTTAATTTCTCCAGTTTCCGTAATTGTCATTTTCTCAGGCTTGGCTTTTCTGATAAGACGACCAAGATTATATATATCCTGATTAATCTGATTCTTTCTTATTTTATCAATTGTCTTTTTCTCAGTCTTTAACTTAGCCTGTGCATCATTAATAAGCTGTTTTGACTCATTAATGGCTTCAAAAGCATCCATTCTCGTACTGTCGGCTTCCGCATATTCCGCAGCGTCCCGCATGGCACGTTCAATTTCAGTTTCCGAAAGATTAGAGCCTGCGGTAATCGTAATGCTCTGTTCCCGTCCCGTATCAAGGTCCTTAGCTGATACATGCACAATACCGTTTGCATCAATATCGAAAGTTACCTCTATCTGCGGAACACCGGCCGGTGCTCTTCTTATTCCGTTAAGACGGAAGGTTCCAAGAAGCTTGTTATCCCTCGCAAACTGTCGTTCGCCCTGTAAAACCTTGATTTCAACATTGGTCTGTCCGCTCATTGCAGTAGAAAATACCTGGCTTTTTCTGCATGGAATTGTAGAGTTTTTCTCTATAAGGTGTGTGGCAATTCCTCCCACTGTCTCTATTGAGAGCGTAAGAGGAGTTACGTCAAGCAAAAGAAGTTCGGACGCATTACCTGAATCTCCCGCAAGCTTGCCACCCTGTATTGATGCTCCGAGTGCAACACACTCGTCAGGATTCATATTTTTGCTTGGCTCAAGTCCCGTAAGCTGTCTTACTTTATCCTGAACCGCAGGTATTCTTGTAGAACCGCCTACAAGAAGTACCTTATTAAGTTCGCCCTTTGTAATTCCTGCATCGTTAAGTGCCGTAATTACAGGGCCTGTTGTTCTCTCCACAAGGTCCGATGTCAGCTCGTTAAATTTTGCCCTCGTAATATTCATATCAAGATGAACGGGACCCGCTTTGGTGGTTGTAATAAAAGGCAGGTTAATATTAACTGTCTGTGCCGATGAAAGCTCTTTCTTGGCTTTCTCGGCTTCTTCAGTTATTCTCTGAAGTGCGACTTTATCTTTACCAAGGTCTATTCCTTCTGTTCTCTTAAACTCCGAAACAATATAGTCCGAAAGACGTTTATCAAAATCATCACCGCCGAGATGGTTATCTCCTGAGGTTGCAAGCACCTCAATAACCTTATCCCCGATTTCAATTACTGAAACATCGAAAGTACCGCCGCCAAGGTCATATACAAGTATCTTCTGCGCTTCGCCGTTATCAAGACCGTACGCAAGAGCTGCTGCCGTAGGCTCATTAATAATTCGTTCCACTTTAAGTCCTGCTATTCTTCCTGCATCCTTGGTCGCCTGACGTTGTGCATCGCTGAAATATGCCGGTACGGTAATTACCGCTTCCGTTACACGCTGTCCCAGATAATCCTCGGCATCCTTTTTTAATTTCATAAGGATAAAAGCCGATATCTCCTGAGGCGAATAATTCTTTTTGTCAATCTTAACTTTATAGCCGGAGCCCATCTCTCTCTTAATGGAAGAAACCGTTCTTTCAGGATTTGTGACCGCCTGACGTTTCGCAGGTTCTCCCACCAGTCTCTCTCCTTTTTTGGTAAAAGCAACCACGCTTTGTGTTGTCCTTGTTCCCTCGGAATTAACGATAACCGTAGGCTGTCCGCCCTCCATTACCGCAACACAACTGTTAGTAGTTCCTAAATCAATTCCAATAATCTTGCCCATAACAATAAATCTCCAATTCTTTTATTCTGCTTCAATCAGATATACACCTGATTTATGAATGTGTTATGTATTAATTATTTTATTTTGGTAAAAAAGATTAATTTTTTATAAATTAAATATAGCATATCC
>OLZC01000651.1_pt1 | contig 11361 bp, 10 predicted proteins | sample 1644391 | NCBI WGS metagenome assembly OLZC01 (sample SAMEA103958140, study PRJEB25191) | human gut metagenome | biome: human-associated habitat [ENVO:00009003]; feature: intestine environment [ENVO:2100002]; material: feces | place: Germany | collected 2013/2015
AATTTGTTGATATCGCAGGTCTTGTGAAGGGAGCCAGTAAGGGTGAGGGACTTGGAAACCAGTTCCTTGCAAATATCCGTGAGGTAGATGCAATCGTACACGTAGTGCGCTGCTTTGAGGATACAAACATTATCCATGTAGATGGCTCTGTAGATCCTGCAAGAGATATCGAGACAATCAATCTTGAGCTTATTTTCTCGGATGTTGAGATTCTCGACAGGCGAATTGCAAAGATTGCAAAGCAGGCAAGAATGGACAAGACACTTGCAAAGGAGCTTGAGCTTGTTGAGGCAGTAAAGGCTCATCTTGAGGACGGAAAGATGGCCAGAACCTTTGAAGTGCCTGATGATGAGGATGCACAGCTTTGGTTCAAGGGATATAATCTCCTTACAGCAAAGCCTACCATCTACGCAGCAAACGTATCAGAGGACGACCTCGCAGATGACGGCGCAAGCAATCCGCATGTTGCAAAGGTAAGAGAAATGGCAAAGGAAGAGGGCGCAGAGGTATTTGTTATCTGTGCACAGATTGAGCAGGAGCTTGCAGATCTCGATGAGGACGAAAAGAAGGAGTACCTTGAGGATTTAGGTGTTGAGTCAAGCGGTCTCGATAAGCTTGTAGCAGCCAGTTATTCACTTCTCGGACTTATTTCCTTCCTCACAGCAGGAGAGGATGAGTGCCGTGCATGGACTATAAAGAAAGGTACAAAGGCACCACAGGCAGCCGGCAAGATACATACTGATTTCGAGCGTGGCTTCATCAAGGCGGAGGTAGTCAACTATCAGGATCTTCTCGACAATGGAAGCCTTGCAGCCGCAAGAGAAAAGGGCATCGTAGGCATGGAAGGAAAAGAGTACGTTGTTAAGGACGGAGATGTAATTCTTTTCAGATTTAATGTATAATTTTATGAATAAAACGCTTTTATAAGCACAAAATCAAAAAGATACGCATAAGATAGACCAAGGGAGGTCTGTTTTATGCGTTTTCTGGATTTATGCGAAAAAGAGGTTGTGAGTGTGGAAGAGGGCAGATATATCGGGCATGTGCGTGACCTTGAGTTTGACCCGGTCTGTGGCAAAATCTGTGCGATTATCGTGCCGGGACCGGGAAAATATATGGGAATATTTTGCAGGGATTACGAATATTGTATTCCATGGGTTAAGATTGTGAAAATTGGACCCGACATAATATTGGTGAATATATGTGAGTCTGATATGCGGCGTAAGCTGTTATGATAGTATAAAAGGAAACTATTCAGTGACATTGAAAAAAAGTGCTAAAAAAGTCAAAATCAGTACAAAACATATTGACAATGAAAATTAGTATAGATATACTAAAATATGTATAGGTCTTTTTAAATACAGATGATGATTTGAAGTATTATAATGAGAAACATAGATATTTTGCTTCTTCATATTATATGATATCTACGGAGGGTACAGCATGAAGTGTCCATTTTGCAGTAGTGACAACACAAGGGTAATAGACTCAAGACCGGCTGATGACAACAGCTCTATCAGGCGCAGAAGGCTGTGCGATGATTGCGGCAAGCGTTTCACTACATATGAGAAGGTGGAGACAATCCCACTCATCGTTATAAAAAAGGATAACAACAGAGAGCAGTATGACCGCTCCAAGATTGAAAAGGGCGTGCTTCTTGCATGTCACAAGAGACCGATTTCAGCAGATACAATCTCAAAGCTTGTAGATGAGGTCGAGATAGAAATCTTTGCCAGAGAGGAAAAGGAAATCTCTACATCACTCATCGGAGAGCTGATTATGGACAAATTAAAGGAGCTTGATGCGGTAGCATATGTGAGGTTTGCGTCAGTTTACAGAGAGTTTAAGGACGTCAACACATTTATGACAGAGCTTAAAAAGATGCTTGACACCAAATAGTGTTTATGCAGCAGGCAGCCTTGAATGAACAGATTAACAGGGAGACAGAGAATTTTATACTATGAGTTTTTTATACCCGGGAGAGTACATTGACTCGACATACAGCATAGATTTTGATAAATTATATAAGGAGGGCTACAGGGGCATTATTTTTGATATCGACAACACCCTTGTGACTCATGGTTCGCCTGCTGATGAGCGGGCGATTGCTTTGTTTAAGCACCTTAAGGAGCTTGGTTTTTCGTGCCTTGTGCTCTCAAACAACAAAGAGCCGCGTGTGAAGAGCTTTGCTAAGCAGGTTGGGATAAAGTATATCTACAAGGCAGGAAAGCCCAAGCCATCAGGCTATCGTACAGCAATGGAGAGGCTTGGCACAGATACGAAAAACACTCTTTTTGTGGGAGATCAGATATTTACAGATATCATCGGAGCTAATCTTACGGGCATCAGATCAATACTTGTAGCACCTATTGACCCGCATGAGGAGATACAGATTGTGCTTAAGCGCTTTATTGAAAAGCCTGTAATTGCATGCTACAAGAGGCATTTAAAGAAAGTAAATAAATAATTTTTAACTAATAATTTAAAGTTTGGAGGCATATATATTATGAAGATTGCAATCGGAAACGATCACGCAGCAGTTGAGCTTAAAAAGACAATAATGGAGTACGTTGAGAGCATGGGTCACGAGGTGACCAACTTCGGCACAGATTCAAGTGAGAGCTGCAATTACCCGGAGTATGGTGAGAAGGTGGCTAATGCAGTGGCATCAGGCGAGTTTGACTGCGGAATACTGATATGCGGTACCGGTGTAGGTATCTCAATAGCAGCCAATAAGGTCAACGGAATCCGTGCGGCAGTTTGCTCAGACACAGCCACAGCACGCCTTGTAAAACAGCACAACAATGCCAATATCATAGCCTTTGGTGAGAGGATTGTAGGTGTTGAGCTTGCAAAGGATATCGTAAAGGCTTATCTGACAGCCGAGTTTGAGGGCGGCAGACACGCAAAGAGAATAGCTATGATATCGGATATCGAGGCTAGAAACTAATATAAAACCAATACAAATTCATGCAATAGAAAATAAATACTTGAAATGTATTGCTTTTTATTGTAAAATGGACGAATGAGAGAGCTTAGGCTCGCACGATTTAAGGAGGAAGTAACTAATGATTTCAGCAGGAGATTTCAGAAACGGTGTTACTATCGAGTTCGAGGGAAACATCTATCAGATTATCGAATTTCAGCATGTTAAACCAGGAAAAGGTGCAGCATTTGTACGTACAAAGTTAAAGAATATCATCAGTGGTGGTGTTGTTGAGAAGACATTCCGTCCAACAGAGAAATGCCCTACAGCACACATTGATCGTAAGGATATGCAGTATCTTTATGCAGATGATGATTTCTATCATTTCATGGATGTTGAGACATATGACCAGATTGACTTACCAAAGGATGAGGTTGGCGATGCTCTCAAGTTTGTAAAAGAGAATGAGATGTGTAAGGTTTGCTCACACAAGGGCAATGTATTTGCAGTTGAGCCACCACTTTTCGTTGAGCTTACTGTTACAGAGACAGAGCCTGGCTTCAAGGGTGATACAGCAACAGGTGCTACAAAGCCTGCTACAGTTGAGACTGGTGCTACAGTTTATGTACCACTTTTTGTTGAGACAGATGATGTTATCAAGATTGATACAAGAACTGGTGAGTACCTTTCACGCGTATAATCTGTAGTTTTATGAGTCTGCACATATTACGGTATACCCGGAGTATGTGCAGACTTTTTTTATTTGTGTGCTGTGTGGCAGGTGAGAATCCCGACAGCAAGTGTCATAAACACATGCGACACAAGCATAGCCCACAGATATGCATCTATCCCATAGTGGGGGACGAGAAGCATAATCATCAGGATTCTTATCGCACAGGTGAGCAGATTGACGAAGAGCACCTGCTTTGCTTTACCCAGACCGTGCAGTATGCTGCAGAGCATTCCGCTTATGTGCATCAGTGGGCACAGAAAACACAGTCTTCTAAGGAAATATCCACAAAGCTTGGATGAAAAAAGAAAATCCCCTATAAAATCCGACAGCAGATAGAATATGCATGTAAAGATAAGACCAAAGCATAGTCCGAATAAGGCACAGGAGTTTATGGTTTTAGTGATTTTTGCATCCTTTCCGGCGGCATTCGCTTCAGAAACAGATGGCAGAAGCATCACGCAGGCACAGCTGCAAAGTACACCGGGAAATAAAAGCACGGGAAGGGTGAGACCGGAAATGGTTCCGAATATGTCAAGGGCCAATGCCGGTGATAGTCCGTAGAGCTTAAGAGTTCTCGGGATAAGCACATTTTCGGCGGAGGATGAAAAGCTTGCCAATATGTAGTTTAGTGATAAAGGAATGAAAAGCGCAGCCATGCCATAGGCTGTTGTTTTCAGGCTCTTGACGGATATTTTAAAGTATGAGAAATCCTTTTTTATTGTGATAACGGAAAAGGCGGTTGCGCTCGCTTCGCCTGCCACGATGCCGTATATAGAGTATACAGGCTTAAAGCAGCTGCCACCGTCAGATAGTATTGCGTATATCAGATAGCAGGTGCCAATGCGCGCGGTCTGCTCAATTAATTGTGTGGCAGCGGGGATGGCTGCTTTTTTCAATCCATAATAGTATCCGTTTATGCAGGAATGGATAGCAGCGGGCAGAATGGAAAAGGACAGCGCCTTGACAAGTTCTGTACAGCGTGGCTCACTTAAAATACAAATGCTTATGTAGTTGGCATTGGAATACATAATAATTGTGAGTAAAAGAGCAATGGTGGCTGACATAATTATTGCACAAATGAGTATAATCTGCCTGTTTTGAGGTTTTTCGGCAACAAGTTTTGATGTGGCAGTCTGAAAGCCGTTGCAGCAGAGTGACATGCATACGGACATGAGTGGAATCACAAGCTGATAGAGTCCAAGACCTGTTGAGCCCATGACGTTATTAAGAAATATGCGAAAGAAAAAACCCATAAACCGACTGGTTGTACCGGCAAGTGTCAGGAAAATAGTTCCGGTCACAAGTGGATTGGATAAATATTTTTTTACAATCAAAAAATCACCTGTCATATGTTGTCTTAGAAGTATATGTGCTTCCGTGGATATATATGACAGGTGATTATTTATTGTGTGTTAAACAGCTATTTTGCGCTAAACAACTATTATACTCTTATATGACCGGTATCGTTATATTAAATTTATGAGATTAACCCATAAAGTGGCGGATAGCCTTGGCTACGCCGTCATTTTCGTTTGTGTCGGTGACGTAATCAGCCTGTGCCTTAAGCTCATCGGTTGCATTTCCCATGGCCACGCCGATGTGTGCGGCTTTTACGATAGCCATGTCGTTTTCGGTGTCACCGACAGCCATTGTCTCATCAGCTGCTATATTCAGGATTTGAGCCAGCTTATGAAGTGCCACACCTTTGTCAACGCCTGCTTTTGTGAATTCCAGATTACCATAGCCACCGCTTACGAGCGTGATTTCAGGGATTTTTTTCAGATGCTCAAATACTTCGTCGCGGCAGTAGTAGTTATCATTTACATCCTTTGGAAAATTGATGGTCATTTTCTGCATATGGTAATTGTTTTCGCGCATCATTTCAGTGATATCGTTTACACGTTTTCTGGTTGTCATGATGTATTCCTTTATAGAAGGAGGTATTTTGAGATCCTTTGCATCCTCGAGACACTTGTATGGAGAATAGCCACAGCCGTTTATGAAGGCATCCATATGAACGCGCTTTGTCATCAGGTAATCAATTATTGAAAACGCTGTCTCATCAGAAAGGCAGTTTTCGTAAAGACATTTTTGGGTGTCAATCTCGTAGATTGCACTTCCGTTTGCAGTGATAGCGTAGCGGATGCCGGTGTCCTTAATTGCCTCAAACGGCAGCCCTCCGAATGGACGGCCGGTGGAGATGACCACATTTATCCCGGCAGCAGTTGCCTCTTTTATAGCTTTTATATTTTCCCTGGATATCTGACTTTTGTTGTTGAAAAGTGTTCCGTCAAGATCTAAAGCAATAAGTTTCATAAGAAATCCTTTCTTTTGTTTGAAAAATATAGTGTTTTAGTATATTATGGTGAATAGACTATTGATTTTTGTGTTTTAAAATCGGTTACAATGATAATATAAATTATCACAAATTTCAAGGATGAAGAGCACATAGCTTTTGCTTTGAAATACTTTACACTGTGGAGTGAATAACAGCTGAAACAGAAAAGGAAACGAAATGACAAGAGAAGAATTCAGAAAATATATCAGAGAAAACATAGTTATCCTGGATGGAGCGACCGGTACAAACCTGATGGCAGCGGGCATGCCTGTAGGTGTGTGTCCGGAGGAATGGGTGATGGAGCATCCGCAGGTGATTCTTGATTTGCAGAAGGCTTATGTCGATAACGGCACTAATATTGTTTATGCACCTACATTTACAGGAAACAGGATTAAGCTTTTAGAATATGGTTTACAGGAGAAAATTAACGAGATAAATACCACACTGGTTGGCCTGTCAAAGCAGGCTGTCGGGGATAGGGCACTTGTAGCAGCAGATATGACGATGACTGGCAGACAGCTTTTTCCACTCGGGGATCTGATGTTTGAGGAGCTTTTGGAGGTGTACAAGGAGCAGGCGAGGATTCTTGATGAAGCAGGCGCAGATGTTTTTGTGGTTGAGACAATGATGAGTCTTCAGGAGTGCAGAGCTGCAGTGCTTGCTATAAAAGAGGTAAGCGACCTGCCTATTATGGTGACACTCACCTATAACGAGGATGGCAGGACTCTTTTTGGTACACCGCCTGAGACAGCAGTTGTTGTGCTACAGTCACTTGGAGTGGATGCTATCGGTGTGAACTGCTCGACGGGACCTGCTGAGATGATAGCGCTGGTTGAAAAAATGGCAGAGTACTCTACAGTGCCTCTTATTGCCAAGCCAAATGCAGGGCTTCCGGAGCTTGAGGACGGTAAAACTGTATACAAGATGACTCCGGATATGTTTGCCGATGCGATGAGAGGGCTTGTGAAGGCAGGTGCATCCATTGTCGGAGGCTGCTGTGGCACCACACCGGAGCATATTCGTGCTCTCACAGAGGCTGTAAAGACAATGCCTGTTCATAAGCCGCTTGAGCATCATAGAAGAGTGCTTGCGTCTGAACGAAAGAATGTAGAGATTGACTTAGATGGCAACTTTACTGTGGTCGGAGAGAGAATCAATCCTACAGGAAAGAAAAAGCTGCAGGCACAGCTTCGTGAGGGAAAGCTTGATATGGTGCGCCAGATGGCTATGGAGCAGGAGACAAATGGTGCGGGAATACTTGATATCAATATGGGCATGAATGGTATCGATGAGAAGGAGATGATGAAATCGGTTATATATGAGGTTTCATCAACCGTGGACTGCCCTCTTTGTATTGATTCAAGTTATGTGGAGGTAATAGAGGAGGCTCTTAAGATTTATCCGGGAAGAGCTCTAATCAATTCCATTTCTCTTGAGACTGAGAAGATGGAAAAACTATTGCCTCTTGCGGCAAAATACGGAGCAATGTTCATACTCTTACCACTTTCGGATGCAGGATTGCCAAAGGATGTCGAGGAAAAAAAGCAGATTATAAATACTATTTATGATAAGGCACTTTCGCTTGGAATGGCACATGAGGATATCGTGGTGGATGGACTTGTCGCGACAATAGGTGCAAATCCAAAGGCCGCAATCGAGTGCTATGAGACCATTGCGTACTGTAAGGATGAGAAAAAGCTTCCTACAATATGCGGCCTTTCAAATATATCCTTCGGACTGCCTGAGCGTATGTATGTGAACACAGCGTTTCTTACAATGGCCATATGCAAGGGACTCACCATGGCTATTGCCAATCCATCACAGGAGCTTTTGATGAATGCTGCATTTGCATCGGATATGCTGCTCGACAGACCTGACAGCGATATAGCATACATCGAACGCATGAGCAGGCTTGCGGAGGAAAAGGCCCAATATGAGACTGTTGTTGTGAAAAAGTCGGACAATGATGCGTCTGCTTCAAACGGCACATGCGCAGCGGGCAGTAAGGATGCGGTATTTCAGGCTGTCTTAAAGGGAAACAAGGGCAGTATAATTGATGAAGTAAAGAAAATGCTTTCTGATGGTGCAAAGCCTGACGAGATTATTAATAACAGCCTGATTCCGGCTATTAATGAGGTAGGAGAGCTTTTCAACCAGAAGAAATATTTCCTGCCACAGCTTATCGGCAGCGCAAATACCATGAAGCTTGCTATAGAGCATCTGGAGCCGTTACTTGAAAAGAAGGACTCAGGTGATGATATGCCGACTCTTGTCATTGCAACGGTGGAGGGCGATATTCATGATATAGGAAAGAATCTTGTCGTGCTTATGCTTAAAAATTATGGCTATAACGTGATTGATATGGGAAAGGATGTGCCTTGTGAGGATATCGTGAACAAGGCGATTGAGACGAACGCGGCTGTTATCGGACTGTCAGCTCTTATGACCACCACCATGATGCGCATGAAGGATGTAGTGGAAATATGTAAGGAAAAGGGCTGTAAGAGTAAGGTGGTAATCGGTGGAGCCTGCATTACACAAAGCTTTGCAGACGAGATAGGAGCTGACGGATATTCAAAGGATGCGGCAGAGTGCGTGAAGCTTGTGGAGAGACTTCTGAATAGTTAAAAATTTTTTTAATAAAATAAAAAAAAGTTGTTGACAATAAGGTGCTGACTGTATATAATAATCAAGTCGGTTGACGACATGGGATCTTAGCTCAGCTGGGAGAGCATCTGCCTTACAAGCAGAGGGTCACAGGTTCGAGCCCTGTAGGTCCCATCCTTTTAAAGGATATCAATCAATATGGCGAGGTGGCTCAACTGGCTAGAGCGTCCGGTTCATACCCGGGAGGTTGAGAGTTCGAGTCTCTCCCTCGCTACTTGTTAAGACTTGCAGTTGTTGCAGGTCTTTTTGTTATAAATAGTTACGAAACAGAAAGGGATAAGCATGATAAGACCTAAAATAGGACTTGACTGGGATGATGTGACAGCCCCATTCAACAGCATAGCCATAGATATGGCAAACAAAAAATATAATATCACCCCACCTCTTGCGCTGGATGATATAGATTCCTGGGAGAATACCGGCAGAGCCTCTGTCATAAAGGAATTTTACCGGGATAATACACTTTACGAGAGGCAGAAGCCTACAGAAGAGACAAAGCGGATGATAAGAAAGCTTATGGATATCGGAGAGGTCTATTTTATCACGGCGGTGGCACCGGGCTTCATGGGAGTGAGGGCGAGCCAGATAATGGAGGCATTTCCTGATTTTCCGACAGAAAATATCATACTTGGCAATGCAAAAAATCTCGTGCAGTTTGATATTATTTTAGATGATGCCATACACAATGTGCTTGAGACACCGGCCACATATCCCGTGCTCATGCGAAAGCCGTGGAATTCAAAAATGACAGGACTGTTATCGGTCAATAATATCACAGAGTTTGTATATCTCGTGGAGCAGATAATAAATGCGTCATTATATAGAAATAAAAATATAAAGAATCCGTCAGTTGTGGCGCTTGTCGGACCATCAGGCTCGGGAAAGACAGCGCTCTCAGACAGCCTGTGCGCCATGGAGCAGTTTGAGAATCCGAAAACATACTGTACCAAGCCCGGAGATAAGCACAGGTACCTGACGGAGGAGGAGTTCAATGCACAGGATTTCTTTGAAAAGACAAGGTACGCCGGAATACAGTATGGCACCAAAATGGAGGATATAGAGGCGGTGCTTGCAAAGGGACACTTTGTCGTGATGCCGCTTGATATGTGCGGCGCCATTGCCATGAAGCGCCATTTTCCTACTGTTATAGTGTATGTGGCGCGTGACAAGGAGCTCTTAATCCGGGATATCATAGAACAGGATTACTCGATAGAAGAAAAGACACTTCGTATTCTGTCGATAGATGCAGAGAAACGCAACCGCCAGATATGTGATTATGCTGTAAATAACATGGACGTTGGTGCAGCTACTAGAGAGCTTTCTGATGTTTTGGAAAACAATTGCTTATAAAATATATTTATAGCAAGCTCTTAGTTATAAGTATTAACACTTTTCCTAGAAAGATGATATGATATGATTAGTTCAAGGGAACAGTATCCCGGAATTAAAATTAAAAACAAAAAACATTAACATATCATTAATAGGAGGATATTAATATGAGCAAGAAACATTATGCAGACAGAAATTTAAAATTTGAGACATTACAGTTACTACAGAAGATGTATTCGAGAGAAGAATTGCAGCACTCGAGGGTGGCGTGGCAGCACTTGCTGTTGGTTCCGGAGCAGCGGCACTCACATATGCTTTCCAGGCAGTAGCACACGCAGGCGACCATATCGTTGCAGCAAAGAATATCTACGGCGGTACATACAATCTCTTGGCACACACACTTCCTGATTACGGAATTGAGGCTACATTCGTAGATCCATTCGATTATGATGGAATCAAGGCTGCCATCAAAGAGAATACAAAAGCTATTGAAATCGAGACACTCGGAAATCCAAACTCAGAGGTAGTAGATATCGAAAAAATTGCAAATATCGCTCATGAGGCAGGAATCCCACTTATCGTAGATAATACCTTTGCTACACCATATCTTGTCCGTCCGATTGAGTACGGTGCTGATATCGTGGTTCACTCAGCAACAAAGTTCATCGGTGGACATGGAACAACAATTGGTGGAGTTATAATTGACAGCGGTAAATTCGACTGGACACAGAATGATAAATGGCCATGGCTTGTAGAGCCAAACGTATCATACCACGGAGTAAGTTTTGCAAATGATTGCGCACCGGCAGCATTTGCGACATATATCAGGGCAATTTTACTTCGTGATACAGGAGCAACAATTTCGCCTGTTCATTCATTTATCTTCCTTCAGGGACTTGAGACACTTTCGCTTCGTGTGGAGCGTCATGTTGAGAATGCACTCAAGGTAGTTCAGTACTTAAAGGATCAGCCACTCGTAGAGAAGGTTAATCATCCATCTATTTCAGAGGATAAAGAGCAGCAGGAACTTTACAAGAAATACTTCCCTAACGGAGGAGGCTCTATATTTACATTCGAGATTAAGGGTGGAGCAAAGGAAGCGCAGAAATTTATTGACAACCTTGAGCTTTTCTCACTGCTTGCAAACGTAGCTGATGTTAAGTCACTTGCTATACATCCGGCTTCTACCACACACTCAGAGTGCAATGAAGCAGAGCTCTTAGATCAGGGCATCAAGCCAAACACAATCCGTCTTTCAATCGGAACTGAGAATGTGGATGATATCATTGAGGATCTTGATGAGGCATTTAAGGCACTTGCAGAGTAAACAGTTTTGCATGATAAATACTCCTTAAACGAATAAATAGT
>OLZC01000654.1_pt1 | contig 11333 bp, 12 predicted proteins | sample 1644391 | NCBI WGS metagenome assembly OLZC01 (sample SAMEA103958140, study PRJEB25191) | human gut metagenome | biome: human-associated habitat [ENVO:00009003]; feature: intestine environment [ENVO:2100002]; material: feces | place: Germany | collected 2013/2015
ACTTACTTTTTCGTGCCCTGTACCGTCCGGTCTGCCCCACAGGTCACATTGTGTACCTGTGAACATGAACCGTTAGAATCACCGGCCTTTCCAATGCTATGTTATAAGAATCGCTGCAATCTCATATACGGCCTATTGCGGTCTGACTGCACCTCACTTGCGGAAGTCATAAATACCGCTTGTGTCGTTCACCAAGCACGAACTATTCCTTTCGATTGGCTACAGCTTGCAGGCAGATTGACAAGAGGATTGCACAAGAAACCGCATAACTTGCAGCTGTCATTCCAACCGTTCCGAATAGGAATAACGGAACAATCGAAAGCAGTAGTGAGATGACGCTGCAAACAAACATGGCCTTTCTGAGGCTGGCAGCGTTGTCAAATTTGAACAAGGCAATTGCACCAAGCAGGATAATCAAAATTGTGAGGATTCCTGTCAACAGCGGCGTGAAATTCGCATACCCTACAGGGAGCAGACTGAAATATGAATACACTTCAATAGTTTGTTTGGTTGGACTTGTCGCGAACACCATGACAGTACCGATCGGTAGTATCTCTAAAATTAACGCTATACCCTGTAACGCAAGAGTGGACAGATGATAGGCTCTATTCGTTGCTTTCATTGAATCCCTCTTCTTTCGTGTGTAGATGTAAAGAATTGCTGTTGCAACAATGATAAGACCCAGTGTCCAGATATAACTTTGACTTACCAAAAATAGCGGTGAAATTATGAAAGCGATGCCAATAATGAAAATGATTACACTTATTACACTTGCAAGCATACGCTTTGAATAATTCAGCGACTCCAAAATAATATTGTCAGCTTGTTCTTTCATATCAACCTCCTCTATCCTTTTTCCAGACAGCAATTCAGTGATGGAAACGCCTAAAACATCTCCAAGCGGTTTTAACAATGAAGTGTCAGGAAGTCCTTTTCCTGTTTCCCATCGTGAAATTGCTTTATCTGTTACCATAAGCTTTTCGGCCAATTCTTTTTGTGTAAAACCCTTTTGTTTTCTGAGTTCGGCAATAAAGCGACCTGTTATATTTTTGTCCATATTCTTGCCCCCTGTTAGCTATATTTTATCAAAAAGCACTTAGAATCGAAACCTATGAATCGTAGAGTTGGCACTTTTTCAGTTTTCAAAGGGGATATTCTTATAAACATTATACCTTAAAGAAGCAAATCTTTCTATCGCCGTCTCTTACAGCCAAATAACGGTTGCCTATCACATCGGCACATAAACAGTAAGTCTTGAAAAAGATTTGCTGCTTTTTTGCGTCTATCTTTGGCATTTCAAAAAAACGGTTGTAGTAAAGAGTGAAAGGAAGGATTTTGAAGGGACGCTATATTATGCGCTTGAAGGCATAAATGAAATATAAATACGACGGCATTATGTACATAGCCGAGAGGCTTTCGTTTTGAAAGCCCCTCGGCTATTTTATGGCAGAATGGAAGTAAAACATTCGCTATTTGATTTGCTGTTTCCATCTTGCTTCTATAATCCGGGTATATGTTTATGTAGTGCCTAATCCTCCCGGTCTTTTCCGTTCGACCAGCTTTGGGCGTCCGATTTCTCTTTACATTCACTCATTTGTTCGGTTTCTTCAGCAGGGATTGCCGGGCGTGCTATGTGCCATCTCACTGACACTTTATTGCCGCCTTCCAGGTGAAGGAGTCTTTTCCCCCATCCAATCACGGTATCTACAAGGGCGACCCATATTCTTGTAACGACAAAAAGAATTAAACACACAACGAAAAATGGGAATAGATAGCTCAGTAGTTCTTTCATAAATCTGCTCTATTTTCCCGAAAACCGTTTGTAGAACTTAGCAAAATCCTCGTGCTCTTCCGGCTGATACATATAGGCCAGATAATCCTCGTCATTTTCCGGCAAGGTGGCAAACTGGGTATAGCCTGCCATGATACCGCCCTGATGATAAATCGTATACATGCCTGTTGAGATCTTTGCCTTTTTAATGCTGTCTCTTGTGAAGATTTCCGCTTCGCTGCACCCTTCCAATTCGGGAGTGGTTTGCAGCAAAGCAATGCTCATGTCCGACTCACGGTAACCAATAATCAGGCTTGTATATGTGTAGGTGGTTTTTCTGGCAATAATATAATCGCTGGTTTTTATATTAAGCCCATAGCCGTAGACGATCTTCCATGTATCGCCGTCTGGCATCGCTTGGCTAAATAGCTGACGAATCAAGCCCTTGTTTTGCTCCGATCTTTCAATGTCCCATTTTTTCTTTCTGAATAAGCTCATATTGTCCTCCTGTTTATAGGGTAGTATTCCCCTGTGAAAATCCACCCTTACTCCTTGAGCGTCGAGATTTTTGCTTTCTGTATTTCGCTGCCGAGAACGTGGAGCAGGATATTACAATCCTGCCCCACGTTCTGCTGTTTCATTTTCTGCTGCTTTGTCATAGCTTAATCTGTTCAACGATGCTTGGAATCGGAATTTTGAGACGTGTCCGGCACAGTCTCGGACTCCTGACGGGAAAACCACTCGGTTTTCTTCCCGATAACTTCCCCGGATACTGCATCGATCTTGTAGGAATACGCACACTTGTCCGTGTAGAACTCCAGAATGTAGCAAGGCTTGCCCTGATTGCGGCTCAGCTCCTCTCGGGTGAACACGATTTTTTGCGCCGTCTCATCCAGCCCCGCGTCCTCTAATGCGATCTGCTTTGCCTTTTCCAAGCCGATAAACTCCGGGGCAGGGGGAATGATCTTATCGCAGGTCTTATCCATGATCACGCCCAGAACGGCATCGATTTTGTAAGTCCAGCGAGCAGAGGCACTTTCAAAGGCGAAGTAATAGTAGGGCGACTTGATGCCGCCGGCAACCAGCTCTTCTGTCGTGAAGACCACCTTCACATTGACCCCGGCATCGTCCAGTGCGATTTTCTTCGCGTCCGCCAGAAGAATGAAGTGGTAAGCCTCCATGATGTTGCCGTTCTTGGCGTCCACCTTGTAGGAATACTGCTTCTTCGCGGTGTAGAACTCCAAGATGTAGCAGGGCTTGCCTGAATTGCGGTTCAGCTCCTCTCGGGTGAACACGATCTTTTGTGTGGATTCATTAAGTCCGGCATCCTTCAGGGCGATCTCCTTCGCCTCCTCCAGAGAGATGAAGTCCGTTGTCACGATCTCTTTCTGCTGCTTCTCCAACACAGTGCCCAGCACCGCATCAATGCGGTATGTCCACTGTGTTTTCGCATCGGCAAAGACGAACCGGTAGTAAGGCGTTTTGATGCCGCCGGCAACCAGCTCTTCTGTCGTGAAGACCACCTTCACATTGACCCCGGCATCGTCCAGTGCGATTTTCTTCGCGTCCGCCAGAAGAATGAAGTGGTAAGCCTCCATGATGTTGCCGTTCTTGGCGTCCACCTTGTAGGAATACTGCTTCTTCGCGGTGTAGAACTCCAAGATGTAGCAGGGCTTGCCTGAATTGCGGTTCAGCTCCTCTCGGGTGAACACGATCTTTTGTGTGGATTCATTAAGTCCGGCATCCTTCAGGGCGATCTCCTTCGCCTCCTCCAGAGAGATGAAGTCCGTTGTCACGATCTCTTTCTGCTGCTTCTCCAACACAGTGCCCAGCACCGCATCAATGCGGTATGTCCACTGTGTTTTTGCATCGGCAAAGACGAGCTGGTAGTAAGGCGTTTTGATGCCGCCGCTCACAAGGGTTTCCTCGGTAAAGCTGACTTTATCCTTGCATCCGGCATCATCCAGGGCGATTTTTTTCGCTTCGGAAAGAGTGATAAATTTCCCGGCGTAAATAATGCTGCCGCTCTTTGCGTCGATTTGGTAGAAATATTGATTCGTCCCGGTGTAGAACTCCAGCAGGTAGCAGGGCTTGCCCTGATTGCGGCTCAGCTCCTCTCGGGTGAACACGATCTTCTGCACCAGTTCATCAAGCTTCGCGTCCTTCAGCGCAATCTTCTTTGCTTCCTCCAAGGAGATGAACTTCGATACGCAGACAGAAGAAATGCCGGAGACCTCTTGGAATTTAAGAAGCTCGTCCAACGACATGCGGGCAACCTCGTCCGTGGGCAGCCCGGTTTTGTTTGCTGCGGTGAGGATCCAGTCGGCGCGGCCAAGGGAGACATGGAATTCCTCGGCGATCTTTGCTGCTTCGGCGTTTTCCGTCAGTTCGGAGTGGAAAACCAGTGTGCCGACGGCATCGGTCTGCTCCAAGGCCTTCCGGATCTCCGCGGAGAGAGAGGCTTTTAGTTCGGCATTCGCATCAAGACGGGAATCAAAAGAGATCAGAACAGTCGCTTCGCCATTTTCCAAATATCCGCAGGCCTCGTAGGCGGCGACCGTGCGCGTTAGAGCGGTCTCGACACTCTGCTTTCCCAGCGCAACATCGCTGAGCGCATTTTCCGCATCGCTGTTCAGGCTGCGGACATTCTTAACGCTCCCGCTTTTGGCAATCGTATATTCCACGCTGGGGTTGACATCCATTGTGAAGGTGCCTGCTGTCGCATTGTTTCGGATGGCATGTGTGGCGATGCCGGTACAGAGAACCAGTGCAAGGCAGGCAACCATTGTTCCAAGCTTGGCCCAACCGGGCTTTCTTTTGGTATTTGCTTCGCTTTCCGCGTCAGCGATAAGCTCGTCATTGATTTTTCCGATCGAACGAAGAAGAACTTCGGTTTTCATAGCATAATTCCCTCCTTTTCAAGAAATCGTCTTAATTCGTTTCTCATACGGAAAAGCAAAGACGTTACCTTGCTCTCGCTCATTCCGTATGCGTCCGCAATATCCCGTATTGCGTAGAGATGATAGTATCTGCGGACAAAAATGTTACGGTTCAGCTTGGGCTTTGCATACAGGAAGCGGTCAATGGCGGCAGCCAACTCATTTTCTTCGATGGTCTGCTCCACAGTCGCTTCCGAAGGAACGCAGGCTTCCAGCTCAGACAGCGCGAGGACTACTTGTCCGTGTCCGCGTTTTTCGGCAGTATACCGCTTATAACGGTTCAGAGCGAGGTTGCGCGTGATTTTCCCTAAGTAGATCGACAAACGGTTCGGACGCTGCGGCGGGATCGAACTCCATGCGCCGAGGTATGTATCGTTGGCACATTCCTCCGCATCCTCTTTGTTACGCAGTATGTTATATGCAATCGTATGGCAGTAGCTCCCGTACTTTTCTGCGGTGGCGGTAATCGCGCTCTCGTTACGCGCCCAGTACAATTCTATGATCTCATGGTCTCTCATTGCGCCCTCCCTTCTCTCTGCGTAAAGGCCTTTCACCTATATAGACAACAAAAATCGCCGTTCATTGCGTGTATTGCACACAAAGTATGCTTGTAAATTCATTATATCGTGTGGCAGATCTGATTTCCACCGGAATAAGCACGCTGATTTAAGGAAGCAGCCACAAAAGCTGCAGCGGCGGGGAAGATGAGCCCCATAGCGCAAAATAAATACATACGATTTTTCCGCTCCCGACTATTGAGGAATACAAAAGGTCTCACGAAATGGCAGACTAAATGGCAGGGTTTGCGCCGATGACACGAAAAAGACGCTGTGGTATAATCGTATCGTCCCCCAATGGGTCGTGAAACCCGGCATGAATGCCGAATACTGCCCAAAGGAGTGCTGAGTATGAAATATTGTCCCTATTGCGGCGCCGATTTTGCAGATGGCGCCGCTTCTTTCTGCACGGAGTGCGGGAAGAGTCTGCCGATTGCGGAAGATGGTCAGAAAAAGCCAAAAGAGAAACCCGTAAAGTCGCAAAAGCGTATGGAAAAGAAGCGCAAGCACCCGTCCCCGAAGCCACGGAAAAAACATGAAAAGCCTGTCGGCGAACACATGGGAGGAGCTTTTCATCCAAAGGACGATGGATATGACGGCTACTATGACGATGTTCTGCCTTCAGACGCAGGAAAACTGAAAGAGGGGCCTGACATGGAATTGGTGAAGAAGGTTTCCGCCGTGGCGGGAGTCATGCTGCTGATTGTTATTCTGTGCGTTGTCGCAATGTATTTGCTGTGAGTGCTGTAATTCGCGCCGCCTTGCCGTGTAATATGGGAAAAGGACAGACAAGGAGTGAGCAAAATGAAATATATATCCAAAGGTATGGTAATCAGAGCCTCCACAGAGGATCTTCTGTTCGTGACCCGCTGCGGCGTAGATTTTCAGCTGACCGGGGAACAGGCTGCGCTCTGGCTTAACGGCAGATTTGGGTTTGCAAAAAACCGCGAGAATGTGCCGGAGGTAAAAGCCCTGCAGCAGCTTAAACGTCAGGGGCTTGTTGAAATTACAGAAGGTGATGAGCCCGTTTTTGAGTATCGTGCATTGACGCAGTGCGTTCTGACGCCTGCGAAGCCACAAGGATTTCGTGCAATTCTAAGCGCACGCCAAAAAGAACTGCTGCTATGGCTGACAGAAGCCGGACTTCGGCTCACCACGGCAGAACTGGTATTCCTGACAGAACATCATGTAGCACCACAAATAAACCTGTTGGGGGATAGAAACAGGCAGAACCTGACGGAAACGATCTATACGCAGGAAACCATTTTTGATAACATTCTGGAAGCCCAAATGGAACACGCCGCAGTGCGGGATGAGGTCGTTTCCGCATTGCTCAGGCTACTGAAGAAAAAGAGAATCCTTCTGCTGTGAGGTGCGTAATGAGAGAAAAGTTCGAAAAAATCCCACCGCCGCTGCAAAAACAGATTATAATGAGATGTGGAGCCGCGCTGGTAAGCCTTTTATTGATGGTGGTGTCTCTGTTGTTGGAGGGCAACCTTTATCTGTCTCTTTCCGTCCTGCTCTTTTTCGCCTTTTATGGGTTCAGTGCATTGCAACTGCTGTATAGAGCTGTCACCGATCAAATAGTGGTAATTCGTGGTCACTGCACCGGGCTGGAAAAAACTCCGATGCGCCGCCGCATCAAAACGCTCTATCTGTGGTCAGACCCACATATAGTGAAAATACAGATATCCGGAAAACTTCGAAATGTTGATGAGGGCGACATCATCACGGTATATACGGCAACCGGCACACCGGTATATGAAAACGAAGGTTGCCAACAGCTTAGCACATATTTGGCAATCGATATTTTGAAAGGAAGAGGATCAAAATGACAAAAGGCGATGAGATCCGCGGATTAGTCAGGGAAATAGAGAACAGAGTCGAAGCGGGTATCCTGCCGGATGGGAACTGTATATTCGACCCGCTTCGAGTGAGGCTTGCGTTGGAGTTTGTTCTGTCTGTGCTGGAGCAAGGTACCCCGGTGAAAACAGCGAAGTGCCCGGCGAAAACAGCGGAAAGCAATTGACTGTCATATGAGAACCTGCTATAATACAATCATAAGTATCAAGGTTTCCTGCGCGGAACACCAGAGTATTCAAGTTATAAAGTGTCAATTAACACATTTGTGTTGGTTGGCACTTTTTTTGTTTCTCGGTTTCTTCCCGAAATGGGTTGAAATAAATCATGTTATAGCAGGCAGCACCTGCAAGAAAGGAGCATCTTATGTTCAAGGTAATCGCAACTGATGTCGTCATCTCCAAGGGATATGACGGCGCACCGGCTCTCAAATTCTCCGAAAACGGGGAGAGCGTCCGGTTCCGCATCGGCAAAAAGGTGTACGACACCCGCGCCGAAAACAACACCCGATGGGTAAACCTCTCTGTAAAAGCCTTTGGCCCGGTATGTGATCGCATCAAAAAGATGCAGCTTAAAGAGAGCTCGTTCATCAATATTCTCGGCCGCCTGGACGAGGATGTCTGGGAGGACAGCACGACGCATGAAAAAAGAAGCGCCATGGTGGTCATTCTGGATGAAATTGAGTATTGCTCCTCCGGCGGCGGAAAGCAGAAGACCGAGGAAGCTGGGGAACAGCCCAGAGCGGCTGCCGCACCCGCAAAGTCTGTCTCCAACGGAGAGATGCCCGGTAATTTCACCGGCTTTGAACCCTTCGGCGGCGTAAATTCGTTCTTCGACGAATAATCAATCGAAGAACTACAAATGGATCGGGCGCATTAAAACGCACATGAGTATCTATGTGGACTCATGTGCGTTTTTTGCGTTCAGAAAGGACAATATATGCAAAACAAAGAATTCAAGCGCCACATCGCCTATGAGGTTTTGACCATACTGGGGACATTGGCTCTGCTGCTGTTTGTTTGCAGGCTTTGGCCGATTCTCTTATTGGTGATACTCGGTATTTTTATCGCCGCCATGCGACTGCTCTTTCTCTCTGCCAGAAAAGTGGAGAATATGGGTATTTAAGGGATCCGATGGATAAACATCATCTTGTCATAGACCCTGAAGCAGCGCCCATCGTAAGGGAGCTGTTTGAGATGGTTGCCGAGGGCTGCACTCTGCATTATGCAGCCGTCACAATGAATGATAGAGGAATTCCTTCCCCCGGTCGTCATAATTTCAACCTCGGTCTGGTAAAGAGTGATAAATTCAAGAATTCTCTCTGGTATCAACAGACCGTGAGAAAAATCCTGATTGACAGGACATATCTCGGATGGACAATCGGCGGGAAATACCGCTCAGACTTCTATAGCTCGGGGGAGAAAAAAAGCAAGGCAGTCCCCAAAGAAGATTGGATCATTACAAAGGGCACTCACGAGCCAATCGTTTCGGAAGGGCTCTTTGATTGCGTGCAAAAATATTTCGATGACCTAAAGCACACGGCAGGAGCAGCGACAAAGTACAACTGTAAAAGCAAGCAGGCGAGTATTTTTAAGGGGCACCTGCGCTGCGGGGAATGCGGGAAGGCAATGTTTCTGCGTGCCAAGAAGAACAATGGAAAGACGACATGGTGGTATTACTGTACTCTGCATGAAAACTACAATTCGTCCTACTGCCCCAAAAAGGCGGTGAAGAAAGAAGAACTGGAATCGTCCGTTCTACGCTTGATAAAAGTTCAAATGCAGCTGTTTACCGATGCACAGGCAATCGTTGCATCCTTAAATCAACGAGAGAAAAATAAAAGCCGATATAGAATTTTTCAAGAGCAGATTCGAAGTGTTATGGCAAGGATAGACCTGTACGGTGAGCGGAAAGCCACGCTCTACAGGAGCTTCAAAGAAGGCATCCTTTCCGAGCAGGAATATATCGCTGAAGCGAATGCGTGCGCAACCAAGGCGGATGAGCTTAGGATTTTTGCCCATGAGCTTGAAAAAGAGGCGCAGAAGTATTCTCCCGAGTATAAAGGGAGCACCTACTGGACGGAGCTCATCAAAGAGTATGGCAATCGCACAGAGCTGGACGCTGCAATGGTGGACGCCCTAATTGACGAGGTAGTACTGTTCAACGACGGTCACTATGAAGTGAAGCTGAAGTATCGGGACGAAATGGAAGAGCTTCTCCTCAATGCGGCTCTTTGGCAGAAGGAGGCACAGCGCTATGCCTGAAAAGACGCTTGCCATGTATATTCGCCTTTCTGTCGAAGACGGAGATCTTCGCTCATCAACGGATAAGAGCGAGAGCAACAGTGTTACCAATCAGCGGAAGATCCTTCAAAGCTATATCGAGCAGACTCATGATCTGCTCTCTTATCGCATTACGGAATTCTGTGATGACGGTTATAGCGGAACCAGCTTTGAGCGACCGAATTTCAAGCGCATGATGGAACTGGTTCGCAGAGGAGATCTCCATTGCATTATTGTGAAGGATCTATCCCGCTTCGGCCGTGAGTATTTGGAGGTAGGAGCGTACCTCGAATTGATTCTTCCGCTCTTTGGCACGAGGTTTATTTCGGTCGGCGATTCCTTTGACAGCAATGATTACATCGGAACGACCGGAGGCATGGAACTTGCACTGAGAAACCTTGTAAATGGGATGTACAGCAAGGATCTTTCCATGAAAATCCGAAGTGCCGTAAAAACCCGCAACCGTAGAGGCTTGTACTGGGGTGGTCAAGCCTTCTATGGCTATCGGTTGGATCCATCGGACAAGCACAAGCTTTTAGTGGATGAAGATGTCCGTACAACGATAGAAAGAATCTTTGAATGGTGCATTGAAGGTTTGAGCACGATGGAAATTGCTAAACGTCTCAATGCACGAAAGATACCATCCCCGGCGGAGCATAAAAGGCAGAACGGAGAGCGCTACAATGGGCGGGTTCTTGAAAGCGAACCGCTGTGGCTTGGCGGAACGGTTCGAAAGATTCTGAACGATGAAAGATATACCGGGAAGATGATAAGCGGAACCAGAGAAACTGTGGGTATCCGCTCGAATAAAATGCGAAGCCTCCCGAGAGAGGATTGGGTCGTTGTTGAGGGAACGCATGAGGCTATCATTTCGCCTGAAACCTATCAGCAGGCGATCAGCGCGCTGAAATCGCGGATACGGACTGTAAATAACAACACTGCCGGAAACCGTTCACAAAATCTGTTCGTCTGTGGGTACTGCGGCCGAAAACTGCAGCGCTCTCACGGGAAACAGGTTCATCTGTTCTGTGTGCGGGCGCGTTTTGAGCATAGCCCCGGATGTGAATCCTTGCATGAGAATGTAGACGCATTGCAGTCTAATGCGCTGCAGGTGGTAAAGCTGCATGCCAAATTGCTGCTTTCAAAATCAGATTATATCAAAAATCTGGACAGCTCCAAGCGTGAGCAGATAAAGAGCCAAATCCGCATTGCTGATATGAGGTTGGGGCACATCAACAGCACAAAGGGGTTTCTATATGAGGAGTACCGTGCAGGCAAATACACCAAAGACCGGTTCAAAGAGATCCAGCAAACGAATCAGATGGAATGTGAACGATTGCAGATCCAAATCAAGGATCTGAGGAAGGAACTGGAGGATTGGAACAAACGGTATGACGCAGCCTGCAACACCACGCAGAGCGTAAAGGATATTCTGGCGCTGTCAGAATATCGTCCGGAAGTGATTGCCCGGCTTGTGGATCAGGTGCGTGTTTTTGAGAACGGGAGGGTCGAAATTGAGTTTCGCAACGTAGATGTATTTGAAAGGCTCCTTTTGCCAGAGAGCATTTCACATCCCATGAAGCACAATGCTGTTTAGCAAAGATGTTCCCAAATTGCTCTCGAACAGGGATGTTCTTGTCTGCCCAAATCCCTATTATCACAGCAATTATCCCTATTATCACAGCAGTTTTGCGAAAAAAGCCGATTTTTTTAGAAATTTGAGGAGCCAAAAACCCAGTAAAATAGGGCAAAAATTTTCCTCGTCCCTATCTTGACACAAGCAGAGGGCCTGATCACCGGCATGGCCGCCAAAATGTTCCTGATCGCCGGGCCTGTGATCGTATTCGGCACCGCCGCCAGCGTGGTATACGGCGTGGTGCTGTGGCTGCTGGGGGGATAAGTGCAGACAGGGCGTACCGCAAGC
>OLZC01000658.1_pt1 | contig 11320 bp, 14 predicted proteins | sample 1644391 | NCBI WGS metagenome assembly OLZC01 (sample SAMEA103958140, study PRJEB25191) | human gut metagenome | biome: human-associated habitat [ENVO:00009003]; feature: intestine environment [ENVO:2100002]; material: feces | place: Germany | collected 2013/2015
CATCAGTCCCGTAAACATCGAGCCGTCATTCATATGGTGTCCGTATATAATGATGTTGTCTGAAGGTTTCTGCACATCACAATTTTCCTGCACATATGGACAGCCATAAGCGGAATAGGTCTTATCAAACTTGTGCTTCAGGTAGAAGTTCGGCTCATTTACAGACTGCACGACCGGATAGTTGATATTGGTATCCTCAACCTTTATCCAACCCACCATATCCTCATTCTGCCGATAGAGTTCAAGATATTCCGCAAGATAGTCCTTATCTTCCGAAAACGTCACGCCCTCATTTTCCTTTGGCGGCTCGTCCTCCACAATCTCCGCAAGGTTATCATAGACTTCATTCTGCTTGGCAGAGTCAATGTGATTACGGATAATAAAGAAGGTGCTTACAGACAACACTACCGTAAACACCACCGCAATAATAATATAGATTTTTCTGCTCATTTTCTCTTACCTTTCCATATCGTTTCTCTTAGGTGGAGTCAAATCTCTGCAATACTCCGGATACCTCAACTTGATACCCTCCATAAAATACGGAGCATATCCGCAACAGAACAGTTCCTCCGGTGTATAGAGATTTTCCCTGCCTTCTTCCGTAAATCCATTCCAGAGATTAAAGGCAAGGTGGCAGACCTTGACTGTGCCACTTGTCTGCCAACCGCCGTGCATACCTTCCGGTATGATGCAATCCCTCTTAAAATCAAACATCTTTCCGATGTTCATTCTTGTTTCTTCTGAAATACCCATCACATAGAAAAATGCTCTGTGATAGCAGTCGTTGACTTTGCACTTATCCAGATTTTCCAATACAAAATCTCTGTGTGCAGCATTGCGAAATTGAATCTTAGACATTGTAAATCCCTCCTTATGCTTCGCCCGGCTTGGTCGTCATCAGTTTATAAAGTTTCGTGTTCTTAGGAAATTTGTTTGCAAACGGTACAAGCGAACTTCCCACCTTGATAAGTCCGTGTCCTGCTTCCACATTCGTGATATAGGACATCTGGAGGTCAGAAATATTCAGAAGTTTTGCAAGCTCAAGCCTGTCTGTGGAAGCCTGATTCAGCATAATGATAAACTCTGAGTTTGCAAGCATTGTTCTCGCTGTGTGGCTCTGCAAAAGGTCATCGACGTTCTGGGTAATTCCACTTGCGTATGCACCGTATTTTCTCACACGCTTCCACAAGGTAAAGAGGAAGTTTGCAGAGTATTCGTGCTGGAACAGAAGATAAATCTCATCAATGAAGATAAAGGTATTCTTACCCTTTGCACGGTTCTGTGTGATACGGTTCAGGATAGAGTCAAGGACAACAAGCATACCAATCGGCATAAGCTGTTTACCCAAATCAAGAATGTCATAGCAGATAAGGCGATTATTGGTATCCACATTCGTCTGCTTTGCAAAGGTATTCAGAGAACCGTGTGTGAAAAGTTCAATGGCAAGTGCCAGTTCCTTTGCTTCCGGTTCGTCCTGCTGCAAAAGTTCTGCCCTGAAATCCTGCAAGGTCGGTATATGTCCCTGATAGTCATTCTGCTGATAACTGCGGTACACGCTTGCCGTGCAACGGTCAATGATAGACTTCTGCTTTGCTCCGAGATTTGTTCCGCCGATGAGCTGTTCACAAAGGGACATAATGAACTCAGATTTCAAAATGACAGGGTTTGCACCGTCGCCGTAATCCTTATTCATATCCATTGCATTGATGTGATTGTCGGAAGTAGCAGAAATATTAATTACTTCTCCGCCCATCGCATTGACAAGCTGTGAATACTCTCGCTCAGGGTCGATGATGATAATATCTGCGTCTGAAGAAAGCACCTGATTGATGATTTCTCCCTTTGCCGCAAATGACTTACCACCACCAGATACACCGAGAATAAAGGAGTTACCATTCAAAAGCTGCTTACGGTCTGCGATAATCATATTTTTGCTGATAACATTCTGACCGTAATAGATACCGTTCTCGTGGAAAATATCCTGCACCCTGAATGGGATAAATACCGAAAGGCTCTCTGTTGTAAGTGTTCTGAACGCATCAATCTTTCTTGTTCCAAACGGCATTACCGTGTTGAGTCCATCTACCTGCTGAAATCTCAGTGTTGCAAACTGGCAAAGATGTTTTCTTGCTGTGGTAAGCAATGCTTCCGTATCATTCTCAAGCTGTTCCTTACTGTCTGCTGTAATAACCATTGTGATAACAGCGAACATCATTCTCTGGTCACGGGTCGTAAGGTCATCGAGGAACTCTTTCATTTCTTTCTTCTGCTGCTCCATATCATACGGAACGGTGGCAGAGAAGTTATTATTGGCATTCTGCCTACGCTGCCAGTTTGTAATATTGGTTTCCACACCAAGCAGACGGTTTTCTGCTTCCTTTACTGCTTCATCAGTTGGAACGGGAACAATATCAATGGACATCATCAGATTTCTGTTCATATCCGTAAGTTCCGCTACCATACTGTCTTTGATATAGGACGCATATTCACGAAGAAAAAGGACTCTTCCATAACGGTTTCCCATCTTGAAATAGTCCTTTTCAAATTCCATTGTGTCGGGGCAGATATAATCCTTAAAATCGTGTCCCTTTTTTCTTGTTTCCTTAATATCAAAGTGAAAAGAACTTTCTTCTCCCACACGATAGAAGTCGTGGAAAATACGAAGTCTTTCGTCTGTTTCCAGTTCCACACACTTACTTCCAAGCCTGCCGAAGTGAGCAATCAAATCTGCACCGACACGGGCAAAATAAGTTCTTGCGTCCTCCACACTCTTTTTGTTGATGGAAATGGTAATATACTTATCCTGAACAATGGAGTTTGCACCCGTTGCCTTATCAAGAAGCATTTTATTGTATTCCTCTCGATATTCGTCCAGATTATCTCCGGTTGTCGGAATAAGAATTGTCTGCTCAAAATCCAGTCTGTTGAGCCGACGATTATTGATTGTGATTTTTGTCGTTGCACCACTGTCAAGAGAGTTCAGAAGTTCGGAATATTCAAGGAACATCGCTTCCTTATCCTCACGGCTCGCCACTGCATAGTTAATATCCGTAAAGCGGTAGGTCTTTGAATATTTATCCTTTCCCACTTTGAAAATGCCATCATCAAAGATAGCTGCTACGGGAATCACGTCCTGCACCCCTTTCGGTACAACAAATTTTTCTTTATCCTGCTTAAACAAATTTGTAAGAGTCTTAATCATTTGACTTCAATACCTCCTTCTGCTTCTGTTCAATGCTTGGCTTCATCAGTTCGTAATAAACATTGGTGGAGTGAAATACCAGCTTCTTCGGCATTAAAAACTCCGATTTTATCCACGCATAGATTGCTTTCTCTGCGGTCATACCGTTGTACTTCACAAAGCCAAGTGCCGCAAACGGGGCAGCACCCAAAATGCACACCCACGATACGGTTTCCGTGCCAACATACGGTCTGAGCAAGAAATACAGTCCTACCGCAACGCCACAAGCGAGAACAGAAAAAATGAACTGTCTGAGCGACAGTCCAAAAAACATTGACTCTGTATAATTTCTGATTTCTCGGTTAATTTTTACTTCCATATCTGTTTCCTTTCCTGCGGTTTCGGTCTTTCTCCCTCACGCATTTATCATTCAGGCAAAAGACTTTGCCTTTCCGTTTACCGCCATAGTAAACACATTTCTTACAATCTCTTTGGTTCATCTCAAAATCTCTCCTTAAAGTCCCATCATCTCTCGGATAATACGGTCAGACATTTTTACTGCACCGACAAGAACAAGCATATTAAATACCAATTCCCCGATATATGCCCACACCTGCGTAACTGCTGCTGCGTCAGGATTCACTACTGGCGGCGATGAAGCAAATACGGAGAAAATAATACAAGCAAGTACGATGACTGCTCCCTCAAGTAAAACGGCACAATAGCTCTTGATAAAACTCTTACCGACATTCTGTGTCGGTTCTCCAGCAAATGTGGAAAGCGGTATCGGTGCAAGTGCTGTGTACATATACAACTTGAAAAATCGTCCATACACTGTCATTATCAGAATAAACGACAGCACCGTGATAAATAATCCTCCGATAAGCGTTACCGCCCACAAAGGGATACTCTCAAAAAATCCGCAATCCTCTATGGTCGTTACCATCTCTGCGGGCAAAGTCGTCTGTTCCGGAGTTCCAAATCCGGCAGCATTCATAATGGTTGAAATCGTACCTTGCACGATATTAAATAATGCAAGCATAAGCTCCATTCCGTATGTGATAACACCTTTCGCCAATGCAAAACGGACAAAGAGTTTTAAAGCGTGTTCCGGTTTCTTCACATCTGTAAAACTTCCGCAGGTCCTTACCATACCTATCACGAAAAACAATACAAGCAAGGCAAGCCCGATAGCCTGAACCGCACCGTTGATGTCAACGATAACCTTCCAGATATTCCCGCCCTTAAAGTTCTGCGGTGTAGTTGTGATGAGTGTCCATATTTCCGACAGTTTTTCATTCCAAGTTTCAAGGGCATTTTCAAGATTTTGAACTACCCAGTTATCACTCATTCAAAGCACCTCCTTACAATTAAGGGGTGTCCCTTAACTTGGCACACCCCTCGATAACTGTGTAACTCTTATCTTAGCCTGTGATAAGAGTAAGGATTTCTTTTGCAAAAGTGATAATGACACCGCCCGCAAGAGTCAGGAAGCCATTGGCTCTCTGAGAAGGGTCGTGAGATTTGAGTGAAAGACCGACCTGCACGATACCAAAGCCAAGCAAAATCATACCGATGGCACGGATAAGTCCGAAGATAAAATCGGACAGATTATTGACTACGGTAAGCGGGTCATTCGCTGCAAATGCAGTCGTTGTCATTCCAAGTGCCAACGCACCGACAATGACCATTGTGCAGTAAGCACGGAAGCCTTTCTTAACCTTTCCGGTCATAGGCAGTTTCTTTGTTTCCTGAATGTCAGTTGCTTTTTTCTTAAAAATAGTCATAGTTGAATACCTCCAAAATTTAATTTGTTTGATTGTTTATGAACAGAGCTTCCATCTCCTCATCGGAAAGAAGTTCCCAGTTCGTTTCTTCTATTCCCTTTTCAGGAAGTGTTGCAGGGTCAATGTCCCAAATGGCAATCGAAGCAATATCTTTTGTGACTTCTCCGTGCTTATAAGGACTCGCCTTTCCGTCTGTGGTAAGTGCCACATTCGGGTGTTTCATAATGTCATATTTGAAATCCATAATGGGTCTTTCCCCACGGATAAACAAAATAGCGTACTGATTATCGAGCATACGCACCTCATCAGGGGTAAGTAACTCTCTGCCGCTAATCTGATAGTTGGTGGAATAGTTACCGCTTCTTCCGGTACTCTTTCCGAACGTGTTGGTATCAATGGTTTCCTTGCCCAACAGCTCCGACACATATTTATGGGTTGACTGCTCATTTCCACCAAGGTAAAGAAATTCATCGCAGTTACCCACAATGCTCTCCCACTGTTTTTCAAACAAGGCTTTAAGCTGTGCCAAGTTCTGTAAGATGATGCTTACAGATACCCCACGGGAACGCATAACCGACAGTATCTTGTCGAAGTCGTCTGGCAGTGAAACATTGGCAAATTCGTCCATCATAAAATGAACAGGCATCGGCAGACAACCGCCGTGGATATGGTCGGCTGCATAAAACAACTGCTGAAAGAGCTGTGTGTAAAGAATGGACACCAAGAAGTTGAAACTGGAATCGTTATCCGGTATCAGTGCAAACAGTGCCACCTTTTTCTCTCCGAGTGACTGCAAATCCAGTTCATCGGCAGAAGTAAGAGCAGCAAGACTTTCCAAGTTAAACTTTTCAAGCCTTGCTGCAAGGGTTATCTGTATAGATTTTAATGTTTTGGAAGAACCGGAATGATAAGAGTGGTAATACTTCAAAGCAATGTGGTCAGGATTATCTATCATCAAATCTGAAAACAGATTATCAAGCGGAGAAGGACTTGGGTCGTCCTCGTCCTCAATCGCCCCGGCTCTGAGCATTTCCATTACCATCGCAAAATTCTGTTCTTCCGGCGGTGCTTCATAATGCAGATAAAATACAAGTGCAAGCAGAAGCATTGACGCTGCCGTATCCCAAAACGGGTCATTGCTCTGTGAACCTTTCGGAGTGGTACTCTTAAAAAGATTGGTTACGAGCTTCTGCACATCATTGTCATTCTGCAAATAAACAAAAGGATTGTAACAATGGCTTTTCTCCATTGAAATCAAATCAAGCACACGCACTTCGTAACCTTTCTTCTCAAGAAGATGTCCCGTATCTCGCAGGATTTCCCCTTTCGGGTCTAATATCACATAGCTGTTTCTTGCAGCATTCATAATATTAGGCTTTGCATAAAACCTCGTCTTACCTGCACCGGAGCCACCGCACACAAGCGTATTCAGATTTCGTCTGTGCTTCTTGGCATTAAGTCCAATGCACACATTCTGAGTCATCAGCTTATTTTCTGATAGTGGCTTTTGTCGGTATTTTTTATCAATGGCTCTGACATTGCCCCATTTGGCAGAACCGTGTTCTTCTCGTCTGCGGTAATTCTTTCTTGTCGAAAAGTAAATCCCGATACCCATTCCATAGCATAAAAGCAAAATGAGGACAGTTTTCAGGCTGTCCCCACATAATTTTATGGAAAATGGATTATCAAAGAGTGTCGCAAGATTGGCTGCTATCTCCGGCAATCCTCCGCTTATGGAAGGTGCAATCAGAAGTGCCAGCCATATGACCGGAACGATACCGACAATGGATAAAATAATGGCAGTCTGCCTGTCATTATCTCGCTTCATCTGAGCGTTTCCTTTCAATCACTTTGAACTTTTTCAATGGGGCATTTCCGACTTTTACAAGCAGGTCGTCTACTGCATCTGCGGACTTGCCTTCCTCCATCAACTTTGTTTTCTCATCGTTTAAGGAGCGAATGACAACACCGTGTTCGTAATCGTCCAAAGCAATGTGGTAGAGTTTTTCTTTTTCCATATCTGCCCTCCGTTATCTCTCATAGTCCTTTGAACGCTCCTGCTTTTTGCGGAACATTTCATCAGAGATATGACTGTGAATTTCTGCCATTGCATTTCGTGTCTTGGAAAGCTCCGCACGGATTTCTTTCGGCTCTTTGGAAGCCAGTCCCTCCGGAATACGGTTAATTGCAAAATTCTGTGTATCTACGCCATACTTCTTGCAAATCATATATCCGATACACACTGCCTGAAAGCCCATATCCCTGCGGCTGTAACTTTCGCTGTTGATGGAAAGCTGTGCGTGTCCAAGTTCCTGAGCGACACACTGAGCAACTGCTACGCTGTCGCCCACATTACGCTTCACATACAAGGTCTGCTTTTCATTATTATAGAAAGCTGCCATATTCGGATACGGAAGTTCATCGGTTGCCGCAACCTCCACCGGAGATACATCAAGCATTGTCGTGATAAGTGCTTTCGGGTCACGGTTTGCTGATACTGCCGGAGCTTTTCTTCCATTTGTCTGCGTAACATCAAATACCTTTTTGACATTGTAGGAAATACCCGGAGAACCATCTGTTCTTGTGTATTCCACTGGTTCAAGGATAGAAATACTCTTTGCCCCTTTGGTAATCTTCACATTGTCCTTACCCCAATCATCAAAATCTTTAAGCTGTGTCGCCTGCGGATACTGACTGTAAATAAGGAGAGCATTTGCTGCGGAATATCTGTCCATTCGACTCTGCGTATCAAGAAAACTCTTGAATTTCTCAGGGTCACTCACAATCTCACGGGCAGCATCATCAATCATCTGATAGACTTTTTCTTTCTCTGCTCGCTTCTTTTCTGCATACTCCTCTTTGGATAATCTTGGCTGATTACCGCCAGCCTTTGCGGGTTTGAAATCATTTGTCATAGTGAATTACCTCTCTTTTGTTTTGGGTTTCTTCTTCGGCTGACGGTGTACCGTCTGACCATTTTTCTGCTGCGGCTTCTTGCCATCTTTCTTAACCTCCGGCTCTTTACGCTCTGCTTCTTTTTGCTGTTTTGCCTGTGCCTTGTAATGGTCAAGTTTCTCTTTGACCGATGGCTTTTCCACTGGCTTTGCAACACCCTTATCAGATTGCGTTTCTACCGGCTCTGAGTTTTGCCTTGACAGAGGGCTTTTGTCTGTTTTGGCGACTGAGGGGTTTGCGTTTGCTCGCTCCTCTTTCTGCATTGGATTTCTGACTGCTTCTTCCATAATGATTTCACTCTTGGATTTGGTCGGCTTTTCTTTCTCAACCGCTTCACGGTCTGCGATAGCCTTCTCTGCTTCACTGACAATCGAAGCCTTATCCACCTTACCAAGTTCAAATCTTTCAACGATACGCTGAATTTTAGAAGCGTCCTCTGCTCTTGCGATAATATCTACCGGAGCGTTCTCTCCCTTTGTGTTCTTTGCGGAATGGAAAAGACTTTCAGCTCCTTGCCTGACTTAATCATATTGGTAAGCCTTGCTTTGCCCTTCGTCTTTTGTTCCTGCTTCAGAACCGATACCAAAAGCAATGCGATATTCTTCGCCGCCGAACCGCTTAATCTTGCAGCAACTTCAAATCCTTCAAGCGAAAGCCTAACGACCTGCTCTGCTGCGTCACCACCGTTGTTCATAGCGTGATTTCTCCTTTCTCTGCTGTTTTTGTTCCTCTGTTTCGATATGCTCAAGGTTTTCTTCCATAACCTTTGACCTCTCCGCAATATCCTCGCAGAGTTTTACTTCCCGTCGGAGTTTTTTCAATTCTCCATTGATAGAAGCGATTTCATCTTTTGCCGCCTGAAGCTGACCATCATCAATATTTGTTCTTATCTTTTTTCGGAGATGTGTTCTTCCGGCAATCAGATTTTTCATCTGCTCCTCTAAGGAAGTCTTATATGAAAAAAGCTGTTCGTCCGTGGAAATATTTTCTCGTCCGAGCAGCCTTACTTCATCAGTAATCTTATCGAGCTTCATCAAATCATCTTTCAAAAGATAATGAAGCCTTGCGTTATTCTGTTTCTTATACTTGGGCAGATAACCGAGTCTGTAACAGTAATACAGATACAACCCATAAAGTCCGCCTTTCTTTTTCAGCTTCTGCCCTCTGGTCTGCATACGGTACTGTCTTGGTTTATAAGTCGCCCTCTGGAACGGCTCAATCTCTGCCCATCTGTCACGATTTTCTTTGATACGCTCTACAATCCGGTCATTGGTATAATCTGCTCCGAGATTTTTCAGTCGTATCGGCTTATCGTATCCCTTTGGAATGACCGTCCAATATTTTCGGCTTGGACTCAGGTTATAGGCATATCCCATTTCCTTGAGAGCAAACTGAAATTCTTTCAGGGTCTTGCTGTGGTCGATAGCATAATCAATGGCTTCTTTTGCAACCGAGTAGCGTGTCGGCATACCTGCCTTTTCTTTCATCGTCAGATACTCCGACTGCTTACTGCGGTTCGGATTCGGGTCATAGTAAAGTCCGTACTTCTCACAAATTCTGTCTGCAACTTTTCGGAATTTGAACCACGCTTTTTCCTCTCCCCACAAATGTTTGCCATCGACAAAAGAAATAGAGTTGATGACAAAATGGCAATGCAGGTGCTTTGTGTTCAGATGGGTTGTCACAACAACCTGAAATCTTTTCCCCCACACTTCATTTGCAAATTCCATTCCGATTTTCTGTGCCATCTCAGGAGATATATCTGTTTCCTTGAAACTCAAATATCCGTGATAGGCTTGGATACCGTCTGTCTTTTGGTACTGTTCCTTAACCGTTATGAACTGGTCACGGGCAATCGCCACATTACAGTTGATACCCTCAACATAAAATTCTCGCTCTGTTTTTTCTTCATCCTTTGCATAAGCAATAACATCAGCAAGAGCCTGATACTGTTCCGGTGAAAACTCCCTTTTGATATTTGCAGAAGTCTTTTCGGGATTGGTTGCATAGTCAATGACCTGACCGAGCCTTTCTGTTACCGACCACAACTTTGTTACTGCCATTTCATTTCGCTCTGATTTGGACGAAGATATGTCCTCTCAATCTCTGACTGGAACTTATTCCACTTTGCAGCTTCATTCTTCAGCATAGGTGCGTCAATGAAACCAAGTGTATTCGCTTTAGCCGCAAGCTGATTGATGTTATTACCGATAGAGGACAGTTCTCTCATCACATCATAGAAGCGGTCATCGGGTTTCTCTTTCGGCTCGTAACCTCTGATAAGTAAACGGATAAGTCCTGCTTCGGAAAGACAAGCCTTCTTTGCCTTTGCTGCCAAGTCCTGTGCTTCCTTGCGGTTAAAGCGTACAATCTTCTGAATGTTTCTCTTTCTCATAATCGGTATCTTCCTTTCTCTTTACTCTGCAATCTTTGTTAATCTGGAATAAGCACATCATCGTAACGCCAAGACAACTGCCGAGCAGTGTTCCGGCGGCGATAAGTAATAACTCTCTCAAATCAAGTTCTCCTTTCTCACGGGGTATTAGGGGCAACCCCTAACGAGCCTTTTACCGTTTGGGAAACTATGTTTATCCAAATGGTCTGCTCGCTAAGAATAAACATCTCCTCCGGGTTGCCCCGTTCTCAGGCTACTATCTCTCATAATCCTTTGATTTCGGCTTAAAAGGTTCAGCCACGATATTGCCGCCCACATCCTTAGAAAAGCGTTCGGGATACTTGAACTGTTCCTTGTATTTCTTCATCATATCGTCCGGCAAGCTCTGAAAGCTCTCGCTCTCAGGTGGTGCATAACAGATAAAGAACTTGCCGCAGATAATATCTACCATCTCTTTCTTATCATTGTCCTGCACATAAACTGCACGGTTAAGCGGAAGTCCTCTCATCTTTCCTTCCTCATTACAGATGATTGCAACGTCATCGTCATAGGGCATATATTCCTCAATATCCCCGCCGACAACCTCCTGCATTGCTTCCAGACTGTCGTCGATTACAATTTCCTTCGGGTACTTTTCCGGTTCTACCAAGAGAACTTTAATCTTTGTATCATTCATCGTTCTTCATTCCTTTCGTGTGTTTTTTTATTGTAAATTCCCATTCGCATACAAAGAAAATCGTTGAAGTCCTTACCTGCTTTTGGTGGCTCATCAACGATTTCATACTTATCCGGCAGAATAGTTTTTAAGGTCTGTGCTGCCTTTCTGCCCGCTATATCATTGTCAAAATGGATACGGATTTTCCTGACAGATGGATTACTGCCAAGATACTTTTCCAGTGCAATCGGCACTTTACTGTCCTCAATTTTCTTTGCCGGAGAATACACCCCGGACAGCGAAACAAAGCTCATTTCTTTCCAGTCCTGCCCGTTCAACTTCGCAAG
>OLZC01000659.1_pt1 | contig 11307 bp, 9 predicted proteins | sample 1644391 | NCBI WGS metagenome assembly OLZC01 (sample SAMEA103958140, study PRJEB25191) | human gut metagenome | biome: human-associated habitat [ENVO:00009003]; feature: intestine environment [ENVO:2100002]; material: feces | place: Germany | collected 2013/2015
ATCTGGCAGAGAAATTTAACTACTAAGCAGGTCACCCTTCAGATGCAGACCGCACTGAAGGGTAACATAAAGGCATTTGGTTAACTATGTCTAACTGATTTCTGATGTGAGGAGGTGCATTATTTGAAGAAATATATTGGAAAAAGGATCATTAGCTTCCTCATTGTGCTGGTAGGCGTCAGCATTCTAAGTTTTTTGTTGATTGCTTGGTCCGGAAAAGATCCTGCAGAAATTATTGCACACCGAGGCGTATCCAATCCTACGCCGGAACAGATTGAGATGATTCGGGTGGAAATGGGATTGGATCAACCTCTCCCTGTGCGATATATTCAGTGGCTTTCCGGAATGTTTACAGGAGAACTTGGGACTTCTTTGACCACTCATCAACCGATTGTAAAGGATCTGCACAAGTATCTGGCTACGACCACATCTCTTGTAGGGATGGCCATTCTATGGATTATCGTGCTCACCGTTCCGATTAGTTTGCTCTGTGCCAGAAAGCGGAACCGCCTTTTCGATCAGGTTACCAGAGGCATTACTATCTGCGGTATTTGTGTGCCAACTTTCTGGCTGGGATTCCTTCTTCTACTGTTCTTTGCGATTCATCTGAAATGGTTCAGTGTCTTACCAAGTCCAGGTTGGAGGGGCTTTTTACTACCTTCATTTGCCCTGGCGGTTCCCAGTTCGTGTTCACTCATCCGAATTATGCGTTCCTCTCTTCTGGCTGAATTATCTTCTGATTATGTTCGGTTTGCAAAAGCCCGTGGACTATCTGCCAACAGAATTCTGGTATGCCACATTCTGCGAAATGCCTTACCGCCTGTTGTTACAATTTTCTTTCAGCAATTCGGCTTTCTAATTGCCGGAGGGGCGGTAATCGAAAGTGTTTTTTCAATCAAGGGAATCGGAACTTATCTGGTGGACAGTGTGATTGCAGCAGATACGATTGCAGTTTCTACCTGTATAGTCGTCATTGCAGCAATTTTTGTCGTCGCAAATTTCATGGCAGACATAATCAACCGTCTGCTTTGTCCATGGATGGTGAGGGAAGAAAATGATACATAAGCTACTCAAAAGGCCGCAGGCAATCATCGGTCTGTGCCTGATTGCTATTGTGATTGTAATTGCGATTGCAGCACCTGCTTTTTCGCCTCACGACCCTGAATTGGTGAATTTATCGCAAAAGTATGCTCAGCCTGACGCAGAATACCCTCTTGGAACAGATCAATTGGGCAGGTGTACCTTATCAAGGCTGCTGTATGGAGCCAGATATTCCATCGGAATCAGTTTACCTGTGCTGCTGATTTTGTCTGTGATTGGTCTGATTGTCGGTACTTTTAGCGCCTGTGCTGGAGAAAAAGCAGACCATTTCATTACTATACTCTGTGATGTGTTTATTGCTTTTCCTTCTCTTATCATTGCTATTGCTGTCATAGGAGTTCTGGGGAACGGACTCCAAAACATTGCCGTTTCTGTTGTGATAGCGACCTGGGCTTGGTTTGTTCGTATTGTCAGATCTTATTCCGTTCAAGAAATGGGTAAAGATTATATCTTGGCAGCCCGGATTTCTGGGTGCAATACAGGAAAGCTGGTCTTCAGACATCTGATTCCTAACATTCTGCCACAGTTTCTTGTGTATGTTTCCACTGGTGTCGCTTCTTCCATCATTATGGTTTCCAGCTTTGCTTTCCTCGGACTTGGCCTTCCCTCCGGCACACCGGAATGGGGTGCCATGTTAAATGATGCCAGGACAGCGCTTTACTCTCATCCGGAATTGCTAATCTATCCAGGCTTGTGCATCTTCGTAACGGCAGCAGGCTTCAATTTATTTGGAGAAGCACTCCGTGATATTCTGACGCCGGAGGAGGACAGCCTATGATGCCATCACTTATAATTGATCATTTAAGCATTAATCTTCGGCCAGGCACGGATAACTTGGTTTCTGAAATATCCTTTGCAATCAAAGAAGGAGAGTCTTTGATCTTGTTAGGCCAGTCAGGCAGCGGCAAAACAATGACCTGTAGTGCGGTGCTAAACTTATTGGACCCTAAAAAATTTAAGGTGTCGGGTTCCGTTTTCTTCGGTGAGACTGATCTTTTGAATTCGTCAGAAAAGCAGAGACGAGGAATATACGGAAACCAGATTGTCTATATCCCGCAAAATCCGATGACTGCATTGGACCCTTCTATGCGTATTGGCAGACAGATGGATGAAACGCTACGGCTTCATTCCGACAAATCCCGCCAGCAGCGTTACAACTATATTCTGCGGCTTCTGCATGATGTAGGCTTAGATGATCCTGACAGGGTATACAGAGCATACCCCCATATGCTTTCCGGAGGAATGCTTCAGCGTGTCATTATCGCAATGGCTATGATGCTTGATGCAAAATTCGTGCTTGCCGATGAGCCAACAACTGCTTTGGATGTGATTCACAGAAATGGAATCATAGATTTATTTTCGCAGATGAAAGCAAATGGAGTTGGGATTCTTATGGTAACTCATGATTTCGCAACAGCTCTTCAATTAGGTGGAAACATGTTGGTGATGAAAGAAGGAAAAATTATAGAATCCGGTGAAGTTCAATCTGTCTTCGATCATACCACAGAACCTTATACAAGGTCGCTGATTGAAGCTTACTCCCTTTCCTGTGCTTTCACGAAAGGGGCGGAATCATGATTAAAGTCAACAACCTATCAAAAGAATTTCACGAACAAGGCACAAGCAACGAGCTTCTGGCCGTTGATCATGTAGATTTTACTATTCAGAATGGTTCATTTTGCGCTTTGGTAGGAGAAAGCGGATCTGGTAAAAGCACTTTGGCTCAGCTCATGTGCGGTCTTCTGGTTCCATCTTCTGGAGAGGTACTGTTTGAAGGAAAAAACATTTCCCTCTGCCGGGGCAAGCAAAAGCAGGTACTGCGATCTAAAATACAGCTGATTCTTCAGGATGGCAAGGGAGCAATGGACCCTCGCTTTACGGTATATCAAATCATTGCAGAGCCAATTCGCAATTTCAGAAAACTCAGCAAAAAGGAAGAAGAACGGGAAATCAATGATCTTCTTACCATGATGGAGCTTCCCGAAGAGATCAAGCTGCGAAAAGCTCATGAGCTATCCGGTGGACAACAAAAACGTGTATGTATTGCAAGAGCGTTAGCGGCTCAACCGGATGTGTTGATTTTTGATGAAGCAGTCAGTGGGCTGGATGTCCTGGTTCGTAAACATATTCTTGATTTGCTGAAGCGACTCCATCAGGAGCGAAAAATGACTTGCTTTTTCATTACCCATGACCTGGACGTTGCGCTATATCTTGCAGACCGTGTGATGGTGATGCGCTGCGGTAAGATTATCGAAGACCGTACATTTCACGGTTCGACAGACTGCTTTACACATCCGTATACCAAGCTTCTGCTGCATTCTATTGCTCCATATTTGGGTTAAACCATTCAATAAATACGTATACCCTGCTGAAAAGCATGATATAAAAATAAATAAAGGAGATTTTGTACATGAAACTGAAAAAACTTTTAGCTTTCGGACTCGCACTTGTGATGTGCCTTGCTATGGCTGCTTGCGGCACGAACCCTGACGAGAAAACCGATGCAGAGCCGGTCTCAATCACTGTCACCGAGAATTGGGACTTTTCTGTAGGCTTCTATCCTGTCATCACGCCTATGGTATCCAGCACTTATGGTGCCGGATTCTGGAGTCGTAATTTTTACAACACTCTGGTAAGCTACGATGATAACGGGAAGATCCAGGGCGAGTTGGCTGAAACCTGGGAAATCAGTGATGACGGCAAGACTTACACCTTCCATCTGCGTGATGGTGTCAAATTTTCTGACGGTACTCCTCTGACTTCCGAGGCAGTAAAGATGACCCTTGAAGCAGTAGTAACCCATCTGGGTCCCCAGAATGGTGCCTTCGGTAAGCTCACTACTTTGTTTGACAAGCTGGAAACCCCGGATGAAAAAACCTTTGTAATGACTTTGAAGACCCCTTATTACGCTGCTCTTGACAATCTGACCATGGCGCTGCCTCTTGGTATTGTGAATCCCGCAGCCTTTGAAGGCGGCGTAGAAAAGGCTTACGAGAATTGCGTGAGTGCAACTATGGGTACTGGTCCCTATATGTTTGACCGGGTCGAGGGAGATACCTATACCTTTATCCGCAATCCCTACTACTGGGGCGAAGCTCCTGAAGTGGACGAGTTCAAAGTCAAAGTGATTCCTGATAATGCTGCAAAAATTCTTGCTCTGCGCAACGGCGAAATCGATGCAATTCTCGGCTCCAGCAGACTTAGCGCAGAAGGCTACACGGAAATTTCCCAGGATGCCGCTTTCGGTCATGCCATGGATGACAGCACCAACCAAACTCGTTATCTGGGTATGAACCTGAATAAGGCTCCCTTTAATGATCCTCTTGTAAGGGAAGCAGTATCCTACGCTGTTAATCAGCAGGAGTTGGAAACCTCTGTTTTCGATGGTCTGGAGACTGCTGCCGAAACCCTCTTTACGAATGAAAAGCCCAACTGCGGTGTGGAGGTTAAGACCTATCCTACCGACATGGAAAAGGCAAAGCAGCTCATGAAGGAAGCCGGCTATGAGGATACCAATGATGACGGTATCCTGGAGAAGGACGGAACTTCTCTCGCCATTCATTTCAACTATTCTCAGAGCCTTGCAAGTGTTGACAATGCAGTTCTTTCTATTGCAGCTTCTCTTAAAGAACTCGGCTTCGATGTTACTATTGATGCAGTAGACATGAACACCTGGTATGGAGCCTTGATGGCTGGCGAATATGATCTGACCTTCTACAATACTGCTGGCGGTTCCTTTGACCCTGCAACAGATATGAGCAATATGGCTCCTGGCGCTATGGGTGATCCGATCCTCTGCCAGTTCTCTGCTTTCTTTGAGAATCCTGAAATTTTCGCAGAATTGGACTCCACTTCTGATTCTCAGCGTGTGCAGGAAATCTATGGAATGATTCTGAATGGTATTGCAGATCAGAATCTTCTGGTGCCTGTAACCGGCACTCACGATCTGGCTCTGTGGAATACTGATAAGATAACTGGCTATGACTTCTACACAGATGCCAGCTACGTAGACATTGCATCTGTTCATGTGAAATAATGTCCAGCAGTGTGGCTGAGGCGGTTACAAAAGAAAGACTTCATTCTTCAGGAGAAGACTATCTAAAAGCCATATTTATTCTTGAAGCGCAACATGGTTCAGTTCGTTCAGTAGAGGTTGCTGAGTACATGAATGTATCTAAAGCGAGCGTTAATCACGCAGTTAGGCACACGCGAAATCAGGCACATTATTTTGAATAATCAGGTTGTCAACTCATCCAGGGCGCTCCATTCACTCAAACACACCGTGCCAAAATCACACAAAAATATTGCCATACATATGGTAGATCACATTAGAAGATTGGGCGTTTTCCCAGCTAACTACGCATTAGATTTAGGCGAATTTATTGACAGCAACGGTAATTCGTATATAGACATTGTAGAGTTAAATCCCATATCATGTTCTATGTGCTATGTAAATAATAGCATCTATGCTGATGTGGTTCCTGAGATTGGCGAATGTCAGCGCCAACTAATGATGGGTGCTGAGTTTTGCTACGATGCCATCGCAAATCCAAAGAATTACGATACGCTGAGAATATCCAATAAGAGTTATACTTATACTTCGGATAACCAATACGCTCTTTTATAGTTTGCATATCATAGAGGGTTTTAGAGCAATTCTGGAAGTGACGCTTGTTTCTTTCTCTGTGTTAAATCTCCGATAGAGTGAGTCCTTCTGGGAGGTCCATCATGAACCTCCCCTGGGTTCAGCAAATGGGCGCAGTCCTCCCTTGGCGGAGGACTGCGCTTTTTTTACGGCCTTACTGCATGGAATACAGGTTGGATGTGCTGCTCCCATTGTCACGGTAGCGTGGGATCTTTTGCAGGTATCCATGCTGCTCCAGATCCGTCAAAGCCCGTTTGACCGTGGAGCGTGACAATCGCATGTCGGACGCAATCGTCTTGATTCCTGGCCAGCATTTTCCCTCGCTGTCTGCACGGTCACGCAGATACATATAAACTGCCCTCGCTCTGGAGGGCAGTTCGGTGTCGGCATAAATTGTTCCGAAGTAACTCATAGATCCTCCTCGCCATAGGTTTTCATTTGCTTTCCGCCCCTGCGCCGAGGCTTATCTACAGCAGGCTCATGGGCAATGCCGCCGCGTCCGGAAACGGCATAGGCTCCACGCATATCCGCATTTTCCGCCTTATTTGACTGCGGGAGGTTACGCTCCAGATCTTCACGGTTGGCATAGGCTACTGCACGATCTGCCCGCTCCGGCACGATATAAGGCTCCTCGAAGGTGATACCCCATTCCAGAAAAAGTCGCAGGCGGGTACGCATAGGATGCTGTCCCGTCTTTTGGACAATAAAATTTCCCCTGGGAATAGACTTCAGCTCATCTGGCGTCAGCAGCGGACGCTCCATCATCTGCAGGCTTTGGCTGGGATCGTTCTTTCCCCGGCTCACCGATCCGGACAGGACAGTACGGTTTCCGAGTGCCTTGGACAGCACCTCCGCCGTTTGGCTGTTGGGTGCGAAGCCACCGAAGATGGTGTCCTGGCAGTTGTCCTGAATTATTTCGCTTCCTTCTTTTCCGTAGTTCTTTTCAAGCTGTGCCAAGGACTGAATGATCGGCACCAGCGTCAGGCGGCGGGAACGGCCTGCGGAGAACAGCGGAAGGACATCGAAGGGCGGCATGGTGCCAAATTCATCGCAATACAGTACCACGCGGTTTTGCAGCTTCCCTCCGTTTTCATCCGCCACAGCAAACAGTTCACGGCTCAGATTTTGAATCATCAAGCCCGCCATGAAGTTTTTGGTGGTGTCCTCCTCCGGAAGAATGAGAAAGATGGCAGACTTTTCAGAAGCAAACTTCTCTGCATCGATGGCGCTGTCGAAGCAAAGCACCTGCTCCAGTTCCGAGTCCAGAAATGCATTGAGACGAGAAAGTACCGTGGACATGACAGAGGCCATGGCCTGCTCCGCACTGTTGAGTGCAGCACCCGCAAACCATCTGGCCTTGTGGTCAGGCGGCAGCTTACTCATCAGAAGCTGGAAGTGACTCTTGCCCTTTACCTTGCTGGGTTCCAGCAGATCCTGCACCAGCTTGAAGACAGAAACGATGTGCCGGCGCTCCTGTGGATGCTCCTTATCCGGCGGCAGAAACTCCGCCAGCATCAGGATGACCGAAGTGAGCAATCCCTCCGCCGCATCATAGAAAAAGGCGTTCTGTCCGCGATTGCTGTCATCGCCATCGGGGTTGACAATGGTTTTGGCAAGGATCTTGGCGTACTTCTCCGCCTTGGCTCGAGCCGCCAGGTTCTTGGGATCTTTTCTTGCAATGTCCATGTAGCGGTTGACCAGTGTCAGCAGGTTGTTGCCGTCTGAACGGGTCGGATTTCGCAGGTCAATGACGGACACATTATAGCCGTAGCAGTTTTTGGCAATCGTGCCGTAATTGCGGGCCAGGTCACCCTTGCTGTCCAGCGCCAGCCAGCTCATGCCGGAGGCGCAGGCGTATTCCAGATTGGGATACAGGAAAAATGCGGTCTTGCCAATACCGCTGGCGCCGATCATAAGGCAGTGGATGTCATCGCTGTCCACCAGTGCGGTGAGTTCCTGCGGTTGCCCCTTGCAACCGAGGATCAATCCCTGCTCCGTGGGGAGATTCTGTCCTCTGCGCCACTCTCTGACTTTGAAGGGCACATGGGCATAGGTCTGCTTGATTTCCTTGTCGGTGGCCCATCGGGCTGTACCGTGCTGCCCATCTCCCACGGTGCGGGATTTGATATTGCCAAGGGTATAGTGATGAGACATCATGGACAGCCCACCGATGACAAGGAACATTGCTGCTCCCGCTGCGATCAGGATCCAGATACTTGCGTTCAACATTTCACCTCATTTCATTCATAGCAAGGCCCTGAGCGTTTTCGCTGCTCAGGGTCAGATCGTCATTCCAGTCTTTGTTTTCCGGGATTAGGCGCTCCACGGAATAGCGCACCTCTAACTGATTCTGCATCCGGCGGCTGGCCTGATGACCAGCTTCATCGTTATCGAGGCAGAGCAGGACGGTGTCGATCTGCGGCACTTGTTCCAACATCTGCAATACTGGCTGAATGGATGTGCCGCAACAGGCTACATAGCTGTGCCGCTGCCAGTTCTCCGGATAAAGGGTGATGAAGGACAGCATATCGATGGGTGCTTCAAACACATACAGACTTCTGTCTGTGCCGACATAATGGAAGCTGTATCGTGGATCACTGCCCTCGACGTTCAAGCGGAAGGCTTTTCCGTAGCTGTTGGCGCTGCGCTTGTGGGCGTGGCGGGGAACACCATCTGTATCCGTACCAACAAACACGGCGTTGTGATATTCGGCATCCTCATACAGAAGCCCAGCCTTGGCAAAGTGCGCCACCACATCTCTTGCGATGCTGCGATGTTTGATGAGATACGCAAACACTCTGCGCATATCTTTGTTGGCGGGCGGCAGTGCAAATGGTTTCACAGGTTCCTCTGTGCGTTCCCCGGCAGAGGGATACGCTGTTCCCAGTTCACCGCCCAGCAGCATTGTCACTGCGTCCGGGTAGCTAAGGCCGTAGAATCGCTGCACAAAGCTGACGGCATGTCCGCCTCGCTCCTCCGCATGGTCATACCATTCGTTGCCTCGGACGGTCACGCTGTGGTCACTGGCAAGACGTTTTTCTCTGCCGGAGGAAAGCAGCTTTTCACCGCGGCAGCGCAGGAACTCCTCCAGATTCACTGCGGCGGCGCGCTGTTTCTGTTCTTCGGTGAAATGAATATAGCTTGACATGGAGTTCTCCTTTTTTACATACTCTGCTGATACTGCGTCTGCTCCTCGTGATCATCCGCCCTATGACCCATAGCCATACGTTTCTCCATAAGCCGTCTGCGGCGTTTGGAATCGATGCGGATCCCCGCCGGGTTACTTGGTGGAACGGAATTGCTTTGGAATATCCTGCTCATGTGATGGAGTAGTTTGGTTGCTGCCAGCATGACAGACGGATCCCGGAACTGGTCAAAGCGGTCGAGAAAGAATCGTGCATACTCATTGCCCTGTGCCGCAGCCCGAATCAGCCATTCTTTGGCCTGCTCACGATCTGGAGGGACATCCCGCCCTAAGAGATACAGCTTGCCCAAGGTGTACTGTGCAAATTGATTTCCCTGATCGGCAGAGGCTGTCAGGTACGCAAGAGCCTTTTCCACATCCTTCGGCACGGACTCACCGGTGAGATAGGTCTTTCCGAGCCGATACCGTGCAAACTGATTGCCCCGTTCTGCGGCCTTGTCCAACCATTCCAGAGCTTCTACTGTGCGCTTCTGCGTGAGGAGCAGCTTCCCGAGGGCGTATTCCGAGAAATCATTACCGGCTTCTGCCGAGCACCGAAACCATTGCTCTGCTTTTTTGTGGTCACGCAAGGTGGAGAGATCATCCCGATAGAACTTACCAAGCTGATGTGCCGCAACGGTATATCCCTCCTCCCAGAGCTGCTCCAGCGCTTTGACCGCTTCTGTGTGTTCCGCATCCAGCGCATAGATGTCCTGCAGAACAGCCTTTGCGGCGCGGTAACGCTGCGCCTGCTCGTACACGCTGTAGGACTGATGCTCCTCCTTCTGACTTTCCGGCTCCGGCTCATCCTGCATTCTTTCATCTTCAAAGGTTGGGAGGCCGAGACGGATGTTCTCGGCCTCCCGGATGATGTCATTCTTGATTTTGCGAAACTCCTTGCGTTGAGATAGCGGGATTCGCTCCCACGGGGTACTGTGACCGTAGCACTCGTTCAGTTCCTCATGGATCTGATTCCACACCTCATAGCACTCAGAGACCTCCGGCAGCTCCGCCAGCGCATCCACGATGGTATCGACAAGCTGCTTCAGCGGCTTCTTGAGATAGCCATACTGTTTCTTTCCGGTAGTCGTTTCCAGTGCCTGCACAAGCTGACGCATGTTGTCCGCGATGATCGGGCTGTCGCAGATCTGGTGCTGCATCCGGCTGATCATTTCCCGCATAGCATTCTGCGCTGCCTCCACCAAGTCTGAGTAGGCCACATCCTTGCGCTCATAGATTTGCTGCATCTCATCCCGGAAGATGGCATTGGTCAGCTTGGATCGCATGGCCGCGATTCCATCCTTAGTCAGGAAGCCTTCCTTCGGATCATCGGACCAGACCATCATGTGAATGTGCGGGTGCGTATCCGCATCGTGGTAAGCTGCGTACCAGTGCAGCGCCGACGCTGGGATATGAAATGCTTCCGAAAACTTATTCTGCTGACTGATGAGCAGTTTGCGCCATGCGGCGGCATTGTTGTAACCCAGCCGTTCCGCGTCTTCACGATGCAGGGAATAGATGATCGTCCAGACGTTGCCGTCGTGCGCGGTCAAGTCGTGCATAGCCGCAGTCAGATTCGTATTTTCCTGCCGCCCGAACAGGCCGTGCGCGCCATGCTTTTCCGCGCCGGGGCGCGTAGCAATGTACTTGAGATAGCCGTTTTCGGATTGAAGATTCTGCATATGTGAATCCAATGCCGCAGAAATGAGCGCCGACGCAGTGTGCAGCGTCGGCGCTTGCTTGTAGTCCTCATACTCGAAGGAATCCCGCACATCTGGGAAGTCCTTGAGCAGCTTTGCGACCATCTCTTTCTGCTTTTCGGTTGCTGGTCCCTTGCCGGTCAAGACTTCGACGCCCTCGCGCGTGGCGATATACTTCATGTATCCGCCTGCGCTTTTACGGCTGATGAAGCCGGTTTTTTGAATCAGCCGCGCCATCTGTTACAGTCGGCTTTGCTGCCGAAGCACCTCTGGGAACGAGATCTGGCCGTTCGTCCGCAGCACCTCCTGATAGCTTTTTCCGCGCATCTGCTGGTACGTCTGCGCGTCAATATCCGTGTCCGACGCAAGGATGTGATTGCAGACGTTTTGCTCGACGGCTTGCTTCAGAAGCAGCTTGCCAATGCGATCCCCAAACATACTGAGGATGGCTTCGAGCGTTTCTCCAAGGATTTTCGGCAGAAAGTCTCCGGCATACTCACTTTGCAGATAGCCGCAATAGAACTGAATTGCTTTGTCAATGAAGTCATTTTGCGTTGTGCAGCCGTCCAGCTTGTAGTGGTACTGCACCTTGCTCCATGTCGCGTCATCCAGCCAAACGGAATGACGGCGTTTTTCCTCTGTTTTTATGGCGTTCACCTCCTCCAAAAATGAAAAGC
>OLZC01000662.1_pt1 | contig 11284 bp, 10 predicted proteins | sample 1644391 | NCBI WGS metagenome assembly OLZC01 (sample SAMEA103958140, study PRJEB25191) | human gut metagenome | biome: human-associated habitat [ENVO:00009003]; feature: intestine environment [ENVO:2100002]; material: feces | place: Germany | collected 2013/2015
GGTTGAGTATGCTATTACAGGTACAAAAACTACTTATACCATCAGACCGGGAGAAAGTCTGGTGCGTGTCGCATTCAAATTTTATGGAAATAAAAAATTATGGCCTTATTTGGTACAACATAATAAAGATATAATTAAAAATGCAGATGTGGTTCCTGTTGGAACTACGATTAAAATACCGGAATTGTCACCTAAGGCTGATAAGAAATAACGGCATACGTTTCGATATTATTTAAATATCTTTAATCCAATAAGACTTAAACGATAGAAGCAACTAGTTTTTTTAATAAAAATTAGTTGCTTCTGTTAATATAATGCCGTACTTTTGGCTTCGATAAAAAAAGGTCAGTTGACCGGTAGTTAAAATGTATATTTGAAAACATAAAAATAAAGAAATTATGGCTGAAGCTATTGACATTCGTGAATTAAACGAGCGCATTGAACGCCAGAGTGCATTCGTGACCAACCTGATGGCTGGTATGGATCAGGTGATTGTTGGTCAAAAACATTTGGTTGAATCATTATTAATCGGTTTATTGGCCGACGGACATATTTTGCTGGAAGGTGTTCCTGGATTGGCAAAAACATTGGCAATCAAAACACTGGCATCGTTAATCGACTCTAAATACAGTCGTATTCAGTTTACCCCAGACTTGCTTCCTGCCGATGTGTTGGGTACAATGATATATAGCCAGCGAGATGAGCAGTTCGTTACAAACAAAGGTCCTATTTTTGCAAATTTTGTTCTTGCTGATGAAATTAACCGTGCTCCTGCGAAAGTACAGAGTGCTTTGCTGGAAGCTATGCAGGAACGTCAGGTTACATTAAGTAAAGAAACTTTCCGCTTGCCTGAGCCATTTTTGGTAATGGCAACTCAAAACCCTATCGAACAAGAAGGTACTTATCCATTGCCTGAAGCACAGGTGGACCGTTTCATGTTGAAGGTAATCATTGACTATCCGAAGCTGGAAGAAGAAAAGAAGATTATTCGCCAGAATATATCAGGTGATAAAATTAAGATTTCTCCAATTTTGAAGGCAGAAGATATCATGGAAGCTCGTAAGGTTGTTCATCAGGTTTATCTGGATGAAAAGATTGAGCAGTATATTGCAGACATTGTATTTGCTACTCGTTATCCGGAGAAATATGATTTGAAGGATCTGAAAGGCCTGATAGGTTTCGGAGGATCTCCTCGTGCATCTATTAATCTGGCACTGGCCGCAAGAAGCTATGCTTTCATCAAACGTCGTGGATATGTGATTCCGGAAGATGTTCGTGCTGTAGCTCATGACGTGCTTCGTCATCGTATTGGCTTGACTTATGAAGCCGAAGCTACAAATGTTACTTCTGATGAGATTGTAAGCAAGATCTTGAATAAAGTAGAAGTGCCCTAATCATTAATCCGAACGATAAAGAATACTTTGCCTGAGCAATTTGGATTCAGATTGCTCAGGTTGGAGAAGAAAGCATATCATTAAGTAAATGATATGTAATATTTGGTGTATTTTGCTTTGGAAATACAAAGCGTAATCCGAAAATAGAATGGAAACAAGTGAACTATTAAAACGCGTTCGTCAGATAGAAATCAAGACACGAGGGCTTTCCAGCAATATTTTTGCCGGCCAGTATCACTCGGCTTTTAAGGGCAGGGGAATGGCCTTTTCCGAGGTACGTGAATATCAGTATGGCGATGATGTGCGCGATATAGACTGGAATGTAACCGCTCGCTTTGACAAGCCATTCGTAAAGGTTTTCGAGGAAGAACGTGAACTGACTGTCATGTTGCTGGTCGATGTTTCGAACAGTTTGGATTTTGGTACAGTGAAGCAGCTGAAGAAAAATATGGTTGCGGAAATTGCGGCTACCCTGGCTTTCTCGGCTATCCAGAATAATGATAAGATTGGTGTGATTTTCTTTTCAGACCGTATCGAGAAATTTATTCCTCCGAAAAAAGGACGTAAACACATTTTGTATATCATTCGTGAATTGCTGGACTTTAAGCCGGAGAGTACACGTACAAATATTCAGTGTGCCATTGAGTATCTGACAAACGTTTTGAAGAAACGTTGTACGGCATTCATGTTGAGCGACTTTATAGATGACCGTGATTTTCAGAATGCATTGACGATTGCCAACAGAAAACATGACGTAGTAGCTCTGCAGGTATACGACCGTCGTTTGGAAGAGCTACCGGATGTAGGTCTTATGAAAGTAAGAGATGCTGAAACTGGCCACGAACAATGGATTGATACCTCATCAAAATCTTTACGGAAAACTCATCACGAATGGTGGAAATCTCGTCAGCAAAAGCTTCATGAGATATTCACTCATAGCAATGTGGATGCTGTATCAGTACGTACTGATCAGGATTATGTGAAAGCATTGCTTAATTTATTTGCGAAACGAAACTAAAATAATTATGAAATACAATAGTAGCAAGAGATATGTGAAGGCATTATGGTGTGCGTTGCTTTTGTTTATTGCAGCTCCAGCTGTAAAAGCACAAGTTACGGTAGAAGCTACCATCGACTCTTTACAGCTTCTTATCGGCGAGCAAGCAAAAATAAAACTTCAGGTAAGCATGGATGCTAATCAGAAGTTGCGTTTGCCGTTACTTCGTGATACATTGGTTACAGGTGTTGAAATTCTGGATGTTGCAAAGCCTGATACTCAGCTGCTGAATAATGATAAGCGCTGGCTGATCTCACAAGAGTATACGATTACTTCATTTGACTCTGCATTGTATTATCTCCCTCCTTTTGAGGTTCTGGTAAACGATCAGGCATACCGCTCGAAAGCTTTGGCATTGAAAGTTTATTCGATTCCGGTAGATACTTTACATCCGGATCAGTTCTTTGGACCAAAAGATATTCGGGAAGTGCCTATAACTTGGAATGATCTTGCTCCGTTGGTTTATTCAGCACTTGCTATGCTGATATTGGGTGCGGCAGCTGTGTTCTTTATCATTCGTTACCGCGATAACAAGCCTATTATCAAGATTATTAAAATTGAACCTAAATTACCTCCTCATCAAGCTGCCATGAAGAAGATTGAGGAGATTAAGGCTGACAAACAAGTGCGACGTGAAGATCCGAAACTGTATTATACGGAGTTGACCGAGGTACTTCGTACATATATAAAAGATCGCTTTGGATTCAATGCGCTGGAAATGACATCTTCGGAAATCATTGAACATTTGTTGGAAGTAAAAGATCAACAGTCAATCAGTGACTTGAAGACTTTGTTTATGACGGCCGATCTTGTAAAATTTGCTAAGCATGCACCTATGATGAATGAAAATGACATGAATCTGGTGAATGCCGTTGATTTTATTAATCAAACCAAAGTGGAAGAAGATCCGAATGTGAAGAAAGAACCAACAGAAATCAGGGTAGAAGAGAAGCGTTCAAAACAAGGTAGAATTGCGCTTCTATGCAGTATTTCAGTGGTAAGTATTGGTGCTGTAGTTTGCCTGTATTTGGTTATTTGCCACATAATCGACCTCTTTTTTTAACATTTAACTTGTGTAAGAACTATGATTTTTGCAAATCTGGAATATCTGTTTTTGTTACTTCTGCTGATACCATATATCGTATGGTACTTCATGCGTAGAAAGAAAACAGAGCCTACTATGCAGGTATCTTCTACCCGCATGTATATGAATGCGCCGAAGAGCTGGAAGATTTATCTTCTTCATGCCCCTTTTGTTTTGAGAATTGTAGCCTTTGTCATGATTGTATTAGTGTTGGCGCGTCCTCAGACAACTGATAACTGGCAAAATACAGAAATAGAAGGTATCGATATCATGCTGGCAGTGGACGTATCAACCAGTATGCTTGCTGAAGATTTGAAACCCAACCGTTTGGAGGCTGCTAAACAAGTAGCTGCTGAATTTATAAATGGACGTCCAAATGATAACATCGGTCTGACTGTCTTTGCTGGAGAGGCATTTACCCAATGTCCGCTTACGGTAGATCATGGGGTATTATTGAATTTATTTAATAGTATTAAAGGTGATATCGCTCAGCGTGGAATGATAGAAGATGGTACTGCTATCGGTATGGGACTTGCCAATGCTATTAGCCGACTGAAAGACAGTAAAGCTAAATCGAAAGTCATCATTTTGCTGACAGATGGTAGTAATAACCGCGGAGATATTTCTCCACTGACTGCGGCTGAAATAGCTAAACAGTTTGGTATCCGTGTTTATACTATCGGAGTGGGTACGAACGGAACAGCTCCTTATCCAATGCAGACCTATGCAGGAGTTCAGTATGTCAATGTTCCAGTAGAGATTGACGAACAAACACTGACCCAAATTGCCGGAACAACAAACGGAAATTATTTCCGTGCTACCAGCAATACGAAGCTGAAGGAAGTGTACCGTGAAATTGACAAACTGGAAAAAACGAAACTGAACGTGAAGGAATTTAGCAAACGTGAAGAAGCTTATGCGGTGTTTGCACTGATTGCATTCCTGAGCATCTTGCTTGAAATTCTTTTGCGGAACACAGTTTTGAAGAAAATACCTTAAAATAAGAAGTCATGTTTCGATTTGGAGAACCTGTTTATTTATATCTACTTATCATATTGCCGATATTGGTAGGGCTATATCTCTATTCCAATTATCGTCGACGTAAAAAGATTGCCCAATATGGTGATCCGGAGTTGTTGGCGCATCTTATGCCTGATGTATCGAAATACCGTCCGGATGTAAAGTTCTGGCTCGTTTTTGCTGCACTGGCTATGGTTATTTTTATGCTGGCCCGTCCTCAGTTCGGATCAAAAATGGAAACTGTAAAACGTCAGGGAGTTGAAACTGTTGTAGCACTCGATATATCCAACTCTATGCTGGCTCAGGATGTTACTCCCAGCCGTCTGGAAAAATCGAAGAAATTAATTTCCCGTTTGGTGGAAACTTTCAATAATGATAAAGTTGCCATGATTGTGTTTGCGGGAGAGGCTTTTACCCAGTTGCCTATCACAAGCGATTATATTTCTGCCAAAATGTTTTTGGAAACCATTAATCCTTCACTTATCTCAACACAAGGAACTGATATCGCCGGAGCCATTAATCTGGCTATGAAAAGTTTTACTCCAAATGAAGGAGTCGGTCGTGCCATTGTACTTATAACTGATGGAGAAAACCATGAAGGTGGAGCTGTCGAAGCAGCGCAGGAAGCTGCCAAGAAAGGTGTTCGCGTATTTGTGTTGGGAGTTGGTTCTCCTGATGGAGCGCCCATTCCGGCAGAAGGAACAAATGAGTTTCGTAGAGATAAGGATGGCAATGTTATCGTAACCCGCTTGAATGAACAGATGTGTCAGGAGATAGCAAAAGCAGGTAATGGCATCTATGTTCGGGTAGATAATACAAATAATGCAGAACGGGCATTGAATGCAGAAATAAGCAAATTGGCTAAGGCTGATGTGGAGACTCAGGTCTTTACAGAGTTTGATGAGCAGTTCCAGGTACTGGCATGGCTCGCCTTGATTTTGCTTGCAGCAGATTTAATGTTGCTGGAGCGTAAGAATCCACTATTCAAGAATATAAAACTCTTTAAACAGAATTGATTTTATGTTGCGGAAAAAATATATGATGCTGGGACTCATGTTTGTTTCTGTTGCAGTTTACGGACAGAAAACAGAACGTGACTATTTGCGCAGTGGAAATAAGCTATATAAAGACAGCACTTTTGTAAAAGCGGAAGTCGATTATCGTAAAGCACTGGAGCTTGAACCGAAGTCTACGGATGCGATGTACAATCTGGGAAATGCTCTCTTGATGCAGCAGAAGGCAAAGGAAGCTATGGAACAGTTTGAAGCAGCATCGCGTGTAGAGAAAGACAAGGCTAAACTGGCTCAGATTTATCATAATATGGGAGTGATTCTGCAATCTTCGAAGCAGTTGCCTCAATGTATCGAAGCATATAAACAGGCTCTGAGGAATAATCCGAAAGATGACGAAACCCGATATAATCTGGCACTTGCTCAAAAGCAGCTGAAAGACCAGCAACAGCAGCAAGATCAGAATCAGGAAAAGGATCAGAAGCAAGATCAGAAAAAAGACGAACAACAACAGAATAAAGACCAGCAGGAACAAGATAAGAAAGACCAACAGCAGAACAACCAGCAACAGCAGCAGAATGAAAACCAAATGTCGAAAGAAAATGCGGAACAACTGTTGAAAGCTGCCATGCAGGACGAAAAGAACGTACAGGACAAGGTGAAGAAAGCTGTTCAGGTTCAAGGACGTAAATTGGAAAAAGACTGGTAATTTTAGGTGAATAATTATATAAACGAAATAAGGAAATGATGAGGAAATTTACTTTCTTTCTACTGTTGATTCTTACTACAGTATATGCATGGGCAGATAAAAAAGCGACTTTGACGGCTGAAGCTCCCGATGTGGTAGTAAGCGGGGATCAATTTCGCTTGACATTTACGGTCAACACACAAAAAGTGAAGGATTTTCGCGCTCCTTCTATAACAAAAGGATTTGATGTGCTGATGGGACCGAGCCGTTCTCAGCAGAGTAGTACGCAAATTATTAATGGCAAGGTATCTTCAAGCAGTTCTATTACGTATACTTACATATTGATGGCAGGTGATGCGGGAACTTACACGATACCGGCAGCCAGTATCGAAGCTGAAGGTGAGAAGATATTTTCTAATGCCATAACTATAAAGGTTCTTCCTCCCGATCAGTCGGCTGGAAATGCTAAAAGCAGCCAGGGAAGTTCTTCTCAGAGTGCAAGTCAAGTTGCGAGCGGACGTATAACTAACAATGATTTGTTTATTACAGCAACTGCCAGCAAGACCACTGTACACGAACAGGAAGCTATCTTGCTGACTTATAAAGTATATACGCTTGTAAATCTTCGTCAGCTGTTTGGTAAAATGCCGGACTTGAAAGGGTTTCATACGCAAGAAATAGAATTGCCTCAGCAAAAGACTTTCTCATTGGAACACTATAAAGGACGTAACTATAACACGACAGTCTGGAGTCAGTATATATTGTTCCCACAGCAGACAGGTAAGCTGGAGATACCTTCAATAACTTTCGAAGGAGTTGTAGCTGTACAGACAATTTCAGATGATCCGTTTGATGCTTTCTTCAACGGAGGTGGTTATCGGGAAGTGAAGAAGAAAATTGTAACTCCTAAACTGACTATAAACGTGCAGCCTCTTCCGGCAAAGCCTGAAAACTTCTCAGGAGGTGTAGGTGAATTTACTCTTTCATCTTCTATTAATGCAAAAGATGTAAAGACGAATGATGCTGTTACTATTAAACTGACTATCAGCGGATCAGGAAATATGAAACTGATAAGTACTCCGGAAGTGAAATTCCCTGAAGACTTTGAAGTTTACGATCCTAAGGTTACAAATAATTTCGATGTATCACGAAGCGGGCTTACCGGCAGTCAGACAATAGAATATCTGGCCATTCCGCGTCATGCTGGAAACTTTACGATTCCGCCTGTTGAATTTACATATTTCGATTTAAAGACAAATTCGTATAAAACGCTGAAAACTGAGGCTTACAATATTAATATAGCAAAAGGTAAAGGAAATGCCGATCAGGTAATTGCAGACTTTACGAACAAGGAAAATGTAAAGGTATTGGGCCAAGATATCCGATTTATAAAGTTGGGCGATACGAAGCTTATGCCAAAGGGTGATGTCTTCTTCGGAACAATCAGTTACTATTTATGGTATATCATACCATTTGTTTTGTTCGTGGGACTGGTGGTATTTTTCCGTAAGCAGGCGGCCGAAAATGCAAATGTGGCTAAAGTAAAGACCAAGAAAGCAAATAAAGTGGCAACCAAGAGAATGAAGCTTGCCGGAAAACTATTGGCAGAAAATCGTAAAAATGAGTTCTATGATGAAGTATTGAAAGCTTTGTGGGGATATATCAGTGACAAGCTGAGTATTCCGGTTTCACAACTTTCGAAAGATAATATAGAAGCCGAGCTGGCGAAATACGGAGTTGCTGATGATGTAATAAAAGACTTTATCAATGCCTTGAATGAATGTGAATTTGCTCGTTATGCTCCGGGAGATGAAAACGAAGCAATGGATAAAGTTTATACTACATCGGTAGAAGCTATCAGTAAAATGGAGAATAGTATCAAACATTAACAACAGACCGAACAACAAAAATTGATATGAAAAGACTATCTATAATAATAGCATTCCTGATCGGACTCTTTCAGTTTGCTTCTGCCTCTGTTACAAAGGCTGAAGCAGACAAAGATTATCAGGAAAATAAGTTTGCGGATGCGATAGAGAAATATGAAGCTATTTTGGCTTCAGAAGGTGAGTCGGCTGATATTTATTATAATTTGGGAAACAGTTATTATAAGAATAAAAATATCGCTAAGGCCGTATTAAACTATGAACGTGCGCTACTGATGAATCCAGGAGATGCCGATATTCGTTTCAATCTAGAAATGGCAAGAAGTAAAACAGTTGATCAGGTTACTCCTACAAGTGAAGTTTTTATTGTGACATGGGTAAAATCGCTGACTAACTGCATGAGTGAAAGCGGATGGGGGGTAACTGCTATCATAGCGTTTCTTCTCCTTTTGGCTGGACTGGCACTGTATATATTTGGTAATAGAATTGTATTCAAGAAGATAGGTTTCATTGCAGCTATCATATTTTTAGTCGTAGCTGTATGTGCAAACTTCTTCGCAAGCGAACAGAAAGACGAATTGCTGAACCGTACAGGAGCTATCGTTATGTCGCCAAGCATTACAGTTAAAAGTACTCCCAACGAGAGTGGAACAGACCTATTTGTACTGCATGAAGGTACTAAGGTATATATAGAAGACAATTCCATGAAAGGATGGAAAGAAATCCGTCTGGAAGATGGAAAAAAAGGATGGCTTCCTGTTTCGGCAATAGAAGTTATCTGATTATTTTCTGTAATAACAGATATTTATGATTGATATACAGCAACTGATTGAAGCAGATAAAGAATTGTTATTAACTCTGAACGGAAGTTCTTCCTTGTTCTGGGACGGATTTATGTGGACTGTTTCCGGAACAAAGATATGGATTCCGGTTGGTGCTATGTTGCTGTATATCATATTCAAGAATACTAAATTTACTCAAGGGTTGCTTATACTCGTGATGCTGGTTTTGACTGTAACGCTTGCCGATCAGTTCTCTTCAGGTCTTTGCAAACCCTTGTTTATGCGTTTCCGTCCGGCTCAGGATCCGGAAATAATGTATATGGTGAATGTCGTGAATGGCTACAGGGGAGGAGCATATGGATTTATATCAAGCCATGCTGCCAATACATTTGCTGTAGCTACCTTTGTAGCTTTGCTCATACGTAATTGCTGGATGACTGTCATTATGTATATATGGGCACTGATACCATCTTTTTCACGTATATATTTAGGAGTACATTATCCGGGAGATATTATTTGTGGTGCTGTTGCAGGATGTTTGATAGCTTCATTGGTTTACTGGCTGTATGCATTTATAGAGAAAAAATATTTCGATCAGGCCCAATATGTTTCTGGACAATATACTATCACAGGTTTTGAGATAACTGATATCAAAGTGTTTCATACCGTTCTGTTATTGACTTATTTCTATGCAGTAGTGGCTGCATTAGTTGTTTGCAAATCCTTTTATTTCTGAGCAAAATAATTGCAGGTATAGCAAAAAAGTTAAATTTTTGTTTGCTTATTCATTTTCTTTCATTACATTTATATCGTGAATTAACAAAAGATTTTGTCTAACACTTTAAATTTTGATTACTATGAACAGAACGATAACATTCAATGAACTTCGTAAAATTAAGGATTCATTACCTAGCGGAAGCATGCATCGTATTGCCGATGAATTAAACTTGAGTGTAGAAACCGTACGTAACTTCTTCGGTGGACATAATTTTAAGGATGGCAAAAGCGTAGGTATCCATCTGGAACCCGGTCCAGACGGTGGGTTGGTGATGTTGGACGATACGACCGTGCTTGATAAAGCAATAGCAATTCTGAAAGAGCAAACAGCCTAAAGCTGACAATAAGTGCAAAATCCTAATCGGTATGTATTTTACTGATTAGGATTTTTTGTTAAGTATGATTCTGTGTGAAACCTTTTAAAACTTTAGTCTATGGAAGATAAACTCATTACATTATCCATTCTTACCTATTCGAAAGCACAAATCCTGAAGTCTGTACTCGAAAGTGAAGGTATAGAATCGTACATTCATAATGTGAATCTCATCCAGCCGGTAATTTCATCGGGAGTAAGAGTACGTATTAAGGAAAGTGATTTGCCTCGTGCCTTGAAAATTATAGAAAGTTCTTCGTGGCTGTCTTCTGAGATTCTGGAAGAGAAATCTGCTGACTCCGACTCTGAAAAAGTTCCTAAAGTGCTGATTCCTGTTGATTTTTCAGCTTATTCTCTTAAAGCATGTGATTTTGGCTTCAATGTAGCTTCGCGTATGCATGCAGAAGTTGTTTTATTGCATGTTCATTTCACACCGATTTATATTCCTAGTTTGCAGTATGACATAGAAAACTATCAGGTTCCGTCAGGAAATGATGTGACAACGGTTAAAGGAATGATAGAAAACATACATAAACAGTTGAATAAATTATCGGAGGATATAAATGAAAAGATACAGAACGGAGAATATCCGAATGTAAAATATACATGTGTGTTGCGTGAAGGAATACCGGAAGAAGAAATATTATATTACATTCGTCAGGAGAAACCTTTGATTGTCGTCATGGGTACCCGTGGTGAGCATCAGAAAGATCTGGATCTGATAGGAAGTGTGACCGCTGAAGTTATTGAACGGAGCCGTTCATTTGTGTACGCAATTCCAGAGAATGCACCGGAGAAATCTCTTGAGAATATTCATAAGATTGCTTTGTTTACCAGTTTCGACCAGCGTGACTTGATCGCTTTCGATTCATTGATAACTACTTTTAAAGACAATAAGTTTGAGATTTCCTTTATCCATGTGAATTCTCACGAGGAAAAGCGTACATGGAATGAAATTAAACTGGCGGGTATCAAAGAGTATTTTAAGAAACAATATCCACAGCTTGAGTTTACTTACTTGAATATTGATGAAGATCATTTGCTGGGCAATCTGGATCAGTTTGTGCAGGAAAATGGTATAGATGTGATATGTACTTCGAATTATAAACGTAATATCTTTGCCCGCTTGTTTAATCCTAGCATTGCACGAAAGATGCTTTTCCATTCTAATACACCTATTCTTATTATTAAATAAGAATAAAATAGGGACATT
>OLZC01000664.1_pt1 | contig 11264 bp, 13 predicted proteins | sample 1644391 | NCBI WGS metagenome assembly OLZC01 (sample SAMEA103958140, study PRJEB25191) | human gut metagenome | biome: human-associated habitat [ENVO:00009003]; feature: intestine environment [ENVO:2100002]; material: feces | place: Germany | collected 2013/2015
GAAGGCAGACGCGCTGCTTTCTGCGGCGGCGCAGGCCGCTGCCCCGCTTTTCATTTCGAGGAAAGGGGGACGGATAATGGCGACACTGAAGAGCGTCATCGACTATGTAGACGAGATCAAGCCCAACGCCTTCTCAAACGAGGCGAAGACAAAGTGGCTGAACGAGTGTGAAGGGCTGGTGCAGACCGAGGTCTTACTGTGGGCGAGCGAGGAGATCATCACCTACCAGTACGACGCGGACAAGGACAAGGAGTTGCTGGCGCAGCCGCCGCACGACAAAATCTACTGGGCATACCTGACGGCCATGATCGACTTCGCCAACGGCGAGTACAACAAGTACCAGAACACGATGCAGATGTTCAACAGCTTCTTCGGCGAGTTCATGCGCTGGTTTGCCCTCAACTACCGTCCGGCAGATACCCACGAGGAGGTATATGTATGAGCGGGTACGGAAACACGAAGATCGGAACCGAGTGGCGCGGGTATTACATCACCGCCTACGGCATCGCCGTGAAGCACGGCTTTCAGGGGACGGAGGAGGAATGGCTGAAGAGCCTGAAGGGCGACGGCGGCGAGCCTATCGTCATCCGCTATGACGAAACCGCGCAGCAGCTGCAGTGGAAGTACGAAAGCGACACACAGTGGCAGGAGCTGCTGAGCCTGAGCGAGCTGCAGGGCGATGTGGTGAGCCAGACGCTGGCGGCGGCACAGAACGCCAAGACGGCGGCGGAGGCGGCGCAGAGTGCGGCGGAGACCGCAGCACGGACCACCGGCGCAGACGCAGCCGCAGCCAAGAGCGGCGCAACCACCGCAACGGAGAAAGCCGCAGCGGCGGCAGCAAGCGCCAAGACCGCCACGGACGCGGCGGGAGAAGCACAGACGGCGGAGAGCAGCGCCAAGGGCTACGCCTCCACCAGCGGCACAAACGCCACAGCGGCAGCACAGAGCGCGACAGACGCGCGAAGCGCCAAGGCGGCGGCAGAGACAGCGGCCAGCACGGCAACGAGCGCCAAGACCGCAGCGGAAACCGCCAAGATGGGCGCGGTGAGCGCACAGAGCAAGGCACAGAGCGCACAGGCGAAGGCGGAGGGCGCTGCCGCAGACGCGGAGGAAAGCGCCGCAGCGGCGGCGCAGAGCGCCACACAGGTGGCAGCCAACAGCAAGACCGCCGAAAGCTGGGCGGTGGGCGGCACCGGCACCCGCGAGGGCGAGGACAGCAACAACGCCAAATACTGGTGCGAGAGCGCACAGGCCATTGCGGGCGGCGGCGTGACCAGCTTCAACGGGCGCGGCGGCATCGTGAAGCCGCAGAAGGGCGACTACACGGCGGAGATGGTGGGAGCGGATGCCTCCGGCGCTGCGGCTACGGTGCAGAGCAATCTGGACGGCCACGAGGGCGACACCACGGCGCACATCACAGCGGCGGAGCGCACCAAGTGGAACGGCAAGCAGGACAAGCTGACCTTCGACACAGCCCCGACGGCGAACAGCACGAACCCCGTGACCAGCGGCGGCGTGAAGACGGAGCTGGACAAGAAAGCCAACGCCACGAGCCTCGGCGCACATACCGGCAACACGGACAACCCGCATCAGGTGACGGCGGCACAGGTGGGCGCAGACCCGACGGGGACGGCGGCAAGCGCGGTATCGGCACATAACAGCTCCAGTACGGCGCACAGCGACATCCGCACCGCGCTTGCAGGGAAAGAGGCGGCGGGCGCTGCGGCAGCCGTGCAGGGCAACCTCGACGATCACGAGGGCAACACCACCGCGCACATCACGGCGAGCGAGCGGACGAGCTGGAACGGAAAGAGCGGGAAGGCGGTCTCTTTCACGGTGTCACTGACGGCGGCGGGATGGAGCGGCAACGCGCAGACTGTGAGCAACAGCAAGTTCGTCACGAGCGGGTACGCCTACACGGTATGCCCTGCGGGAGACAGCTTTGCAGGCTACGCAGAGGCGGTGATCTACGCCGACGATGTGACCACGGCGGGAAAGATGACCTTCCACTGCAATGAAGCACCCACGGCCAATCTGACCGTGAACATTCTGAGAACGGAGGCAACGGCATGAGTTTGGTATTCAACATGGTGGGCGGCGGAGGCGGCGGCATCAAGCTGACCGGCATCGCCATCACGAAGGCACCAACGAAGACCACCTACACGCAGGGCGAGACCTTTGACCCGGCGGGCATGGTGGTGACAGCAACCTACAGCAACGGCGCGACGCTGAAATGCACGGGCTACAGCTACGAGCCGAACACACCGCTGGCGGACGGCACAACGAAGGTGACCATCCGCTACACCGAGGGCGGCGTGACGAAGACGGCGGAGCAGACCATCACGGTCATCCACCGGCTGACGAAGATCGAGATCACGGCGCAGCCGACGAAGAAGGTCTATGAGTATGGCGACAGCTTCCAGAGCGCGGGCATGGTGGTGAAGGCCACCTACTCCGACGGAGCGACCGCCAACGTGACGGGCTACAGCTGCAGCCCAGCGACGCTTAATACCGTGGGCACGCAGACGATCACGGTGAGCTACACGGAGCGGAACGTGACCAAGACGGCCACCACCAGCGTGACGGTGAACCGGAAGACGATCTCCACGGTGCCGAGCCAGAGCGGGAGCCTGACCTACAACGGCGGCAGCCAGTCCCCCACATGGAACAACTACAACACGGCACAGCTGACCATCGGCGGCACGACCACGGGCACCAACGCAGGGAGCTACACAGCGACCTTCACGCCGAAGAGCAACTACCGATGGAGCGACGGAAGCACCACGCCGAAGAGCGTGAGCTGGAGTATCGGGAAGGCGGCGGGCAGCCTCTCCATCTCCCCCACCAGCATGACACTGGACACCACGACGAAGAGCAAGACCATCACGGTGACGCGCAGCGGCGACGGCACGATCAGCGCCGTGAGCGGCAACACAGCGGCGGCGACGGTGAGCGTATCGGGCAACACGGTGACGGTGACGGGCAAGGCCAACGGCAGTGCGACGATCACCATCAGCGTGGCGGCGGGAACGAACTACACCGCACCGGCGAACAAGACCTGCGCGGTGACGGTGAGCTTCCTGAAGGACAACTTCGCGGACAACGACTGGGCTTCCATCATCGCGGCGTGTCATTCGGGCAGCGTGCCGAGCACATGGGTGGTGGGCAACAGCAAGACGATGACCATCAACGGTGCGAGCTATCAGGTGGACATCATCGGCAAGAACCACGACACCTACGCATCCGGCGGGAAGGCACCGCTGACCTTCCAGCTGCACGACTGCTACGGCGAGACCAAGAACATGAACAGCTCCAACACCAACAACGGCGGATGGACGAGCTGCGCCATGCGAAGCACACACCTGCCCGCCATTCTGGCGCTGATGCCGACGGAGGTACAGAACGGCATCCGCGAGGTGAATAAGATGACCTCGGCGGGCAGCCAGAGCGCCACCATTAACACCACGGCGGACAAACTGTTCCTGCTGAGCGAGATCGAGATTTTCGGCAGCGTAAGCTATTCCAAGAGCGGCGAGGGCACGCAGTACGACTACTACAAGGCGGGCAACAGCAAGGTGAAGAAGTACAGCGGCAGCGCGAGCTACTGGTGGGAGCGCTCTCCGTTTGGCAGCAACTCCACGTCGTTCTGCCTGGTCATCAGCAACGGCGGCGAGAACAATAACAACGCCAGCAATGCCTATGGCGTGGCCTTCGGCTTCTGCTTTTAATCCAGCATCTGAGGAAATCCCGCAGCCTGTGTGCTGCGGGATGGAAGGGAGAGAACCATGTCGGTCTACAAATCAAAACGGGGCGAGAGCAGCGTGCAGTTCATCGAAACGGCAAGACAGCTGGAGGCACACACCTTCGCGTGCTGCATGAAGGCACCGAAGCGGTACGAGCGGTTTCTGACGGGACGCATCATGGAGCTGAGCAGCGAGGTGCATGACCGGGTACGGGCGGCGAACAACATCTGGCCGACGAACCGGCACGAGGCGCAGCTGCGCAGGGACGAGCTGATGCGAGCGAACAACGCGCTGCAGAACCTCAGCCCGAAGCTGCAGCTGCTGTATGACAGCATTTTGCAGAACCCGGAGGGCTACGGGTGGATTCACAAGGCGATGCAGCGCTGGGGCGACCTCATCTGCGAGGAAGCGAAGCTCATTGCGGCGGTGAAGAAGAACGACCGGCAGCGGTACAAAGACCTTCCGGAATGAAGAATATGGGTCAAGCTCTGTATTTGTTGCACTTGCGGCAGCGCGAACAACTGGTGGGAGCGCTCTCCGAATGGCAGCAACTCCACGAATTTCTGCAATGTCAACAGCAACGGCAACGCCAACTACAACAACGCGAGCAATGCGAATGGCGTGGCCTTCGGATTCTGCAAGAGATGGGTCAGGACAGTAACCGGCAGCGGCGAAGCAGCACCCTTGCAGAAGGAGAGCTTGTTCCCGGCACGGCCAAAACAATCCTCTGATGCAGTCAGCCGGACGCTGCTTGCATGGCGGGCGAATGTGCGGACAGCCCGTTCCATGGCTGGTACTGCCACGCGGATAGAACACGCACCCAAGAATAATTCCGTACAGGGGATGCCCTAACGGGCGAGGAGAATTATGACGAGCGAAGAGAGACACGAGGCACGGTACAGGAGAAGAAAAGCGGAACGCCAGCGGCAAAGAGATGCACGCAGCGAGGCGTGCGGGAGCTTTGAGCAGGTGTTCAGCTACGAGCACCTGTACCGGGCGGGACGGGAATGCTGCAAGGGCGTGGGCTGGAAATGCTCCACGCAGCGGTATCTCGGCAACTTTACCGCCAACATCGCCCGGACGCACCGGGAGCTGATGGACGGCACATGGAAGACCAAGGGCTTTTTCGCCTTCGACCTGATGGAACGGGGAAAGCTGCGGCACATCCGCAGCGTGCACATCGCGGAGCGGGTGGTGCAGCGCTGCCTGTGTGACAACGCGCTGGTGCCGCTGTTCTCGGCGGCGTTCGTGTACGACAACGCGGCGAGCCTGAAGGGCAAGGGCATCGACTTTGCCATGGATAGGCTGACCTGCCACCTGCAGCGGTACTACCGAAAGCACGGGACGGACGGCTGGGCGCTGGTATTCGACTTTTCGGACTACTTCAACTCCGCGCCGCACGCGCCGATCTACGCAGAGAGCGAGCGGCGCATCCGGGACGAGCGGGTGCAAAAGCTGGCGTGCGGTCTGATGGAGGACTTTGGCGAGCGGGGCTTCGGCCTCGGCAGTCAGGTGAGCCAGATCGACGCGCTGATGCTGCCAAACCGGCTTGACCACTTCATCAAGGAGCAACTGCACATCGAGGGCTACGGCAGATATATGGACGACGGCTATCTCATCCACGAGAGCCGGGACTACCTGCAGGAATGCCTGAAGCAAATCCGGGCGGTATGCGCAGACCCCGGCATCCGGATGAACGAGAAGAAGACGCGCATCGTAAAGCTGCAGGAGCTGCATTTCCTGAAGACGAGATTCTATCTGACGGAGACGGGGAAGGTGCGGCGGAAGATGTGCCGCAAAAGCGCAAGGCGGATGCGGCGGAAGCTGAAGACCTTCCGGAGATGGATGGAGGAAGGCAGAATGACAGAGGAAGACATCCGCACGGCATACGAGAGCTGGCGCGGACACATGCGGCGGGGCAACAGCTACCGGGTGCTGCGGCGGATGGACAGGTTCTACAAACGACTGATGGAAAAAGGAGCGTGAAAGCATGTACGAGATCAGAAAGGACGGCGGCGTGATCGCGCTGACAGAGAAGCCGAACTACATCCGCAGGCACGCGGACGGCTTCTACATCCTCTGCGAAGAGGAGGACGCACAGGGCGTGGCCGTGGACGGCACGGTATACCGTCTGATGGGGCACACGGGGCTTGATGAACTGGAGGAAGTGCAGCTCATTGAGAAGGACACCGGCACGGTTTTGCAGAGCAGCAGTGAGGCGGTGGGCATCGCATTTGTCACCATGACAGAGAGGGGAGACATCGACGGAGTGACGGCGGGAGAGCACGCGGAGCTGTTCAGCCCGTGGGCGTACCCGGTGGCCTACACCGCAGGACAGATCAGGGAACGCAGCGGAAAGCTTTACAAATGCCTGCAGGCGCACACCTCGCAGGGGGACTGGAAACCGGAGGACAGCCCGTCGCTGTGGGTGGGCATCTCCGACCCGGCGGAGGAATGGCCGGAGTGGAGCCAGCCGGTGGGCAGCACAGATGCCTACGCCAAGGGCGCAAAGGTGAGCCACAACGGCAAACACTGGACGAGCGATGTGGACGCGAACACGTGGGAGCCGGGCGTGTATGGATGGACAGAGGTGACGGCATGACGGAGACCATCGTGGTGGCCGTGCTGAGCCTTGCCGGTACGCTCATCGGGACATACCTTGCGAACCGGAAAAGCGCAGCGCTCATTGCATACCGGCTGGAACAGCTGGAGAAGAAAGTAGCGAAGCACAACGGTTTGGTGGAGCGCACCTACCATCTGGAAGAGGCGGCGGCGGTCTTCGAGGAAAAGCTGAAGGTGGCAAACCACCGCATTGACGATCTGGAGAGAGGGGCATGAAGGGCAGGCATCAGAGAAGACGGTCAAGTAAGACAACGACCACCAAGCGCATCGTGTGGGCGTGCCTTATCAACGGCATCGGCTGGGTGTGGTGCAGCTACGTCCTCGCCTTCCTCGGCAGGACGGAAATTGCGGAAAGCCTGAGCCGGACGGCGGTGACGGAGATCATCGGCGTGGTGCTGCTGTACTGCGCGAAGAGCCTGTTTGAAAAGCGGGAGAGCTTCGGCGGTATCGGCAGGAAGGAAGAACAGGTAACGGACTTATGAAAGGAGCAAGACCATGACGGACATTGCAATCGTGAGACTGGGTATCGGGCTGGTGCTGCTGATCGCGGCAAACATCGCCCTCGGCAGCGTGAACGCCTTCATGGAGGGCACATGGGACATGATGAAGTTCCGCAACGGCTGCATCAAGGGCGGCGTGGTGGCTGCGTCGCTCATCGCGGTCTACTACGCAGGCTGGCTGAACCCTGATCTGCTGGTCATCGAGGCGGAGGGACAGACGGTGAACCTGATGACGGCGGTACATATCGCGCTGCTGGCAGCGTTCACGGCGTATGCGGTGGATGTGCTGAAGAAGCTGAAGGACATGCTGAGCACCGCGACACCCGGCAAGGAGGAAGACCATGAGCAACAGTAAGCTGGTGTGCTACACCAAGCTCAGTCCGTACACCTACGGCAAGCGAAACCATGCAATCGACACTATCAGCATCCACTGCATGGCGGGGAACCTGAGCGTGGAGAGCTGCGGGCAGATGTTCCAGACGAGCAAATCCAGCAGCAACTACGGCATCGGCAGCGACGGGCGCATCGGCATGTACGTTGAGGAAGGATACGCGAGCTGGTGCACATCCAACAGGAGCAACGACAACCGCGCTGTGACCATCGAGGTGGCCAACTGCGCGAAGGGCGAGCCGTGGCCGATCACGGAAAAGGCATACAAGAGCCTCATCGAGCTGCTGGTGGACATCTGCAAGCGGAACCACATCCCTGAGTTGCGGTGGAAGGGAGATCAAAACCTCGTAGGTCAGGTAGACCGGCAGAACATGACCGTACACAGGTGGTTTGCAAACAAGTCCTGCCCCGGCAACTGGCTGTACGAGCATCACGGGCAGATCGCAAAGGAAGTAAACGACAGACTGGAGGAAGAAAACATGGTGAGATACGAACGGCTGCGGGACATCAAGAACAAGGAGTTCCACGACATCATCGAAAAGCTGATGGACGCAAACATCCTCGGCGGCGACGGCAGCGACCCGACGGGCAACGAGGACATCATCGACCTGAGCCACGACATGGTGCGCAACCTTGTGCTGGAGTATCGCGGCGGCGCGTTTGACCGCAAGCTGAAGGCCGTGGGTATGGAGCCTGCGGTGAAGGACTGAGAGACAGGCGGAGGTCGGTGCATGCCGCCGGTCTCCGCCTTCTGAGCGAAAGGAGGCACGAGGATGCCAAGTAACCTATTGACCGCAGACAGCACATTCCCGACGCTGACAAAGGAGCAGAGCGCGGACGAGAAGTTTGAGAAGATCACAAGCTATCTCTATATGCTGCTGGAGCAGCTGCGTTACAGCATGGGAAACCTTGACAAAGAGAACTTCAACGACGCGGGGCTGGAGGAGATCGCAAACATCATCACAGAGCCGGTGTATGTGCAGCTGAAGGATGACGAGGCGAATATCGCAGCGCTGACGGTGACGGCGGCGGGACTGGGCGCGCGGCTGAACGACGCGGAGGGAAACATCACGCAGCTGACGGCTACATCCAAAAGTCTGACCAGCCGTATCAGCAGCGCAGAAGGCAGCATCTCGACACTGCAGCAGACGGCCACGAGCCTGACAAGCCGTATCTCAGATGCAGAGGGGAACATCTCTTCCCTGACGCAGACGGTGAACGGCATGACGCTGAGCGTGACCAACGGTTCGGCCAGCTCCACCATCAGGCTTTTGGCCAATGGCGTGCAGCTGAGCAGCCAGTCTATCAGCTTCTCCGGCATGGTGACATTCTCAGACCTGTCTACCAGCGGCGAGACGACCATCAACGGAGACAACATCACAACGGGCACCATTGAGGCCATTGACATCTACGGCTGCACCATCGAAGGCAGCACCTTCCAGAGCGTGCTGCAGGCAAATGGCACTGTGGGCGGCGAGATTCAGTTCTGCTACCTGAACACCAGATATGTGGCGGGCGGCATCCGGCTGGACGATCAGGGCGCGGGAACGGAATACGAGCGAGCCTACCGCATGTTCATCTACACGAACTATGTGCGGGGCGTGGGCTTTGCCATGAAGCTGCAGAGCGCCAGCGGCATCAGCGTGGAGGCGGACGAGAACGTGTTCCTGTATGCGGGGACGAGAATGACCATCAGAGGCGACAGCGGCATCTACCTGACGGGAGATGTGTATGTCAACGGGACGCTGCTTCAAGTGAGCAGCAGTTAAGGAGGGAAAGCATGTATTTAATCGAATGCGCAAACGCCTATCTGGCTGCGGTGCAGCTGGAGCAGAAGGAGATGGACTACCAGACGGCATTTGCCGTGATGATGGTGAAGAAGCAGCTGCAGAGCCATGTGGAGTTTCTGCAGAGCGAAGAAATGAAGCTGGCAGAGAAGTACGGGGAGAAGGACGAGAAGGGCAATGTCAAGTGGACGGAGCGGGGCACCTTCCCCTACCGCGACGCGGACGCGGCGGCGGGATACAAGAAGGAGCGCAGGGCATTGGGCATGACACAGGTGGAGGATGACTTCACGGTGCAGCATGCGCCGGTGCCGGAGAAGATCACGCCCATGCAGCTGGAAGCGCTGGAGAAGTTTATTGTGTTCGGGGGTGAGGGCTAATGGCAATCGGACTTCCTGCCATGGCATACGGAGACGGCATCAGCAAGCGCAAGCAGGTAAAGTTCGGCGGATACAATCACACGCTTGCAGCAGAGAACGGCGAGCTGTGGGATATGGAGAACCTGACCAGTGACTTCTACCCCATGCTCAGCCCGCGCGAGAGACGGTGGACGTGCCGAACACTGGAGAAACCGAACGGACTGTATGCCCACGACGGGCTGTACTGGGTGGACGGAACGGGCTTTTACGCAGACGGTGAGCTGAAGGGCATCGTCACGGACGGACACAAGAAGTTCGCAAGCCTCGGCGCGTACATCGTCATCCTGCCGGATAAGAAATATTACAACCGGCTGACGGGAGACTTCGGGACGCTGGAGGAAGAATGGAGCGGCAGCGCGAAGATTCAGGACGGAACCTATGCGGGAGAAAAGGCAAAGGCAAACACCATCCACGCTTCCGGCGCGGCGGCGAAGTTCCGGGAGGGTGACGCGGTGACGATCTCCGGCGCAGTGAAACATCCGGAGAACAACAAGACCGCCATCATTCGGGAGATCAGCGGGGACGACCTGCGCTTCTATGAGAACACTTTCACCATCGCGGACGGCGGAGACAGCGAAACATTGCAACTCAGCCGCACGGTTCCGGAGTTAGACTATATCTGTGAGAACGAAAACCGGCTGTGGGGCTGCAAGGGCGACACGATCTACGCCAGCAAGCTGGGCGACATCTTCAACTGGAATGTATTTGACGGCGTGGCCACGGACAGCTTTGCGGTGGATGTGGCAAGCACCGGAGATTTTACGGCATGCTGCAGCTACCTCGGATACCCGTGCTTCTTCAAGGAGGAACACATCTACAAGGTGTTCGGAGATAAGCCGTCCAATTTTCAGGTGATGGGCAGCGCGTCCTTGGGCGTGGAAAAAGGCAGCGACGAGAGCCTTGCCATCGCGGGAGAGACGTTATTCTACCTGAGCAGGACGGGCATCACTGCATGGAGCGGCGGCATCCCGCAGAGCATCAGCGCGGCGTTTGGCACGCAGCGCTTCCGCAACGGTGTGGCGGGCAGCGACGGAACAAAGTATTTTGTGTCGCTTCAGGACACGACGGGGGCACATCAGCTGTTCGTCTACGACACCAGAAGTAATCTGTGGCACCGGGAGGACAACACGCAGGCGGTAGGCTGGGGCTGGAACGAGGAGCTGTACTGCCTCGACGCGAGCGGAAAGCTATGGATGAACGGGAACGCCAGAAGCGTGCCGCAGGGTGCGACGCAGGAGGCGCTGGTGGCATGGAAGGCGGAGTGGGCGGACTTCTACGAGTACACCACCTATTCGTCCTCTTCCACGGCGACACCGGAAAAGAAGGGCATCGGGAAACTGCTGCTGCGGCTGGAGCTGGACGAGGATTCCAGCGTGCAGATCGACATGCAGTTTGACAGCGACGGCGTGTGGCGGACGGTAAAGACACTGCAGACGGAAGTGAAGCGCAGCTACTACCTCCCCATCATCCCGCGCAGGTGCGACCATTTCCGCATCCGGATGACCGGCACCGGCGGATGCAGGCTCTATTCTCTGGTGCGCGAAGTTTACAACGGCAGCGAGCTGTAAGAAAGGAGACAACATGGCATCGAGATACACCTACGACGATTTTCAGAAGGCCGTACAGAGCAGCGGCCTCGGCGGGCAGTTCTCTGACGCGGACATGAAGCTGGCGCAGAAGAACCCGGACGCAGGCATGAGCATCCTGAAGTACAAACAGGACTACCACAACGCCACGACGGACGAGGCACGGGCGCTGGCCAACCTCGGCGCAAGCCTGACCCAGGTGTTTGCCAGCGCCGATCGT
>OLZC01000667.1_pt1 | contig 11240 bp, 6 predicted proteins | sample 1644391 | NCBI WGS metagenome assembly OLZC01 (sample SAMEA103958140, study PRJEB25191) | human gut metagenome | biome: human-associated habitat [ENVO:00009003]; feature: intestine environment [ENVO:2100002]; material: feces | place: Germany | collected 2013/2015
CAATAGGCACTGATACCCAAAATGACAGTTCTAAGCCTGTATTGATAAATGGATTTGATGTCACCGATTTTGGCAGCGACAACTATATGATTGGAGATTTTTACGACTCCTTCAAACATAGGATGCTGTCCGTATTTTCCCCGGTAAATGTCTCGTACCAGAATATCGGCTACATAGTCATTCACAAGACAATGAGCCATATCACGGCAGGTGTAAACGGTTTTATGAATATCTCCTTTTACACTGTAGCGCTCATTTTTGTAGTGGCATTTATTATGCTTGTCACGATGAGCCGCTCCATTTACCGTCCTATCTCCAAAATTACAAAGACCGCAAAGAAGTATGCAAAGGGCGATTTCACTGCCCAGATTGATGTACATTCCAATGACGAAATCGGCTATCTGGCAAACACACTAAACTACATGGCAACTGAGCTTGATACGCTTGAGGAGGATCAGCGCAAGTTTGTTTCCAACGTGTCACACGACTTTCGCTCCCCTCTTACCTCGATAAAGGGCTACGTGGAGGCCATGCTGGACGGAACCATTCCTGTTGAGATGCAGGATAAATACTTAAACATCATACTTTTTGAAACCGAGAGGCTTAATAAGCTCACCAAGAGTCTTATCGATCTGAACCAGTTCGGTCATCACGGCATACATCTGGATATTGCTGATTTTGACATCAATACAATGATCCGCACGACAATCCTTACCTTCGAGGGTAAATGCAGTGAGAAGGGCTTAAGCTTTGACCTGCTGCTCACCGGAAAAGAGCTTTTCGTGCGCGGTGATATGGTCAAAATCCAGCAGATTCTTTACAACCTGATAGACAACGCTGTGAAGTTTTCAAATAATGATTCGAGTATCAAGATTGAGACGAGTATCAGAAATGAAAAGGTGTTTATATCAGTAAAGGATCACGGTATCGGTATACCAAAGGACAGCCTTTCAAAGATCTGGGAGCGCTTCTACAAGAGTGATTTATCCCGCGGAAAGGATAAGCGCGGTACGGGACTTGGCCTGTCTATAGTTAAAGAAATTGTGCAGGCGCATGGTGAGAATATAAATGTTATAAGCACTGAGGGTGTGGGAACTGAGTTTATATTTACGCTGCCGCTCAGCAAAAAAGAAGGGTGAGCATAGCACACAGTATATTCCTCAGAAAAATGTGAAGTCAGCCGCGGTTCTTTATCCGGACAGGTTACGGTTTTATTTATATTTTCTTTCTTTTTTACTTTATGGAACTCCGCGGCAGTTCACATTTTTCTTCGGAACACACTGTATGCTCTCCGGCTAATTCAGGTTTACGAGCGAGGCGCTTTGCTACCTTGCATTCTGGCAGTGCCGGACTTATTTCACTGGCGTGAAATTTTGTCCGGCACTTTTTACTTTTTAAATTTAAAGCTCATTTCACTTATGCGAAATGAGCTTATTTAATAGTTATATATTGTTTATAAATATTCTGAGCCGCCTTGAAAACACAAGAAAAACTGATTTTAAATAATGACGCTTATATCATATTTTTATGGTTCGTATTTGCTGCCGGACGGGTCGGTTACTGTGTAGTCTCCGCCGGATATGTCGGCTGTGGTTTCAAAGTCTGTGATGTCCTGATTTACGGTACCCTCGAACAGGTCATATGTGAAGGTGTAGCCCTGTGCCGATACTGCTTTGACATATATTTTGATATTGCTTGCGGCTGTGACAGGGATTAAGTCTTCGATTTTGACTGTGCCTTCGAGGCTATGGAGCTTACCGTCGTCCTCTTTTGAGGCATCAGAGGTGTCATTTTCCGTGTCATTCTTTGAGCCATCTTTTTTGGCATCATCCTTCCGGCTTAAGGCGGATGTGATGGAGTCTGTGTCTGCAGAGTCTGCACTGTCTGTGCCGTTTTCTGCCAACAGCTGTCGGATATCGTATGTCTTTAGCTCTGTATCTGAGCTTGCAACTACGAGCTGCACACTGTTAAAGTCAAAGTAATCATTTCCCATGACCGCTACATCTACATCCGTGCCAAGCTTTATGCTGCCATTGTCAAAGGTTGGTTTATCGGCAAGTATGCCGGATGCTACATTTTTGAACACTGATGTCACACCTTCAAACTTATCGAGCACCTCTGTGCTTCTCTTATTTCCGTCAACAAACAGAAATGTCACATTGCCTGCATAGTCCTCAGACAGTGGAAGTGTGGCCTCACCCGTATACTTGATGCCGTCTAGCTCGAGCGGTATCTCGTTTGTACCGAAAAATACACTGGTTTTTGTATCCTCTGTGTACTCCTTTGGCACCACCGAGACAGAGACTGTGTATGTCTTATCGGTAAAGTCTGCACTTTTTAAGGAAATATCCCAGTCTGTTATGAGGCTGGCCTCCTCCTCAAGGGTGGACTTGATATCATCCTGCATGGTCTGCACATCGGAAAGTATCACCGATGTGTTGTCTGAGGTGTATGACATCTGTGTCTCGAGCTTTTTTATCCTATTATTAAGCAATACTGCCCCCGCAATAAGTGCGGCGAGCAGTATTATGGTAATCGCATTGAAAATATTTTTTTTCAAATTCATATTATAGTGTTATTCCTCATCTTCCTCTGCAGCTACAGCTATTCCAAGCTCCTCAAGCTGCTTTGGATCTACAGTTCCGGGTGCCTCTGACATGAGGTCCGAAGCATCCTTTACCTTAGGGAATGCAATAACCTCCTTGATATTGTCTGTATGCAGCATATGCATGCAGATACGGTCAACACCGAAGGCAAGTCCTGCGTGTGGCGGTACGCCATATGAGAATGCATCAAGCAGGAATCCAAACTGCTCATGTGCACGCTCCTTTGTGAAGCCAAGCACCTCAAACATCTTCTCCTGGATGTCATCCTGATGGATACGCACTGAACCTCCACCGAGCTCTGTACCATTGAGTACGATATCATATGCCTTTGCACGAACTGCGCCCGGATCTGAGTCTATCTTGTCCCAATCCTCCTCCATAGGCATAGTGAATGGATGATGCATTGCCATAAATCTGTTTTCCTCATCAGACCACTCAAGGAGTGGGAACTCTGTTACCCAGAGGAAATTGTACTTGTTCTCATCAATCAGGCCAAGCTCAGCTCCGAGCATGAGACGAAGTGCTCCAAGTACATTCCATACGATTTTATTCTTGTCTGCTGCGAAAAGGAGTAAATCTCCCGGCTTTCCGTTCATCTTTGCAACAAGTGCATCAAGCTCAGCTTCTGTCATAAACTTGGCAAATGATGACTTGTATGTGCCATCCTCATTGATGCACAGATAAGCAAGTCCCTTTGCTCCACAGCCCTTTGCATGCTCTACAAGCTTGTCAATCTTCTTACGAGGCATCTTTGCCTGTCCCTCTACATTGATACCGCGGACAGAGCCACCGTTTTCAAGAGCTCCTGTGAATACTCCAAAGCCACAGTCCTTTACCACATCCGAAACATCGCAAAGCTCCATACCAAAACGTGTATCAGGCTTGTCAGAACCAAATCTGTCCATAGCTTCCTGCCAAGGCATACGCTTAAACGGAATCTCAACATCCACATTTATGACCTCTTTAAAAAGGTGCTTTAACAGTCTCTCATTTACCTCGATTACATCATCGATATCTACAAATGAAAGCTCCATATCTGCCTGTGTAAACTCAGGCTGTCTGTCTGCACGCAGATCCTCATCACGGAAGCATCGTGCAATCTGGAAATATCTGTCATAGCCTGAAGCCATCAGAAGCTGCTTAAAGAGCTGTGGTGACTGAGGGAGCGCGTAAAAATGTCCGTGGTGTATACGGCTTGGCACGAGATAGTCTCTGGCGCCCTCCGGTGTAGACTTGCAAAGGATTGGTGTCTCTATCTCCAAAAATCCCTCGTTTGCCATAAAGTCACGCATCACGCGAAGCACATTGCTTCTGAGCATGAGATTTCTCTGGATATCAGGGCGGCGAAGATCCAGATAACGGTATTTAAGTCTGATGTCTTCGCTTGTCTTTGAATTCTCCTCAATATGGAATGGAGGTGTCTGTGCCTCTGAAAGCACTCTGATTGATGTAGCGATAACCTCGATATCACCTGTCTTTAAGTTCTCATTGACAGCGGCTGTTCTCTTCTGGACAGTTCCCTCAACTGCGATGACAAACTCACTTCTTAAGCTGCCTGCCTTTTCAAAGCCCTCTGCACCTACATTTTCCTCACCGAATACTATCTGAAGTATTCCGCTTCTGTCTCTTAAATCTACGAAAATGAGACTTCCTAAATTTCTTCTCTTCTGTACCCAGCCCATCACGGTGACCTTCTCACCGACATTGGCATTTGATACCTCTGTACATCTATGGCTTCTATGTAAGCCCTGCATTGATTCTGCCATTTTATGCTCCTTATATTTCTACTATATATTTATTCTAATATCTGTTTGGTACCGCTGCTGCACAGCTAATCTGCTGCTTATCAGATTCCTATCTGTTAAAGAACTCAACAAACTCCTCGTAGCCCTCTTTCATAAGCTGCTCCTTCTGGAATTTCTTGTTCTTGTTCATGCGCACAACAAGCACCTGCTGTCCGTTTGCTCTTGCGTCTTTTGCCTGGTTCATGACATCAACAAGCTTGTCTGCCGGATATTTCTTCTCAACCAGATAAGCCACCTTCTTTGGACTCTCAGGAATCTTGAAGCCGCTCTCCATGAGAAGCAGGATAATTCTCTCAAAACCGATTGAAAAACCACAGGCAGGTACATCATTTCCGGTGAACTTTCCAATCATCTTGTCATATCGTCCGCCACCGCCACAGGCTGCGCCAAGCTCAGGCATTGATATCTCAAAAATAGTTCCTGTGTAGTAGCTCATTCCACGAACAAGTGTAGGGTCAAATACGAGCTCAAACTTTGCTCCCTTTGTGGCATTGACAGCCGTAGCTATCTCTGTCATATTTGTAACCACTTCTTCGTCTAAATATTCACCGAGCTTTTCTGAAAGTATATTTACACCCTCAGTGACATCCCTTGTCTGCTCCAAAAGCTTGAACAAATCAAGATATTTGTCAATATTTTCCTGTGGATAGCCATCCTGTGCAAGCTCACTTGCAACGCCTTCCACTCCTATCTTGTCCATCTTATCGAGTGTGATAAATACGCTGTCGTAGTTCTCCTCAGCAAAACCACTGTAAGCAGCCATTGCCTTTAGGATTCTTCTCTCGTTGATTCTTATCTCAAAGTTCTCGAAGCCGAGTCTGCCGATCGTGGTAGTGGTTGCTGTAATCAGCTCTATCTCTGCCAGATTGCTTGGCTCTCCGAGTATATCTATATCACACTGTGTAAACTGTCTGTAGCGGCCTCTCTGTGGTCTGTCTGCTCTCCACACGCTGCCCATCTGAAGTGCCTTAAACGGCGATGGCAGGTTGTTGGCATTGTTTGAATAATATCTTGAAAGTGGCACTGTAAGGTCATAGCGCATTCCAAAGTCTACTACATCCGACTCTTCCTTTGCTGTCTCCAGATTCAGCTTCTCGCCTCTCTTCATTACCTTGAAGATCAGCTTCTCATTTTCTCCGCCCTGCTTGCTTGTGAGATTTGCTATATTCTCCATGCATGGTGTCTCTATCGGTGTAAATCCGAAGCTTCTGTATGTATCCTTGATCACACTTGTCACATAATCACGGATTTCCATCTCTGCAGGTAGTATATCCTTCATGCCGTTGACCGGCTTTTTGCTCAGTGCCATTTGGTTTCCTCCATCTATATTAAAATATTGAATTCATTAGCTATTCTATTATACTTTTCGGTTTTGCAATCGTCAAGGGTTTATGGCAATTATACGGACTGCAAAGATAACGAGCATCTGCTGTGAAAGGTTACAAATGCTAATGCACATCTGCTGTGAACGGTTGCAAATGCAAATGCACATCTACTGCGGCGGATTGCAGATGCCACACGGAGACAAACCCATGGATTTTGCTTCATCAAGCGTTACCTCTGTGTCACTCTTTTTCAAGGTCCGACAGCCCGCCCGGTGATATTTCTTACCTGTTGCAGTGATATGAACCATCGTCTCGCTGTTTGAGGAATCTGCAGCGCTATTTTCTGTTGCTGAGGTGTCTGAGCCTGATGATGCACTTCCTGTGGTGCCATCCAGCCAGCTGTCACCATTCTCATAGTTTATTCCGACTCCGGGCTGCACATTATAGCAATAGACATTAAAAAGTATGCCGCCACCGTTATCCTCAACCGACTTTGCCTCTATGAGAACGCCATTTGCAACTAGATTGCTGCCCGAGAACATCGGAGTCACTCTGTAAAGCACATGATTTCCTGTATTGTTTACATAATCCGCTACCAGATTCTCAAACGGAAGCATCCCCTCCACATTCAGATATCTCGTACCGGTAATAAGATTCTTCGGATTGGCATTCTCCCCGGCAAGCTGATAGCCAATAAGATGACAGCGATTGTATAAATACCTGTCCTTTATCACATCATACTTCACCGTATGCCAGCCTGATGGCTTTATCATGCCTATCTTGCCACGCTCCTCAGTCGGCATGATATCCTTGCAGATATTGGCATAAGCCACACCGCATCTGCCAAGTGAATCCAAATCACTGTAATTTTCAAAAGCAGTGGTAGTCATATCGCTGTCCGTAAAAAAAGGCTCATTATTGTTGACGGCCACGTATGCCTTGCCATCATATGCCGGAATCGCATCAAGGGAAACGTAGGAATTGTTGTTTACAAGATCCTCCTGCGGCCCATCCACTTTATCCTTGCTGCCTAAAGCACCGGAAGAATCCTCACCTGCCACTACAGCTCCTGCGACATGCCCGGCACCTTCAGTGCCGGATAAATCAGTGGAGGCACAGCCTGTAAAAATTGTAGCAATTGCAAGTAACTCACATAATGCAATTGCTGCTGTTTTCCTTAACTTTAGCCATATGTTCATATAAAATCACTCTTTCTATCAATCGATTGATATTGGATTTTCCCTAATTACAATAAATTAAATGAATACTTAAATTACTAAACCTGATATACTTTTATTTCCTCGCTTCATTTATTATAACAAACATTTGTTTGTTTTTCAACCCTTGCTGTAAAGCTATACATTTCCGTGTGCACCACGACCGGGCGGAGCTTACGTCCCGAACTCAAAAAAGCCACCCCAGGCATAACACCCGGTGTGGCTTTTAATCATGTATTATGAAATTATATGAATCACCTAATGTGAATCGACACTGCTATATTGCAGAACAAATCTACTCGCAAAGCTTAGAAAACTCATCCGCAACAAACTGAACCTTGGTTCCGATAATAACCTGAACAGAATTCTTGCCAGGCTTCATAACGCCTGCAACACCTGCAGATTTAATCTTCTTGTCATCAACCTGAGTGATATCCTTAACCTCAAGTCTGAGTCTTGTGATGCAGTTGTCAATGCTTGCAATATTGTCTTTGCCACCGCAGCCCTCAAGAATAGTCTTTGCAACTGCTGTGTAGTCATTGTTAGTAAGCACTGCCTTCTTCTCTGCCTCGACATCATCGTCCTCTCTACCAGGGGTCTTAAGATCCCATTTCTTGATAGCGAAATAGAATACAATGTAGAATACGATAAAAGCTGCGATTCCAAGAGGAATGATGAGCCATGTCTTTGCTGCAGCCGGAAGTGAAGATGAGAATAATAAATCCATCGCGCCGGCTGAGAATGAGAAGCCTGCTCTAAATCCAAGAGCTACTGTAATCATTGTGAAAATACCATAAAGTAAAGCATAAATCACATAGAGAACAGGAGCAAGGAACATAAATGCAAACTCGAAAGGCTCTGTAACACCACAGATGAATGCACAGATAGCTGCAGAAGCAAGGATACCGATGGCAGCCTTTTTCTTAGCAGGCTTTGCACACTTAACCATGGCAAGTGCAGCACCAGGAATACCAAACATCATACATGGGAAGAAACCTGACATGTACATTCCGAGGCTCCATGAAACATCCTTTGATGTCTCGCCATTCCAGAAATGAGAGAGGTCTCCAAGTCCGATAGTATCGAACCAGAATACGTTGTTTAATGCGTGGTGTAATCCTGTAGGGATTAACAGACGGTTCAGGAATGCATAGATACCTGCGCCGACTACGTCAAAACCAACGATTGCTTTACCGATAGCTACAAGAGCACCGAAAAGTAATGGCCATACAAACAGTAATACTACAGATACAAGGATTGAAACAACACCTGCGATAATTGCTACGCAACGCTTGCCGCTGAAGAATGACAGCCAGTCAGGAAGCTTTGTATCCTTAAATCTGTTGTAACACAAAGAACCAATAACACCGGCTAAGATACCGATAAATGGGTTTGCAATCTTGTCGAATGCAAGTGTCTTTGTAGCGCTGTCAGCGATAGATGGCATGATTTTTGTAACAAAGTCTGTAGACAGGAGTGTTGTCATCATCAGCCATGAAGCTAAAGCTGCAATACCGCCGGTACCGTCGTTCTTTTCCGACATACCGACACCAACGCCGATTACAAAAAGGATGGCCATGTTGTCAATCAAAGCGCCCCCTGCTTTAACTAAAAACAGACCTATTAAATTACGTACACCCTCGATGTCACCACCCTGCATGGTTGCAGGACATAAATAATATCCAATACCCATGAGGATACCACAGATAGGAAGTACTGCTACGGGAAGCATTAAAGCTTTACCCAATTTTTGAAGAAATTTCATAAATTTCCCCTCCTTTACATTATGTATACTAAACTGGAGATACTCCAATAAAGTTCGTTATTATTATATAATTATATTCAAATCTACGCGAGACTTAAAATCTCATCACCGGCGGATACATTCCCCTCTTTGAGCATCTTTATCTCACTATAATCAGCAGTGTTGCCAATTAAAACCGGAGTAATGACATTAAGATCTGCTGCCTTAATCTGCTCCAGGTCAGCCTCCATCAAAAGGTCGCCCTTCTTCACCTGATCACCAACGGAAATATGTGATGTAAAAGGATCACCCTTTAGTGTCACTGTATCAAGACCAATGTGCAAAAGCAACTCGACTCCCTGAGTGGTCGTCATGGTAAAAGCATGAAGCGTATCAAATACAGCTGTCACCTCACCATCCGCCGGAGCGTAAAACCTGCCCTCAGAAGGAATCACGGCCACGCCGTCTCCCAATATCTTCTCAGAAAAGGTAGGATCCGGAACCTCTGTAATAGGAACCACTCTGCCGTTGCACGGAGAACAGATCACCTTTCCCTTTGACTTATTCTTAAAAAAACCTAACATGATATCTCCTTTCCGTCGATATACACACTCACAATATCCAAATCATCATTGAGAAGCACAAAATCTGCTCTCTTTCCTGCAGAAATGCTGCCTGCTTCATCATAGATGCCAATCTCCTTAGCCGGATTGGCTGTAGCACACATAATTGCCTCCTCAAGCGGAATACCTGCCTGCCTTACTGTGAAACGCATACAATCCATCAGATTGGTTGCCGAGCCGGCAATTGTCCCATCATGAAGTGTGGCAAGCGGACCTCTGACCGTCACTGCCTGTCCACCGAGTGTATACTCGCCATCCTCAAGCCCTGTGGCTCTCATGCTGTCACTTATTAAAATCATGCGCTTCGCACCAAACATGGCAAATGTTGCCCTGATAACCGACGGGTGAATATGCACACCGTCACAAATGAGCTCCGCATGACACTTTTTGGAATCTCTCACAGCCCCGATAACTCCGGGATTCCTGTGATGAAGCGGCGGCATCGCATTATACAAATGTGTGGCATGGCTTGCACCATGCTCAATAGCCTCTACCGCGGTGTCATAATCAGCCGCTGTGTGTGCTATTGAAACCACAACACTTCCTCTTACCCTGTCTATAAATTCAATCGCCCCCGGCTCCTCCGGAGCAATATCTACAAGCTTTATCAAGCCATGGGCCGCATCCTGAAGCTCACAGAAATAATCATAATCACATCGCATGATATTCTCTGCCGCCTGTGCGCCCTTTTTAGAAGGACTGATAAAAGGTCCCTCCATATTTATACCTACAAGATGTGCACCACCATGATAAGTATAATCACCGGCATTTTTCATGACACTCAAAAGCTCATCCCTTTGAATGGTCATAGTAGCCGGACACACGCTCGTCACTCCGATAGAAGCCTCGTATGCTGTAATCACATCAAGCGCTTCTTTGGTGCCGTCACACATATCAGCTCCCTTGCATCCATGAAAATGAATATCCACAAGGCCCGGTATCATGATAAGACCTGATGCATCTATAATCTCCTGCGGTGCGCTGTCATTAGCCGCGTCCGTGTCAGCTGTTCTCTCCAAAACACTGTCAAAACGGCCATCCTTAACGACAACATCACCTTGCATAAAGCTGCCATCCTCTGTAAATACCCTTACATTTTTTATTATCATATACATGCACCTTCTCAACTAAAAAATATCTACAAGCAACTCAGTGCAGCCTCATCCGCTACGAGCGTAACATCATTGTGCAGCTGCAATACAGAAGCCGGCACCTGTGGTGTAATCGGTCCAAAGAAAGCCTTGTGCACAATCTCTGCCTTATCCTCACCACTTGCAACAATAAGAATCTTCTTAGCCTGCATGATTGTCTTGATACCCATTGTATAAGCCTGCTTCGGAACATCATCAGCCGATGCAAAGAAGCGCTTATTGGCCTCAATAGTAGACTCTGTCAGATTCACACAGTGTACCTGCTTGTCAAAAGACTCGCCCGGCTCATTAAAACCGATATGACCATTGTGCCCGATACCAAGAAGCTGCAAATCAACACCGCCAAGAGACTGAATCAGCTCTGTATAGCGCTTGCACTCCTTCTGTGAATCCGGTTCCATACCGTTTGGCAGGTGAGTATTCTCAACCGGAATATTCACATGATCAAACAAATTCTGATGCATAAAATAATAGTAGCTCTGGTCATTCTCACGGCTTAATCCCTTGTACTCATCAAGGTTCACCGTCATAACCTCTGAGAAGTCCAAATCCCCCTTCTTGAACCACTCAACGAGCTGCTTATACAAGCCGATAGGTGTAGAGCCTGTAGCCAGTCCCAATACACAATTAGGCTTCATAATCACCTGTGCCGATACGATATTTGCAGCCTTTCTGCTCATATCTGCATAATCCTTAGCATGATATATTCTCATGAAAAATCCCCCCAATTCGCAAAATATAACCAATACTATCTGCACAACCTTCAAAT
>OLZC01000672.1_pt1 | contig 11159 bp, 9 predicted proteins | sample 1644391 | NCBI WGS metagenome assembly OLZC01 (sample SAMEA103958140, study PRJEB25191) | human gut metagenome | biome: human-associated habitat [ENVO:00009003]; feature: intestine environment [ENVO:2100002]; material: feces | place: Germany | collected 2013/2015
TGAGTCCGCCTTTGTAATGATAAAAAGCCTCAAATCCGTCGCCGCGCCCTGAATTACTGTGGATGTCTATGGCTAAATCTGGCTCAAATTCGTTGCACTCATTGATTTCATCGGTTATAGGGTCGTTTTCATCGGTCGTTCTTGACATCAAAACCTCGACGCCATGCGCTTCTAAGAAATCTCGGCAAGCTAAAGCTTCAACCAAATTAACCTCTTTTTCCACCAAATACCCGACGGCGCCTGAGTCTGTGCCGCCGTGGCCGACTCCGATAAATACTCTCATATTAAACGCCTCCTTAATTTTTATAGATTATAAATTTCAAACCATTAAATCCTGCACTTAGAGTCCTCCGCGTGAGTGCGCTAATTGTTAAGCAAAACCTCAGCGCGTCATGTCCAGCGAGGTCACCCGCCGCCAATAAATACTTTCATGTTAAACTCCCATTTAATTTTTATAAACTATAAATTTCGAACCAACTGCAATATTGTACTTAGAAAGGTATGAGGCACTGTATGTGTCATTCAAATTGCAAACAGAACCATCAGAAATTTTTTGAACTTTTGTTTCTGCAAAAATATAATCGCCATTAACCGTGCCACCCATATATGAGCCCAAACTATAATTTGCAACATTTACAGAAAGCACATCAATTTCGGATGATATCAATTCGCCATTTGATAAAATAGAATATTTCGTGCCGTAATTAATCTTTCTTGATATTGTTTTAGAACTGATATCAAATAGCAAAACACCGGTTGTTGACCAAGACTTATTACTTGTAATTAGAATATTTCCATTCGGCAATTCAAAAAAGTTTTTCCAATAAACTCCTTGCTCATAAATTTGTGTTATTGTCTTGCTTGAAGCGCTATATAACAAAACTCCTGCGAATGTACCATAGATACTTCCGATAATCAAGCAATCTCCATCTGGTAGGTCGTAAAAATCTGTCCAGCCAGAGTTAGCCTCATAAATACTTGTTAAAGTCTTATTTGTTGTATCATACAGCAAAACTCCACTCGCTCTATCTCCAGCAATAAGCCAATCTCCACTGGCAAGCTTATGGCCAAGTTCCCAAGAATAACCTGTTTCATATATTCTTGTGACTGTTTTTTCTGCGTAATTAAAATAAAGCATTCCTATATTTGAGACGCCAACTCCAGAAACGTTATTGCTTCCTATAAGATAGTCATTATTAGGTAACTCAAAAAAATTTTCCCACGAAGAACCTTCATCAAAAAGCTTTATAGCTGAATCGTCGCTAGCGTTGTAATATAAAATTCCCGCGGTACTACTTGTGTTGCTATTGGCAATTAAAAAATCACCATCTGGCAAGCTTTGATAGTGATTCCAACCGTAATCATTTATATTTAAAATTTTTGTAACCGTATCGGAACTTTCCTCATATAAAAACAGGCCGGCACCTTGCCATGCATTTGCTCCAATTAAACATTTTCCTGGAGTAGGTTCAAGAAAGTATGCGAAACCATTTCCAGAATCATAAACCAGAGAAATACTTTTTGTTGCTGGACTGTATTTTAAAATACCCGAGGAGGACGAATATTCGCCGGATATCAAGTGTTCGCCATTATATAATTTGTAAACGTAGCGCCAATAATAGCCGGTTGAATAGGCTACCGTTATCTGATTTGTCGCAAGGTCATAAAGCAAAAGTCCAACACATGAGCTTGTGCTGGAACTAATCAAACAGTTTCCGTCAGACAATTCAGAAAAGTATCTCCAATTATATCCACTTTCATATGCCTTGGTTATCAACTTTGTCGAATGGTTAAATACATATATGCCCGTTACCGAAGAAGCGGAATTGCTGATTAAGACATCTCCATTACTTAACTCATAGAAATATTCCCATTTATAGCCCTCATCATAAATTTTCGTAATAGACTTTTCTGAACTATTGTAAAATAGGATTCCCGTTATCTCGGAGTCACTTTTATTTACGATTAGACAGTCGCCATTTGCCAAAAGTTGAAATGTTGACCAATAGCCTTCGTTATATAATTTATAAAAGGAAAGGGTCTCTTTTTCAAAGTGCCAAACTCCAATATCCTCGCCATAACCGCTTATTAAAACATCTCCGTTTGGTAAGAAACAGGTGTATTTAGTTGTACAACTCTTCAATTCTTCCGGCAATAATTTTTCTTCGAAATCGTAATTCTCTTTGGTTTTCTTTAGTTCACGCTGTTCTCTTCTTGATATAATCGCATTTCCCATCTACCTCACCACCTTTATCTGAATCAGAATCGCTGTAGTTGGCGCTTCTTCAAGGCAGGTCACAGTTATGCTGCCGTTAGAAGTTTCGATTTTAGAAATAAGGCTCCAAGCTTCTAACTGGCTTAAAGCTGTATTTTTTGCGGTGTCCAGAACCACGTCAACAATTGGGTTGTCGGTGGCCAGGATTCCGTTCACCACAACGGTTTGAGTATACTCGCCAGTCTCTGCGGCTACCCAATTTGTGCCAATTTCTGCTGTATAAGTCACAGACGAACTTCCACCACCGCCACTGACGATTACATCGACAATGTTTTGGCTATCTGCCTCAAGCAACGTGCCGTTTACCTTGACGCCCTGAAGCGCTGAATCTGCCTTCGCGCCTTGCTCAGCTGTTGCTCCGCCAAGTTCGGAAACTTCGATATCTACAACATTTTCAGCATCGGGTATAATTAAACTGCCATTCAGCTTGACACCTTGAACCGCTAAGTCCGCTTTCATGCCTTGTTCTGCAGTTGCTGCGTTTATTTCTTGAGGCGTGTGGCTGTGGTTAATTTCAGCTGCCCAAACGTCTGCTGCAGTAAGTGCTATGTCAGATTCCAGGTTTTTGTTGTTGATTTTTCGCTCTTTCGGTACAGCTTCCAAATCCTCGATTGTTACGTTGACGTATCGGTTTAAGTCAGGCGAAACGTACACACCGTTGACTTGAATTCCTTGAATTGCATAGTCTGCTTTTTGGCCCTGTTCCTCTGTCGCAGCACCTATGTTTTTAGGTGTAACCGGTTTCCAAGAGTTGTCATTTCGCAGGAAAATAGAATTATCAGCAGCTTGCACCGAAGGAACGTGCTCGCCATGCTCGATAGCGGCAGCACCTATATCTGAAGCTGAAAGTGTAATATCTTCATTTAACGCTTTATCGTTTATCTTTCGCTCAACCGGCACCGCACCTATGTTTTCCGGCGTTATTACAACAGAGCGATTAAAATCCGGCTGAATGATTTTGCCGTTACCTTGAATTGATTGTATCGCTGAATCGGCCTTATTTCCTTGCTCAATTGAGGCTGCACCAATGTCGAGAGCAGTTATTGTTATGTTGCTGGACAGCGCTTTTTCGTTAATTGTTCTTGTAATTGGCACTGCTTCAATATTTTCAGGAGTGATATTAACGATTCGGCTTTCATCTGGCAAAATTGCCATTCCGTTCCCACGAATTCCTTGTATTGCGCTGTCAGCCTTAGAACCCTGGGCGCTTGAAGCGCCACCAACATCCGAGTAAGAAAGCGTTATGTCGCTTGACAGTTCCTTGTTGTTTACAGTTCTACCAATCGGCACAACGTTGAGGTTCTCCGGTGTCAAATTGACCACGTTGGCTGAATCTATCGGTAGCACTAAGCCATTTGCCTTTATGCCTTGAATCGCAGACTCCGCTTTTTCGCCCTGGGCTGCCGTTGCGTACTCCGAACCGTGTTTTCCATCAAGCAAATCAGCATCTAACCCGCAGCCTTCGCCATCCATGGACATGATTTTGCCCATGATATTTTCTTCAGAATACGCATCCATCACTTTCTTGACGTCAGCCAAAGCTTCGTCAAGCACCGTAAACTCCGATGTACTCTCGATTGCGGATTCAAAGTCAGTGCACCGAATAATCTCAATCGATAGGCCTTTTACTTTGAGCTTTGTAAGCTCTTCGTCTAAAATATCAATCTCGCAATCCCGCATAATGCCTGGCACAATTGACATTTGTGAGGTCATCGCAAGATTTATAAGGCCTTTTTGAGCGTCGATAATCTCACAGTAGTTGAAAATCAAGTTCCCATCGGGTTTTGTGGCATAAAAAATGACGGTTTTGCCCGTCAAGTTGAATGCTTTTTTCTTATCTAGAATTTTAATCTCCAAAAATCGCGAATTCACTTCGCCTTGATTGACCTGCACTCGCACGTCATTAGGCTGCCAAACATTCAGTGTTATCGATTTTGTCGTCATTCAATTTCACCTCGCAAAATTTTATTTTCTTCTGGAGAAAGAAGAAGTTCGTCTGAGCTTTCGTCTTCCAAATTGTTAACTTTATAGATTAAATACCCTTTTGCCCAAAACTTATCAAACTTATCCGGATTAAGAAAAATCGCTGTTCCATTGCGTTTTGCCTTATAAACTTCCATCTTTCTTCACTCCCAAGTCATCACTTTTTACCGTTTGTTTTTCAATTTTTTCCTCAAAAACTTCAGGCATTTTTTTATTCATTTCTAAAATAAATTTTTCTAAATCCCGAGTTTTTAATTTTCTAATTTGGCATAATACGCCTTCTAAAATTTTCTCCATAAGTCCCGCAGAAAGCCGACTCTCCTGCATTTTTTGATAAATAAATTCTTCAATTTCAGTCTGAATAATGTTTAATGCGTTCTCGATTGGTATGTTCAAAACAAAACCTCCTCTACAGACTCGTTGTCATCAAGCCTTTTGTAAACGTGATGGTCTTTGTGGTCCAAGAAATTGTACCGTCTCCGTTGTCAGAAATATTTGTGACAAACGTTTGGGGCGCGGATTGCCCTTGATAATATGTTCCACTTGCACCTGGGCCTAAATAATCAGCAACACCAAGTTTGGACGTTGCAATCACAAGTCCATTTGCCCCCGCAATCCGTGGCCCAGGGCTTCCATCAACCTGATGGTTAAACGAAATGTACCCCGATTCGCCGGAACTGTTTCCGCCAATTAATCGGCCATTGCTTAATTTTACGTATCCGTAAGTGCCGCCAGTCTCGAGTGTCCCGGAAATATCGGCACTTGTGCAGGTTATTTTTCCACTGCTGCTAAGCGTAAAATACGTTGATGAAATCGAAATTCGATTGCTCGAAATTGAAATTTGGTCGTTTTCCATGCTCAATTGGCTGCTCACGTCGCCCTTCGAGACTTTTAACGTAATATTTCTTGCATTCTGCGTTATTGACGACGAAAGCGTCTCTTCTGCACCCCGGGCACGCGTGATTTCTTCAGTAATTATGCTAGAAAGTTCACCATCAGCAGCCTTAAACTCCTGCGTAACCTTTTTTTCAGTATCGACAATCTCGCTGTTAATCGCAAACCTAGTCTCGCTATTGACTTTGTCGACGTACTGTCGCTGAATATCTCCATATTTTGGATTTGCATTGCCCAATGTGACTTTGTTGTATCGGCAAGACAGTGAATCAAACTCATAGCCGATGACTTTTGTCACTAAATCAATGTTTAATTTTTCATGATGCACACTGACTGAATCGCCAAGATAGACGGTTTCTAAAATAGAAAAATCCTTATACTCCTCGGTATCCTGAAGTGGCACAAACTCAACCGTAGCAGTAACTTGAGGTTTATCGACGCCGTTTTCAAATTCTTGGTTCGCCGCGTTTCGAAGTGCATTTAAAGCTTCCGTTTCACTCATTTTTTCATCTATTTTTATGTCAGAATAATGGATTCGAGTGACTTTTTCATTTACGTAATTGCCGATGAGCGGCGAGGCTACGTACTTTTCCGGCAATTTTAGAAGAGTTTGTCCATCTTCTTTGAGGCCTGTCGGCATGATTTTTGTTGCAACGCTTGATAAATCTGTTACAAATCTCAGGCCAGTCAGGTTTTTACGATATCTAATCGATACACCTCGGTCTGCTCCAACACGATTTTTCATTCTAATTTGGAAATTATCTCTCTCAATCTCACCGCCCCAAATTTCTATAAAAGAATTATCAGCGCCTAAAATTGCTTTGACCGGACTCATCATTTGATAATAGGCCGTCCCTTGTTTTGTGATGTCAGAACTGCCTACAAACGGCGTGTTTTCTAGGATTTTCGAGATTGCCAGAGTTCCATTTCCGGTTGGGCGAGTGTCCTCTATGAAATAATCTAATAGGTCATAAAAAATGTGCCGGCAGTAAAACACTGGGTTTCCAATCATGTCAACGTCAGAGTTATAAACTCTGAAAAGCTGCTCTGTTTTAGGCGTTGGCACTTTTATTATCTGTTCATTTTCAATCAGCTGGGAACCGCGTGGCATCGTGAGTTTCAGTGAATAGTCGCCGTTTATTTCCTCGGTTACAATTGCCTCGATCGGCTGTAAAACCATTATGCCGTTGTGCGTAAAATCAGTTTCATTTTTCTTATATAGAATTATCATTGTTTCACTCCAAACTCTTTGTCGTCCGTTTAAACCGGGTTTTCCGGGTTTCCAAAGGGCTTGCCCTTTGCGTCGTTTAGGAGAGTCCGAGAGGAATCGAAATCCTCTCGGGACGCTTTTTGGTTCGTTTTTGTCGTCACACAAAAATGAACATAAAAAAATTAAATGTATCTCCAGTTTGGCTGTATTTCAAGCTTTGTAACATTCCCCAGCCATTTAATATGATTCTCACCAAGACTTAAAATTGGAAATTCTCCGCTCATTTTGTTGTTCATCGATGCTGCACCGTTGTATGCATTTTGCATTTCGCTATCAATTGTAATTGAGCCTGCAATTTCTTTTAAAGAAATACTTTGATTGTTTACATATAGCGTTATATTTCCAGTTCCGAAAATTGTAATTATGGGCTCAGAGTCAACTGTTCCAATGTTAAAAAGGCTAAACGGCGCGGTTTTCGTTATCGTTTGTTCAAAAACATCGTAGCCGAACGGTTGGACTTCAAATTCAACAACAAAGCGCTTAAAATGCCGAATAACATGAGAAAATTCAATCTGATTTGCAACTCTTGCTTTGTACTTTCGGTCAGGTTCGCTGCTGAAAATTAGCCAACCCGAACCTTTAAAATGAGCGCAGATTTCATCAATTTTTTTCTTATCTTTTACAATAAATTCAGTACTTCGGATGTAACTTTCAAAAGCTCCGTCAGTTGTGGTTAAATTGCCGTGTCGGCCCGGAACTGTAAAGGTTTCGTCGCGCCTTTTTGGACTGATTTTTTCTGGACAACGTTCCATATAAAGCCCTAACTCAAGCGAATTTATGTCTTTAAATATGCAATAATTCAAATTGGTCTCAACCCCTTTTATCCCAGTGCAAAATTATTGCGGCGCGAATAAAACTCCAGCTCCTGAGCGAAAGCCTGGACATCCTGGGCACGATTATTCACAAAATTTTCGATGTGTACGGTGATTCCAGAGTTCCCGGAGACTTGCGGTTGGGCCGCAAAACCTTGATTGTATGCGACATTAAGCGTTGGCTCCACGCCGAACTCGGTTGGAATCGAATTTTGCATTTGCTTTGATACACTTTTCATGGAATCCGTAAAGCCCTCTCCTAGGCCAAGCGCTAAATTTTTGCCAATTTGCTCTTCAAACAATTTTGACGGTGAAGCAATTCCAAAAAAGCTTTTGATTCCATTTAAAATAGACTCTCCGAAACCTTTAATTTTATCTAAAACCCAATTTTTTGCGTCATTTATGCCGTTCCAAAGGCCTTGTACAAGATTTTTGCCAATATCAAGCATTTGCCCAGGCAATTCACAAAGTGTGCTCCAGATGCTGTTCACAAGGTTCTGCGCTGCGTTTATTCCGGCGGTCAAAAGCTGATTTCCCCACTCCGTTACGGCTGAAACAGCGCCGATAATTCCATCCCAAATCTTGCCCGGCAATTCGCTTACGAAGCTAATTATTGTGTTTACAAATTGCGGAGTCATCTCTGCTGCGGTGTTCAGAATATCGTTGAAGAAACTGCTAATATTTGTTATTGCATTCTGTAGCCATTCCCAAACTCTCGCGGGCAATTCTTTTATGATGTTTATTACTTGCGTTAAAAAGCTTTGCGAGCCTTGCGCTCCTTCGGCTTCGCTTTGGTCACCCCAACTTATAAATTTCCCGATGCACTCGGTCAAAATGTTCCACAAAAGTTCAGGCAGCCGCACCAAACCCTGGATTATCGCAGTTACAATTTGTGGCAACGCTTTTACAAGTTCGATGACAATTATTGGAATTGCTTCAACTAAAGCCATGAAAAGCTCGATGGCAGCAGCGATTAAGAGCGGGATTGATTCGATTAGCGCGTCAATTATTGTTGTGATGATTGTCGGAAGATTTTGAACAAGTGCAGTGACAACTGTCGGAATCGCGTCAACCAGCGCCATCAGCAACTCTATACCGGTTTGCAAAATCAGCGGAACGTTCGCCAAAAGTGTATTAACCATCAAAATTACTGCGCTTACAATTGCGGGTACAAGCGTTGGCAACGCCTGTGTTATGCCATTTACGAGCGCCGCTATAATCTGAATTGCTGCGTTTAATAATTCCGGAAGAGAATTAATTAACGCTTCGGCAAGCGTTAAAATTATCTGAACAGCTGCCGTTGTTATTTGTGCGATATTTGAAGAAAAAGTGTTAACCAAAGTTGTGATAACTCTAGTCGCAATGGGCGCCAACTGCGGCAACATGGACGTAATTCCGCTTGCAAAACTTGTTATTATTTGACCGGCGGTCTCTGCGATTTGAGGCAAACTGTTCAGCAAGTCATTCGCCAGATTCACGACCATTTCGGTTAATTTTGAAAAGCCTGTTGAAATGTCCATCGTGCCGGAAAACATACCGTTGAAGATAGTTAAAGCCTCGTTGCAAATCGGTAAAAGTTTAGCACCTATGCCGGTTGCGAGATTTTCCATGTTTAGCTGAGCAATTCTGAGTTGGTTTGCGTAACTGTCCGAGGTTCTGACAAAATCGCCCTGTGCGTCTGCAGAAACCGACATCAAATAATTATATCGCAAAGTTGCTTGTTCAGCTTGTGTCATGGAGTTATGGGACTTATCGATGCCTTGAAACAATGCGAAAGCTTCTAAATTTGCAACCGACATATTGATGCCAAGCTGCTTTAAAGGCTCGGTTTCGCCGCTAATTCCAGCGCGGATTTTGTTGAATGCTTCTTCGTGTTCCAAGTTGTAAAACGAAGCAAAATCGCCGGCAAGCCCAACCATGTCGGTCGACATTGACAAAACTTGCTCGTCAGCAAGACCCATCGATTTAAACATTGCGCCGATTGTTCCGGTGTACTGTTTGGCTGAAAGTTCGCTCATACCATAGGCTCCGGCGGCTTTTGTCGCCCAATCGTTAATTATTCCCGCGCTTTCTTCAAAGGTAACATCAACTACGTTTTGAACTTCTTGTAAATCGCTCGCATTTTTTATTCCGCTTGAGACAAACTCGCCAAATTTTTTTGCAACGTCCATAATCGCAGAGCCAAGCGCTTTTATGCCGCTTATTATCGCGTCAGAAATTAAATTTGCCTTAATTAAATCACCGAGTTTAAGCGTTTTTTGTCCGGCATCATTCGCCGAATCGCCGAACTTTTTAAGCGTCTTCGAGTTATCCTCAGTAGCATTTTCGCTATCTTTGAGAGCTTTTTCGTTGTCTCCAAGTTCTTTTTCAAGCTTGATAAGCTCAGCTTCAGCTTTGTTGAGCGATATTTTCCAGGCATTCGTTTTTTTATCATTTTCCCCGTACTTTTCGCTTGACTGCTCTAAAGCGTTCTTTAACGCCGTGATTTTTTCTTTTTGCTTATCGATTTGTTCAGCTAAGATTTTATTTCGAGAGGTGAGGGAAGACGCGGATTTATCATTTTTCCCGAATTCAGCGGTGACTTTGCTCATCTCTGACGCCATAACTTTAAGGTCAGAATTTATCTGTCGTAGCGCTTCTCTGTACGCTTTTTCGCCCTCAAGCTTAATTGTTCCACCGAATGTATTTGAACCGGCCATATTATTTTCACCTCACTAAAAATAAGAATAAAAAAAACGCTCAAATTTTGAAGTGCCCCCTGTCAAGTAAACAGTGAAAAAATAAAAGGATCAATTTAAAGATTTTGAGTTTAAATAATTTCTAAATTCGATTGGAGTCATACAACACAATCGTTTTTGATACCTTTTTGTGTTGTAATATTCGATATATTGCTTGATAGCGGTTACAAGTTCATCGTAAGTTTTAAATGTTTTAAGATAATACATTTCAGATTTCAAAGTGCCCCAAAACGCCTCCATAGGTCCACTGGCGATACATCTTGATATACGTGACATACTTTGTATCATTCCATCATCGTTAAGTTTTTTTCTAAATAAAACAGAAGTATACTGAATTCCACGATCACTATGAAAAATAGGTTTGACATTAGGAAATTTTTCTCTGGCTATATCAAAGTTTTTAAATACTAAATCGTTGTTATTGGATCGTGCGATATTGTAAGCAACTATACTTTTGTCGCTTAAATCAAGAATTGCACTTAAGTACACTTTAGTAGTTCCATATTTCATTTCTGTTACATCAGTGATATGCTACCCATAAAGTAGACAGGTAAAAAATAAAAACTGTTTACGAAATGGGGGCATATTTTTATGTATGAAGAAAAGAAGAAAAAGGAAATAAAGCCGGAAGAGAAGATAAAAGCAGTAAAAGAATTAATGGTAGGTGAAATATCACAAGAGAAGATAGGCAAAAAATATGGAGTTAATCGAGACACAGTACGGAGATGGTATATAAAATATACAGCATTTGGAGAATCGGTATTTACGCAAAATTGTCACAATATTATATACACAGCAGAGTTTAAAAATAAAGTAGTTAAATCCTACCTCAATGGAGATGGATCCTACAAAGATATAGCCATAAAATTTAAAATTCATAGTTCAACAACTGTTTTAAAATGGGTAAAGGAGTATAATAGAGGCAAAACTTTTACAGATTTTAAAAGAGAGGCGACACGTAAGATGGTGAATGGGAAAGGTAGAAAAACAACGTATGAAGAGAGATTGGAGGCGGTCAAATATTGTTTTGAAAACAAAAACGATTATGTGTACTTAAATGCAATTCTTGATTTAAGCGACAAAAGTATAGTTGCTTACAATACGCACGCTCTAATAACAACGATTTAGTATTTAAAAACTTTAATATAGCCAGAAAAAATTTCCTAATGTAAAGCCTATTTTTCATA
>OLZC01000676.1_pt1 | contig 11118 bp, 9 predicted proteins | sample 1644391 | NCBI WGS metagenome assembly OLZC01 (sample SAMEA103958140, study PRJEB25191) | human gut metagenome | biome: human-associated habitat [ENVO:00009003]; feature: intestine environment [ENVO:2100002]; material: feces | place: Germany | collected 2013/2015
GTGTTCGATAAGCGCGTAATGCTCTTCGGCTCCGAGGGCAGAGTCAGGAGCTTTTCTTCGGATGACTGCTGCATCCTCGACGGAGCAAACAGCATGCCATTTGCCGAGGTCGATGCCGTTGACCCGATCGCTCTGCACATGACCCTTGCGGAAACGGCGCTGCCCGACCCCGGCATAGATCAGCGAGATATTCCGCAGCAGATACTCGACTCCTTCGGCGAAGAGATATCCGTTACCGGCGGCACGCGCCATGTCTATGTTACGCTCGGCCAGTTTTCTATCATCCGGCTTGAGCGCAGCACACAGCTGCTCATCCCGGCTTACGATTACTGTCTGCCGGAGAAGGAGTGCGTAGGTTCGTCCGAGGATGATCCGTGCACGATGTTCGGCCGCATATCCTTCCCCGTTGACGAGTTTTTCCCTCCCGATAATCTCGATCCCTGCGAGGATTACAAGAGCATGGTATAGCCGGCAGAAGCGTTAATTTTGTTCATTCCTACGAAATTTTTAAGTAATGCTCGTGAATTTTTTATTTAGTCCGCAATCTTGACGGATCTGCGTCTGCGGTGCTACAATTCACCCATAAACGCAAGGACACGGAACAGTAAGCGAAAATGCCCTTTCAGAGAAGTGCCGGTTGGTGCAAGGCACAAAGGTTGTTTTTTCGCCGAACTCACCGGATAGCGGCTGTGCTGAACTTCAGTAGGCGCAGACGGGTGCGCCCGTTACAGTGCAGGGATATGACTGTATCCTGACTGAGTGCGTCCCACAACATGTGGAACGAAGAAGAGTGGTACCGCGGACGGTTTTTCAGCCTTTCGTCTCTTCTGCAAATCGGCAGAAGGACGAGGGGTTTTTTGTTTTTCTGCCGGAATTTAAGGAGGAAAACCAAAATGAACAACAAGCCCCAAACCCACAAGACATCCAAAACCCCGTTTTTTGCCGCATTTTCCGTCGGTGCTGTGCTCTTCTCGGCGCATGCCGGCGGCGGATTTGCAACCGGCAATCAGGCCAACACCTATTACGTCGGCCTCGGCTGGTCAGGCATTATTGCCGCGGTTATCGCAATGCTCCTGCTCACGCTCACCATGCGGCAGGCAATGGTCATGTACAATTCCCGCGGTCTTACAAGCTACAAGGAGCTTTTCCAGACCCTCTATCACCCGTTTGACAAGCTCGAATGGGTATTCGAAATTTTCTTCTACATAATGGTGCTCATGGCCGTCGCGGCCGCGATATCCGGCGCAGCAAGCGCCCTGCAGAGCTACTTCGGCTTAAACTATTACATCGGCGTGGGAATAGTCGGCGTTATTGTTCTCATGCTGACGATTTTCGGCGCCGGCATTGTGCGCGCCGCATCCACCTGGATGGGCATAGCGATCCTCGTAACAGCGATCAGCATATATGCGATAGGCATTTTCAAAAGCGACAGCAGTCTGTTTACCGTTCTCGCTTCCGACTTCACCAAGACAGGCTTTGGGAATATGCCCAAGGCAATATTCAACTCATTTGTGTACGCAGGCTTCCAGTGCGTCACGCTGCCCACAATGATCGCCTGCGGCACAACAATGCGCTCCGAGCGCGGCTGCTCAAAGGCGATGTGGATATCCTTTGTCATGAACGCCGTCGCACTGACCCTGTCGATATTCATGCTCATGTGCTGGCAGGGCGTTTACAACTCCGTTGACGGCGGCGCGACCATCCCCACGCTCACGGCCTGCAACGCAATGGGCATCCGCGCACTGACCGTTATCTACGGCGTATGCCTGCTCCTGTGCCTGATATCGACCGGTGTTACGACCATCTTCGGCTTCGTTGCTCGCTTTGAAAAGCTGCCGATATTCAGCGGCATAAAGTCCGCACCCACGCGCAGCGCGATTGTGTCCGCGTTCATCATCGTTCTGTCTATGACCATCTCCATGGCCGGATTGACAAACATCATTAAATACGGCTACGGTTACTGCGGATATCTCGGCGCGGCGGCAGTCGTCATCCCATTCCTCACCGTTGGCGTTTATAAAAACCGCAAATACATCAAGGAGCATGGTTTTGCCGGAGCCTCCTCCGACGAGGCCGCTGCCGAAAATGATACCTGCTGCGACACCGCCCCGTCAGCTGCCGTTTGCGGCTGAAAAAAGCTTTAAGGCAGAGGCAGACTCTTACGAGTCTGCCTTTGCCTCAAAATTTAGTAAACCAATCAAGCCCCTTGCCGATGCGCGCCGCATCTGATATACTTATTGCAAAATATAAGGAGGCGCGATATGGATACTTTGATAATCATAGGGATACTTCTGGCGATCGCGGCAACGATCGTTCTTTACATCAAGGTCATGCCCAAAAGGTATGACGGGAAGCTCGGCAACAAATTTTTGCAGTTTCTGCATGACTTTTTCAACTTCAAGACCTTTTACATTGAAGCTCTGACTAAGTTTGTGTTCGTACTCTTGACATGCGCGTGCATATTCGTGGGATTTCTGCTGCTGTTCGGCAAGATCGAATACTACGGCTACTTCGGCGCAACGTTTGAACAGAGCACCTTCCTGTACGGGCTCGGCCTTATGATCCTCGGACCGCTGGTGCTGCGAGTCACTTACGAATTTGTCATGATGGCGATACTTCTTGTTCAGAATGTTATCGCCATAAACCGCAAGATGAAAGCGCAGGTTTCCCCCATCTCCACTGCTCCGGCAGAAAAAGTCGAAGAAGCCGCAGAGCCGGCGGCTGAGAGCACAGCGGAAGAAGCGCCGGAAGAATAATGGTCTTACACATTAATAAAGAATGTCAAAAGCGCCCTCTGATGAGGGCGCTTTTAGCACGCAGAGATTATAAGCTTAAGCCGAGGAGCGAGACCAGCAGCGGTATTGTGAACATTGAAAGCACCGTGCCGACAAAAATCGTTTCCGAGGCTTCGACGCCGTCGCGGCCGTAATCCATGCCGAGCAGCGCGCATATTATCGCCGGCGGACAGGCTGCGATTATGACGATCGAGCCAAGCATGACTATATCGCTTATAAAAAATCTGAGTACGAACCAGACTGCGACCGGTGCAACTATAAGGCGCATGAAGTTAATCCCGTAAATTCGCGGATGAACGAACGCATCCTTTATCGAAACGCTGCCAAGAGACAGGCCAATGCACATCATTGAAAGCGGCGCACAGGCATCGGAAAGCATGTCCGCTACATCCACTACTATCACCGGCATCGGTATCTCAAACAGGAATATCACCGTTGCTATGACTGTCGCTATAACCGGAATGTTTATCATGCTTTTAATGCTTATCTTTTCTTTCTTTTCTCCATTGCTCTGAAGCAGCATGATCCCGACGGTGTAAAGCAGAACGTTAAACGGGATATTGCCCAGCGAGGCAAGGAAAACAGCCCCTTCGCCATACACCGCAGAGATCACCGGCACACCCATAAAACCGAGGTTTGAAAAGGCCGCTATCAGCTTATACATGCCTTTGTCGCCGTCTTTTATTCTCATTGCGGCAGGAGTTATCATGCCGACGGCAAAGCACACGATCTGCATCACAAAAAGCATGGCTATGCCGAAAAGCATATCACCCTTGCTCATGCTCAGTTCCTTATTCATTACCGATGCCAGTATCATTCCGGCGAGGAACACGTTTATGACCATTTTGCTCAGGCCCTTATTAAACTCCGGGCCTACGAGCTTGATTTTTGCGCAAATGTATCCGATGGCAAGTATGATTACAAGCAGTGCCATCTTTTCAAACAAAACAAGCATTCTCTGTATAGTATCCTTTTGCTGAGATTGGTGCTAAAAGCTTATCATAAGCTTTGCTATTTCAAAATAAATAAGCAGCGAGACCGCATCGGTGATGGTCGATATCAGGGGGTTTGCCATGACTGCCGGGTCAACGCCGAGCTTTTCTGCCGCTATAGGCAGCACACTTCCGACGACCTTTGCAAACATAACGATGAGCACGATCGAAAGGCTGACAACTGCGGCAACGGTGATCGTTACACCGTCGTTGTTCAAAAGCATTCTGTCCACCAACAGCATTTTTGCAAAGTTGACCGCTGCAAGTGTGACTCCGCACAGGATGGCAACGCGAAACTCTTTCCAAATGACCCGGCCTACATCTTCAGGCTCGGTGTCGCCGAGGGAAATACTTCGAATGACGGCCGTCGATGCCTGCGCACCGGAGTTGCCGCCCGTGCCCATAAGCATGGGGATAAACCCGATGAGCACGGCCTGCACGGCGAGCGCATCCTCAAAGGAGTTGATTATCATGCTCGTGAACGTTGCCGAAAGCATGAGGAACATAAGCCACGGCACTCTTCGCTTCCACATATCCCACGCGCTTGTTCGCGAATAGGGCTTGTCCGAAGGCGTCATTGCGGCCATGAGTTCGAAGTCCTCGGTGGCCTCGGCTTCCATAACGTCGATGACGTCGTCAACGGTGACGATGCCGACGAGGCGGCCTTCCTTATCGACAACGGGCAGCGCCATGAGGTCGTAGTCGGATATCTTTTCCGCCGCTTCCTCCTGGTCATCGTGCGTCATGCAGAATACGATATTCGTGTCCATTATATCCTCGATGACAGTCTCATCGTCTGACAGGAGCAGATCCTTTACGGACAAAACGCCCTCAAGCTTTCGGTCGGCAGAGGTGACAAAGCAGGTGTAGATAGTCTCCTTATCCTCGCCTATCCTGCGTATGCGCGCGATAGATTCGCGCACGTTCATGTATTTTTTGAGATCCACGAACTCGGCCGTCATTATGCTGCCTGCCGAGTTTTCGGGATAATTTAGGTACTGATTTATAAGCCGTCTGGTTTCCGGCGTTGCAGTGCGCATAACGCGCTTTACGACGTTTGCCGGCAGCTCCTCCATCATGTCAACGGCATCGTCAACGTAAAGCTCTTCGATGATCGCCGACAGCTCCGAGTCTGTGATGGAGTTTATTATCTGCTCCTGCTCGGGAGAATCGAAGTTTGCAAAAACGTCCGCCGCCATCTGCTTGGACAAAAGCCTGAACACCATCGGCATGCGGTTATCGCCGATCTCGGACAGGAACTCGGCAACGTCGAATTCATTCATGTCCTCAAGGCGGAGCTGGAGCTCCTTCATTCTGCGCTCGTCAAGAAGCTGCATGAGCTCGTCGGCCTGCTTATCGCGCATGGCCTCAAAGTCCATATTCTCCATGTTGTCCATTTAGGAGCCTCCTTTCGCAGTTATTATCTTCTTTTATTTTCCGAGATACTCGGCCTGCTCGCGGCTGAGACTGTCGATGCCGACGCCCATCGCGTCGAGCTTGCATCGGCAAGATATTTTGCCGACAGCGCCTGAATTGCAAAGCTCATGTCCATGATCTCTGCCGGGTGACCGTCGGCTGCGGCAAGGTTAACAAGCCTGCCCTCGGCTATGGTGAAAAGCGTTCTGCCGTCGGGCATGACATATCCCTGGATATTGTGGCGCGCTTCGTATTTTTTGACCGCCATTTTCTCAAGTGCCGCCATATCGACCTCAACGTTGAAGTGGCCTGCGTTGCTGAGGATAGCGCCGTCCTTCATCAGGGGGAAGTGCTCTGCAGTGATTATATCTCTGCCGCCGGTAACGGTGCAGAATATATCGCCGATCTTTGCCGCCTCTGCCATGGGCATGACCTCGTATCCGTCCATGACGGCTTCGAGAGCGCGAATGGGGTCAGTTTCGGTAACGATGACCTTGGCGCCCAAACCTTTTGCTCTGAGCGACACGCCCTTGCCGCACCAGCCGTAGCCGGATATGACAACGTATTTGCCGGCAATGATGAGGTTTGTCGTGCGGCAGATACCGTCCCAAACACTCTGGCCGGTGCCGTAGCGGTTATCGAACAGGTGCTTGCAGTCGGCGTCGTTTACCATGACCATCGGGAAGCGCAGCGCACCGGCAGCGGACATGATGCGCAGGCGGTTAATGCCGGTCGTTGTCTCCTCGCAGCCGCCGATAACGCCGGGGATGAGGTCCGCAAACTCCTCGTGCATAAGATGGACGAGGTCGCCGCCGTCGTCAATGATGATATTGGGGCCGATCTTGAGCACCTCGCGCAGGCAGTCTTCATACTGCTGCTCGGTGCAGCCGTATTCCGCGAAAACGTTCATGCCGCCGGCAGCCAGCGCCGCAGCAACGTCATCCTGAGTGGAAAGAGGGTTTGAGCCTGTGACATACATTTCCGCGCCGCCCATTTCCATCACGCGGCACAGATACGCGGTTTTAGCCTCAAGGTGGACGGAAAGCGCAACCTTGAGTCCCTTAAAAGGCTTTTCCTCGGAAAAGCGGCGGCCGATGCCGCGCAGCACGGGCATGTTGCGCTCGACCCAGTTTATCTTCATCTCGCCGGAAGGCGCAAGGTTTATGTCTTTAATAATGCTCATGAAGTTTACCCCCTTTATTATCAAACGCTTTATTTTAACACTATAATTTAATATCCGCAAGTGTTGAAAATTGTTGAAAGCACCGCTCGTGCATGATATAATTTGTACAATTACATGCAAATGTAGTATACATTGAAAATCAACGCATTCTTGAAAGGGGTTTTATTGATATGGGACTTATAAGAGCCGGCACAGGCGCTCTCGGCGGAACGATGGCAGACCAGTGGAAGGAGTTTTTCTACTGCGACGCAATTGATAAAAACACACTCGTTGTAAAGGGTGCAAAGCGCACAAGCTCGCGCTCGTCGAACACCAGGGGCAACGACAACATCATTTCCAGCGGCTCGGGCATTGCCGTTGCCGACGGCCAGTGCATGATAATCGTCGAGCAGGGCAAGGTCGTCGAGGTCTGCGCAGAGCCAGGACAGTTTACATACGATGCATCGACTGAGCCGAGCATTTTCTCCGGCAGTCTCGGTCAGGCGATACTTGACACCTTCAAGACCATCGGCAAGCGCTTTACCTTCGGCGGCGACACCGGCAAGGATCAGCGCGTTTACTACTTCAACACCAAGGAGATAGTCGATAACAGATTCGGCACCGCAACGCCCATCCCCTTCCGCATTGTTGATAACCGTATAGGACTTGATACGGACACCGAAGTCAGATGCAACGGCGTTTATTCCTATAAGATCACAAATCCGCTGCTGTTTTACACAAACGTCTGCGGCAATGTTGAGCAGGCCTACGAGCGCTCGGAAATCGACTCGCAGCTTAAATCCGAGTTTGTCAGCGCGCTTCAGCCGGCCTTTGCACGTCTTTCGACATTTGAAATGCGCCCGAACCAGATCCCGGCGCACACCATTGAGCTTTGCGACCTTATGAACGAAACGCTCACGCGCAAATGGTCGGAGCTGCGCGGAATAAGCGTTGTTTCCATAGCAATGAACTCCGTCAGCATCCCCGAAGAGGACGCGGAAAAGCTCAAGGAGCTTCAGCGCGCCGCCGCACTTGCAAATCCCGCTCTTGCAGCAGGCGCCGTCATCGGCGCTCAGACCGACGCCATGCGCACGGCAGCAGGCAACAGCTCAGGCGCTATGGCAGGCTTCATGGGCATGGGTATGGCAATGAATGCCGGTGCCAACACGCAAAATCTGTACGCCATGCAACAGCAGCAGCAACAACAGCAGGCAGCACAGCCTCAGCCCGCACCGGCGCAGGCTCCCGCCGCCGACAGCTGGGCCTGCCCCAGTTGCGGGAAGACCGTCACCGGGAAATTCTGTCCCGAGTGCGGCGCAAAAAAGCCGGAAGCAAAGCCGGCTGACAGTTGGGTCTGCCCGGAATGCGGAAAGACCGCGACAGGCAAATTCTGCCCCGAATGCGGCACGGCACGCCCGGCGGACAATGGCTGGGTCTGCACCTGCGGCGCGCACAACACGGGGAAATTTTGCTCCGAGTGCGGCGCCAAGAAGCCGGAGCCGCCCAAGGCGTCTGCCGAGGGCGCTTGGACTTGTCCCACCTGCGGCGCATCCAACAAGGGCAAGTTCTGTGCAGAATGCGGAAAACCGAAACCTCAGCCAGCAGAGTGGACCTGCAGCTGCGGTGCCACCGTCACCGGCAAGTTCTGCCCGGAGTGCGGTAAGCCGTTTGGCCAGTGATGCGCAAAAAAATCGCTGCGGTGCTTTGCGCCGCAGCCGCTTTTCTGACAATGTCCGGCTGTAAAAAAGCGCCGCCCGGCACGCTGACCGGTATCAGCATCAGTTATTCCGGTATGTGCTATGACGACACCTATGGGTTCAGCATAAGAAATGACCCGGTTGACGGCTGCCTTTTCAGCTGCAATTACAAGGATGATGAATGGGTGGAGCTGGAAAACGTCCCTGTTGAGGACACCCATTGGCAAGAAGCCCTGGCTCTGGCAGAAAAGCTGGGGCTGGAAAGCCTGCCAGACGAAAAGAAAAATTCTCCCGGCTTATTCATCACCGATGAAACGTTAGATAGCGTTTGCCTGATTTACAAAGCCCCGGATGACGAGATCATCTACCGTTATCTGGATGCCGATGGCAATACGCGCAGCACCCTGCGTGATTTTTTTGAAGATCTGGCAGGGCAGCTGCAAACCGAAGGAAAGAGAGGTGACGCATAATGGCAACGCAGCTTACCAACTACCAATGCCCTGCCTGTACCGGTCCGCTTCACTTTGACGGTGCCAGCGGAAAGCTGGTGTGTGACTTCTGCGGCAGCAGCTACGATACTGCTGAGATCGAAGCGCTCTATGCTGAAAAAGAAGCCGCTGCCGAAACCGCGGCACAGAATAAACAAGCACCGCCGCCAGACTCCGTCTGGAGCGAAAATGAGGCCGCCGGACTGCGCAGCTATTCTTGCCCATCCTGCGGCGCAGAGCTGATCTGTGACGAGACGACCGCCGCGACAAGCTGCCCGTACTGCGGCAATCCAACGGTCATCGCGGGGCAGTTCAGCGGCATGCAGCGGCCTGAGCTTGTCCTGCCGTTTGTGCTGGATAAGAACGCCGCCAAGGCCGCACTGAAAAAATACTATCGCGGGAAGAGATTCCTGCCCAATGCCTTCTCTTCGCAGAATCATATCGAGGAGATCAAGGGCGTGTATGTCCCGTTCTGGCTGTTCGATGCCAACGCCTCCGGTTCGGGCCAATATGAAGCCACGACCAGCTCCAGCCACCGCAGCGGCGATTATGTCATCACCACGACCCGCCACTACGATGTCCGCCGCGCCGGTACCACGCAGTTCATGGGCGTGCCGGTGGACGGTTCGACCAAGATGCCCAACGGCCACATGGATGCCATCGAGCCTTATGACTACCGCGCGTTCCAGCCGTTCTCGACCGCGTACCTGCCGGGCTATATGGCAGACAAATACGACGAGGACGCCGACACCTGCCAGGCCCGCGCCCACAGCCGGATGCAGAATTCGGTCAGCAGCGAGCTTTCGGCCAGCATTACCGGCTACAACAGCGTAAGCACCCTGAGCGAGAGCATCCATATTGATTACACCGCCAAGCACTACGCGCTGCTGCCGGTCTGGATGTTGCACACCAAGTGGCAGGGCAAGGATTATCTGTTCGCTATGAATGGGCAGACCGGCAAGCTGGTCGGCGATCTGCCGGTTGATAATCGAAAGGTGGCCGCCTGGTTTGCAGGCATCAGTGTTCCGCTGATGATCCTGCTTGCCATCCTGCTTTGAAGGGGGGAAACAGAGTATGAAAAAGAAACTGTTTTCTCTGCTTACGGCACTGGTGCTGTGCTTGCTCTGCGCCATACCGGCGTTTGCCGAAATGCCGTTGGTGATGGACACCTACGAGCTGTTCAAACCCGAAGCGACCGCTGAATTGGAACAAAAGGCGCAGGACGCCAGTGCCGGACACGGTGTCAACGTCTACCTGCTGACGGTGTCTGACATCGGCGGGCAGAACGTGCGCGAGTTTGCCAAGGATTGGTACCGCGACTATGACCTTGGCTACGGCGAGGGTAAAAGCGGTATCCTGTTCCTGATTGCGCTGGATTCCCGCGATTATGTTACCATCACCTACGGCGGCGGCGTGACCGCCTTTACCGACTACCGCATCGCGCAGATCGAAGATAAGATCGTGCCGATGCTCTCGGACGGAACGTATTACAAGGCCTCCGAAACCTACATAGAAATGTGCGCGGACACGCTTGATTTCTATGCCGAAAAGGGTGCACCGCTGGACAGCGGCAACGACCCCGCCAAGGGTTGGATCAAGTGGGTGTTTGTGTTTGTCATTCCGCTGGCTGTAGCGTGTATTGTCTGCGGCATCTTCTATGCGCAGATGAAAACTGCCAACGAGCAGACCCATGCCAACGCCTACATGCCCGCCGAGGGTCTGGCGCTGTCCGTGGTGGAGGACACCTACACCCACACCACCGAGACCGAAACGTGCGACCCCGTCAAGGACGACAGCTCGAGCGGTTCAAGTACCGACAGCGATGGTTTCGGCGGAAGCTCGGGCGGGAAATTCTACACAGTACCGCTTTCACTGTCACATTTTATTTTTCTCTACGTTGAAAGTATGCTATCTGGCATGGTATAATCTTGTTATTCAATCAAACATATATCAGGAGGGCTGTTGCCATGGCTGCAAACGCCGTTGACTTTGCGGGCACCCTTTGCGGATGCCGGTACGAAAAAGAACTGGAAACCCATTTTCGGGACTGTCTGCTGTTTTACATTGACGGGCGCATTCGGTTTGAGCGCTATTGCTATGGCGAGGCAGCCTGCCTGGTGTTCAGCCTGTGGGCCAACGGGCTGGACGAAACCGGCAAGATTTTGTGGGTGAAGGAGCCGGAGTTTGAGGTAGACCAGAAAGCGATTCCCCGTGTGATTACCGATGTACAGGAAAACGGTACTGCCGTGCAGGTGGACAACCAGCGCAAGCGCTATGTAAGAACCGAAGAGTTTGACGAGGACAAGCCCAACGGATATGGCCGTTTCAAAGTTTTTCTGCTGCGCCGCAAGCTGAAAAAACACTAAGACGCGCGGGCGTTCCTGCGCACCTTTTTATTCTATTCACATTTATCAGCAAGCGAAATTGCCCCCGGCGTACCGCGCAAAGCGGCACATCCGGGGGCAATTTTTATTTATTCGATTATTCAGCGGTGGGGTTCTGCGCTGTCATTCTTTAGGGCAATACCGCATAATTCTAAGTGCCGATACGGCGAGCGAGGTGCGGCAG
>OLZC01000677.1_pt1 | contig 11108 bp, 9 predicted proteins | sample 1644391 | NCBI WGS metagenome assembly OLZC01 (sample SAMEA103958140, study PRJEB25191) | human gut metagenome | biome: human-associated habitat [ENVO:00009003]; feature: intestine environment [ENVO:2100002]; material: feces | place: Germany | collected 2013/2015
GAGGGGATATCCATGGCAAGGCTGAACTGCGTGACCGTTCTGGCCCCCGCAAAGCTCAATCTGGCGCTGGACGTGGTGGGCCTGCTGCCCAATGGCTACCATGATCTGGACATGACCATGCAGGCCATCACCCTGTACGAGCGGGTGGTGCTGCGCCGCAGCCCTTACCTGAATCTGCGGCTGCCGGGCAGTCTGGTGGCCCCCAACAACAAAAACACCGCCATCAAGGCAGCGCTGGCCCCTCAGCCCAATGAGGAAGCCAAGGATGCTTATTTCTTTGTGACCGACCTCAAGGGCAACTACTACTACGCCCACACGCTGGCAGAGCATAATGCCAACTGCAAAACTGCCGCAGCTGTGAACAAAAGCCTGAAAAACTGAGGAAAGGCCGCTGCACAAAAAACACGGTGCAGCGGCCCCTTTCCCGTTAAAAACTGTGATACATAAGAGAGGAACCTACAAATGCTACAGATCCCGGAACTGCTTGCCCCGGCGGGCGATGCGGAACGTCTGCGTTATGCCATCAACTACGGTGCCGATGCCGTTTACTGCGGCCTGCCGGAGTTTGGTATGCGCTCTGCCCCGGCTAATTTCACCCCGGAGCAGCTGACGGAAAGCGTCATCTACGCCCACGCCCGCGGCCGCAAGGTCTACCTGACCATGAACACCCTGCCCACCAACGAAGAGGCCGACCGTCTGCCGGACGCCATCCGGAGCGCGGCCGCAGCGGGCGTGGATGCCTTCATCGTGGCAGATCTGGGTGTGCTGGAAGCCTGCAAGCAGTTCGCGCCGGATATTGATGTCCACATGTCCACCCAGACCGGCATCACCAACTGGGCCGCTGCCCGTGCGGCCTACAACCTGGGCGCCAAGCGGGTGGTGCTGGCCCGTGAGCTGACCTTGCAGGACATTGCCACCATCCGGGATAAGACCCCGCCGGAACTGGAGATCGAGGCCTTTGTCCACGGTGCCATGTGCATGAGCGTGTCGGGCCGGTGCCTGCTGTCCAACTATCTGACGGGCCGCGACTCCAACCGGGGCCAGTGCGCCCAGCCCTGCCGCTGGAAATATTACCTGAGCGAGGAGACCCGCCCCGGCCAGCTGTATGAGATCGGCGAGAACGAGGATGGAAGCTATATCCTGAACGCCAACGATATGTGCACGGCACCGTTTCTGGACCTCATCTGCAAGGCGGGCGTAGACAGCCTGAAGATCGAGGGCCGCGCCAAGACGTTCTACTACGTTGCCAGCGTGACGGCCGCCTACCGCCGCGCACTGGACCAGTATCTGGCCGACCCGATGAACGACAACTTTGAGCTGCCGGACGAGGTGCTGGCCGAGCTGACCCGCACCAGCCACCGCCACTATTCGCCGGGCTTTTACTTTGGCCGCGAGCAGGCCAAGCAGGCCACCGACAGCGCCACCTACATCCGCGAGTGGGAGTTCGTGGGCACTGTGGACAGCTGGGAGAACGGCATCGCCAGCTGCCAGCAGCGGGGCAAGTGGAGCCTGGGCGACACGCTGGAAGTGCTCTGCCCGGACGGCCGCAGCATCCCGCTGCACCCGGAGTGGATCCGGAACGAGGCGGGGGAGAAAGTGGAGTCCACGCCCCATGCGATGGAAAAATACACCATCCCCACCCCGGAACTGCCCCCCATGAGCCTGCTGCGGCGCAAGGTCTGAGGTTTCCGTTCCATACAGCAAAAAAATCCCGCCATTTGGCGGGATTTTTTTCGTCAGAGCGTATCCAGAACGTTGCGCGCCTTCCGGATGGTCTCCTCGCTCGTCTGCCACAGCTCGAACTCGGAGAAGCCGGGCAGGCCCATAGGGACGCCTTCCCGGCGGAAGGTCATCCGGCTGTCCAGCACCTGCTTGCCGGAAAGGTGGAAGCTGTGCGCACCGGTCTGTTTGGCCAGTGCAGGGAGGTTGGCCGGGGAGACGCCTGCGCCCACCAGAATCTCGATGCGCCCGGCGGCGCAGTCCACAAGCTGCCGGAGCAGGGGTGCCCCGGCGGGGGCGCTGGCGGCCTGGCCGCTGGTCAGGATGGTGGAAAGCCCCAGAGCGCAGGCCGTGTCCAGCGCCGCGAAGGGGTCGCGGCAGACGTCAAAGGCGCGGTGGAGGGTGAGTGCAACGGGGCGGCCCGCTTTGGCGGCGGCTTCGCGGGCGGCCTCGTAGATGGGGCGCAGGGCCTCTGCATCCAGCGCACCGTCCGGGGTCAGCACACCGGTGACGATGCCGTCTGCCCCGGCGGCGACGAGTGCGGCGGCAGATTCTTTCATCTGCGCCAGCTCCCAGCGGTCGTAGCAGAAATCACCGAAGCGGGGGCGGAGCAGGGCGCGGACGGGCAGACCGGTGGTCTCCTTGACCTGCCGCACCAGCGCAAGGCTGGGGGTGGTGCCGCCCACGATGAGGTCGGCGCAGAGCTCCAGCCGGTCGGCTCCGCCGCGCTGGGCCGCAAGGGCACTGGCGGTGCTGTCAACACAAACTTCTAACGTATAGGGCATGAAAAACCTCCTTTGATACAGCTGCCGGAATGGTCCATCAACAAGACCCGTCAACAGAAACTGCTGACGGGTCATTTTCAGGAACAACAGGTCACTTTACGGATTCGAGGAAGCGCACGAAACCTGCACGGCCTGCTTCGTCCAGCTTGTAGACACCGGCATCGGTCAGGACCTCAGCGAAGACATGGCCGACCTCGTCCTGCAGGATGAGGTGGACCGTATCGGCATTCAGCTCCGAGTGCCGGGCGAGGATCTCCTCGGCCCAGGCGGCGTGTTTTTGCAGGGCTTCGGGGTAGTCGGCCGTGGGCACATGCGCGGTCAGCAGGTCGGCCAGATCGAACAGCTCCTGCTTCAGGCGGCTGGGCAGCACGGCCAGACCCATGACCTCGATGAGGCCGATGTTCTCCTTTTTGATGTGGTGGAGCTTGGCGTGGGGGTGGTAGACGCCCAGCGGGTGTTCCGGCGTGGTGATGTTGTTGCGGAGCACGAGGTCCAGCTGGAATCTGCCGTCCCGCATCCGGGCGATGGGGGTAATGGTGTTGTGCGGTTCGCCGTCGGTCTCAGCGTAGACGAAGCAGGCTTCGTCGGTGTAGCCGCGCCATGCGGTCAGGATCTTGTCCGCCAGGTCCACCAGACGGCCATCGTCCTCGCAGGTCAGGCGGATGCAGCTCATGGGCCAGTGGACGATGCCGGCTTCGACATCCTCGTAGCCGGGGAAGGTCCAGCTCTTCTCGATGGGAGCCTTGGCCATGGCGAACTCGTAGTGGCCGCCCTGGAAGTGGTCGTGGCTCAGGATGGAGCCGCCCACGATGGGCAGGTCGGCGTTGCTGCCCACGAAGTAGTGCGGGAACAGCGCCACGAAGTCCAGCAGCTTGCGGAAGGTGGCCCGCTCGATCTTCATGGGGGTGTGCTGGCTGTTGAACACGATGCAGTGCTCGTTGTAGTAGACGTAGGGGCTGTATTGCAGATTCCACGCGCTGTCGTTGATGGTCAGCGGGATGATGCGGTGATTCTCGCGGGCGGGGTGGTTCATCCGGCCCGCATAGCCCTCGTTCTCCACGCAGAGCTGGCACTTGGGGTAGGCGCTCTGGGGGGCCAGCTTGGCGGCGGCGATGGCCTTGGGGTCTTTTTCGGGCTTGGAGAGGTTGATGGTGATGTCCAGATCGCCGTAAGGCGTTTTGGTGACCCACTTCAGGTCCCGCTTGATGCGGTAGCGGCGGATATAGTCGGTGTCCTGGCTGAACTTGTAGAACCAGTCGGTGGCAGCCTGGGGGCCTTCCTCCTCGTACCGCTCCTCAAAGTTGGCGCGGACGATGGAGGGGCGCGGGGTCAGGACGCCCATGAGTTTGGTGTCAAAGAGGTCGCGGGCGGTGGAGTTGTCCGCGCACACACCGCGCGATACAGCATCGTCTACCAGCGTTTTCAGGATGGATTCGAGGTCTTTGTAGCAGACTTCGCCCTCCGGCTCGGTGAAGCTGTCCAGCTGCATGGTCATGAGCAGCTGGTTGCGGATGTAGATTGCATCGTCCGGCAGGATGAGGCCGGTGTCCAGACCATAGTTGACGAGCTGCTGAATGGCAGTGGAGATCACAGGACAGCGCCTCCTTCCGGGCGGATGGAGAGGATGTGGCAGCGGCCCTTGCCGAGGATGGCCTCCATCTCAGCCTTGAAGGAATCGAGCCGGGTCAGTGGCACAAAGGCCTGCACAGTGCCTGCGAAGCCGCCGCCGTGGACGCGGACTGCGCCCTCGCCGTGCAGGAAGTGCTTGGCGGCAGCGATGGTCACGGCCACCTCCTGATGCTCCTTATACCCGGCGGGGATGACGTTCTGCAGATACTCCCAGCTGCTCAGACCGGACTCAGTGACCAGCGCAAGGAAGGTCTCGAAGTCGTCCGCGCGGAGGGCGTCCACCTGCTTTGCGACCCGGTCGTTGTCGGCGTAGACGTGGAAAGCGCGCAGAACGGCGCGGTCGCCGCACTGTCTGCGGCACTCCGGCAGGTTGGAAAGGAAAGTCTCGAACGGTACATCGCGCAAAACTTCGCCGCCGCAGACCGCTGCCACGGCGCGGCAGTCGGCCGGGATGGCGGCATACTCGTCGGTCAGATCGGCGTGGTCTGCACCGGAATCCAGGATGCAGAGCGCGAGGCCGGCCTTGGAGAAATCGACCTGTACAGGCTCGACCACGGGGTGGGCCGGGTCGGCAAAGTCGATGGTGATGATGTTGCCGACGCTGGAAGCCATCTGGTCCATCAGGCCGCAGGGCTTGCCGAAGTAGACGTTCTCTGCCCACTGGCCGATCTGGGCAATGGCGATGGGGGAGACCTTTTCGGTCATGAAGCAGTCGTTCAGGATGACGCCGATCAGCACCTCGAAGGCGGCAGAGGACGAGACGCCGCTGCCCTTGGGCACGTTGGAGGAGATGTAGACATCCAGACCGGAGAGGCTGGCCCCGCGCTCCTGGAAGGCCTTGCACTCGCCGCGCAGGATGGCGGCGCTGGTGTTTTCCTCTTCCTTGCGGGCCGTCAGGTCAGCCAGGTCGATGACGCACAGGTCGTAGCCCTCGCTCTGGACGCGCAGCTGGTTCAGGCGGTTGGGGGCGGCGGCTGCGATCATATCAATGTTGACGCTGCCGGCCAGCACACGGCCGTGCTGGTGGTCGGTGTGGTTGCCGCCGATCTCGGTGCGGCCGGGGGCACTGTACAGCCCGGCCTCGGTGTGGGCACCAAACGTTTTTTCCAGCCCGTCCAGCACAGCAGCGTAGCGGGCTGCCTGTGCGGAGGTCTGTTCGGGGGCGCAGCAGTACAGCGAGGCCAGACGCTCGGTGTGGGCGCCGCCTGCCAGCTCCTGCTTCCAGACAGAAACGGATTTCATCATGGCGAGTTCCTCCTCTGAACAAATCGTGCAAACTTCGTCACAGCCCATGCGGCGGGCCGTGGTGGATCTTTCGATACTCCTATAATAAAGAATCTGTGCCCAAAAGACCATGCGTTATTGTTGCATCTGAATGCAAAGTTGCCAGAAAATCCGGCACGAAATTTGTGCAGAAATTCCTGCAACAGAGCTGAAAAAATCCTCCAAACCGGAAAAGCATTGGCCACAACCCACAAAGAACGGTCGGCTGCGGGTCAATCAGGGCCAGAGTTTCGATATGGAGGATTGGATTTTTCCAGCGGGTCAGTGGAAGTCCGGGCCGGTGAGGCCGTCGAGATTCAGCATCCCTTCCAGTGCGGCCACATCGGCGGAGACGTCCAGCGCGTCGGACTGGAACAGCTTGTCCAGCTGGTTTTCGAAGGCCGTGATGAGCAGGTCCATCGAGCGCTCGATGCTCTGCCTGGCGTCGGTGATGTTCTCGCCCTGCACATCCTGCGCCGAGAGCTGGGCGTAGGTGTTCAGCAGTTTGAGGGCCGTGGGCAGGTAGTAATCCATGAACTTTTGCAGCTGGGCTTTTTTATCCGGGTCTTTCTTGGCCAGAGCAAAGATGCGGGCGCTGAGCTCTTCCAGCCGGGAGATCTTGGCCGTCATCACCGGGTCGGGGATGGCATCGTTGGCGCGGCGCAGCTGCTGCTGAAGGGAGGCGTACAGGTCTTCCGGTTCCGCTTCCGGCTCCGGCTGCGGGGCCTTGGGCGGCTGGGGTGCGGCCCCGCGCACGACAAGGGTGTCGGTGCGGTAGTCGATGTAGGCATCGGACCCGAAATAGCCGTGGTCGATGGCGTGTTCCACCGCAGCGCGGCCTCGGACCGCGTCGATGCCGACCGCCGCGAACAACTCGCCCAGGGCGATATTGTCCCGGTCGCCGACGATCTTGTCGAGCTTGCGTTCCAGCTTGCGGGCGCGGTCCATCCGCAGGCCGGTGAAGAGGGCTGCGCCGCCGCCGATGGTCTGGGCCAGCGCCGTCAGCAGCTCACCCCAGTCGATCTCATGGCTCCAGAGTTCCTCCATGGCATCGGCCAGGTCGCCGATGCCCACCAGCAGGAAGATGGCACCGAAGATGGTGCACAGGGTGGTGAGGGTCTTGTGCCACTGCTTGGCGCTCTTCTGATCGGCAGTGGGGACATCCTGGTCGGAGACCGTCTCGCTGCGCTGGCCGGGGGTGGCGCTCTGTGCGGTGCGGGCGTCCTCTGCGTGGCTGTCGCGGGCGGGGTCGGCGTTGGTCTGCTCCTTTTTCTCGGCATCCCGGTCGATGGCGCGCAGGATGAAGAACAGGATGCCCAGCCACGGCGACATGGCGAACAGCACCAGCAGAAGGATGGTGGGGAGATGGGCAAGGAAATGGTTGCTGCGTTTTGGCTCCATGGGGCAAATTCCTCCTAAAATGAAAAGAACCGTATTCCACCTTATTATAGCGGAACACGGCTCTTTTGTTAAGGGATAATTTATCTGGGAGTAAACGCCTTATTTCATCAGGCTGCAAACAGCTTCGGCATACGCGGCGGGGTCATCCACAGGCAGGCCCTCGATGAGCTGTGCCTGTGCATAGAGCAGGCTGCTGTATTTCTTGAGCTTCTCGGTATCGCCAGCCTCCTGTGCGGCTTTCAGCACAGCGAAGACGGGGTGGTTGACGTTCAGCTCCAGCACCTTGTCGCTCTTGACGCCCTCGCTGCCGGGCTGCTTGGAGAGGACCTTCTCCATCTCGATGGAGAGCGGGCCGTCTGCGGAGAGGCAGACCGGGTGATCCTTCAGGCGGGTGGAGACCTTGACCTCCTTGACCTTGCCGTCCAGCGCATCCTTCATGGCATCGAACAGGGGCTTGTTCTCGGCGGTGGCATCCTCAGCGGCCTTCTTCTCGTCCTCGGTCTCAAGGCCCAGGTCGCCGCTGTTGACGTTCTTGAACTCAACGGTGCCGTCCTTGCCCTCGGCATCCTTGCGGGGATAGGTGCGCAGGATCTGCAGGCAGAACTCATCCACATCCTCGGTCAGCAGCAGCACGTCGTAGCCCTTATCCAGCACCAGCTCAGCGGCGGGGAGCTTGGCCAGACGGTCGGTGGAGTCACCGGCTGCAAAGTAGATGAACTTCTGCTCAGCAGGCATCTTGTCCACATACTCCTGCAAAGTGACCATCTTCTGCTCCTTGGCAGACCAGAACAGCAGCAGGTCGCGCAGCAGCTCGGCGTGCATGCCGTAGTCGGAGTAAGCGCCGAACTTGATCTGGCGGCCGAACTCCTTCCAGAAGGCCTCGTACTTCTCGCGGTCGTTGGTCAGCATGGCGTGGAGCTCGTTCTTGATCTTCTTTTCCAGTGCGTTGTGGATCAGCTTGAGCTGGTTGTCCTTCTGCAGCATCTCACGGCTGATGTTCAGGCTCAGGTCCTGGCTGTCCACGATGCCCTTGACGAAGCTGAAGTAATCGGGCAGCAGGTCGCCGCACTTTTCCATGATGAGCACACCGGAAGCATAGAGTGCCAGACCCTTTTCGTAGTCCTTGGTGTAGAAGTCGTAGGGGCGGTGGCTGGGCACAAAGAGCAGGGCGTTGTAGTTCGCGGTGCCCTCGGTGCGGCTGACGATGACGCGGGCGGGGTCGGTATAGTCGTTGAACTTATCCTTGTAGAAAGCGGCGTACTCTTCGTCGGAGACTTCGCTCTTCTGCTTCTTCCAGATGGGCACCATGCTGTTCAGGGTCTCCAGCTCGGTGTAGGTCTCCCACTCCGGCTTGTAGTCATCGGGCTTGGGGTCCGGTTCGGGCTTCTGGCGGCTCTTCTCGCGCTCCATCTGGATGGGATAGCGCACATAGTCGCTGTACTTCTTGACGATGGCCGCGATGCCATATTCATCGAGGAAGTTCTCGTAGTTGTCGGTGTCGGTGCTGGGCTTGATGTGCAGGATGATGTCGGTGCCCACGGTGTCCTTTTCGGCCGGGTTCATCTCGTAGCCGTCCGCACCGCTGGATTCCCACTGCCAAGCCTGGTCTGCGCCGTAAGCTTTGGAGATGACAGTGACCTTGTCGGCCACCATGAAGGCCGAGTAGAAACCGACGCCGAACTGGCCGATGATGTCGATGTTCTCGTCCTTGTTTTCTTTCTTGAAGTCGAGCGAGCCGGAGTGGGCGATGGTGCCGAGGTTGGACTCCAGCTCTTCCCTGGTCATGCCGATGCCGTTATCGGAGACGGTCAGGGTGCGGCTGTCCTTGTCGCGGGTGAGCAGGATGCGGAAATCGCCTTTGTTCATGCCGACGGAGGTGTCGGTCAGGCTCTTATAATACAGCTTGTCGATGGCGTCCGAAGCGTTGGAGATCAGCTCACGCAGGAAGATCTCCTTGTTGGTGTAGATGGAGTTGATCATCATGTCCATCAGCTTTTTGCTTTCCGCCTGAAATTCTTTCTTCGCCATAATACAAAACCTCTTTTGTTCAGATTCGGTGCCAGAGAGCCGGAGTTGGGGATGACGGCTTAGCACTCATAACTTTCGAGTGCTAATATACACCGCTTCGCATCAAAAATCAAGGGGTTTCATAAAAAGTTCAGAAATGTTTGCGGTTCCCTTTGCATTCCGGCTCCAAACCCATTATAATAGTCCCGACAAAGTCGGAAAGGATGACTTCGATGCAGTTTGAAATGTGTGCGCTTCCAGGTGGAGGGAAGCTGGAACTTTATCTGCGCAGCCCGGACCCGGCCATGCCGAACGCGCTGCGCCGTCCGCTGGTGCTGGTGGTGCCCGGCGGCGGGTACGAACACGTCAGTGCCCGCGAGGCCGACCCGGTGGCGCTGCAGTTTGCAGCGGCAGGGTATCACACTGCTGTGCTGACCTACAGCGTGGGCGAGGGGGCACGGGATCACCAGCCGCTGCGCCAGCTCCGCGCGGCCATCGGGCTGCTGCGGCAGAACGCAGAACGCTGGGTCATCCTGCCGGACCGGATCGCCGTTTGCGGCTTTTCGGCGGGCGGGCACCTGGCGTTGTCCGGTGCGGTGCTCGACTGCCCCGGCGAGGCGGCAGACCGCAGCCGGAAGCCGGATGCCGTGCTGCTGGCCTATCCGGTCATCACGGCGGGGGAGTATGCCCACCGGGGCAGTTTCGTGCAGCTTTCGGGCAGCGAAGACCAGGCGGAGCACCAGAGATTTGGGCTGGAAGGGAAGATCACGCCGGATACGCCGCCGGTCTTCGTCTGGCACACGATGGAGGACACCACCGTCCCGGTGGAAAACACCCTGCTCCTCCTTGCAGCGCTGCGGAAGAACCATGTCCCCTGTGAGGCGCATCTGTTCGAGAAGGGGGTCCACGGCACCAGCATCTCCACCGCAGAGGTGGATGCCGCCAGCGCCCACCGTGCCCATTGGGTGCAGCTGGCGGTGGAATGGCTGAACGACACCTTCGACTTCCATCTGGAATAAACTGGATTTGTACAGTTCTACAAAAAATTCATGAAAAAATAGTTGACCTGCAACAAATTTTAGCGTATACTGGTCAGCGAAAACAAACGCCGGGCACACCGCCCGGAAGGAAGAGGGAACATTTATGGCAATGCGGCCGGAAATTTCTGTCAAGAACCTGATGATGCAGGCATTCCTGACGGGCTGGGAGCTCTCTGACAAGAGCATCTCGCAGGATGAATATCTTCAGAGCGCCATTCAGGTGATCGAGGTACTCCAGGTGGAGCCGGAGAGTCTTTATGCCGAGGAAGGCCTCGGCCTGCCGGACGGCGAAGAGGTGGACCATCTGGACGACCTGCTCCGGGCAGACGGCCAGTGGATCTATTATGGCGTCGAGGCAGAGAACTTCTTCCTCATCCAGTGGTATCCGGATGTGGAGTCCGCCAAGGCCAAGCTCGCGGAGCTGGACGCCATGGGCGACGGCAGCCGGCAGTATCTGGTGGATATGAGCCTGAAGCGCGAGAACCCCAGCAGCGCCGAGAACTTCGGCAATTCCAACCCCGTCCAGCTCCGCTCCTGATGTTGATTTTTAAGAGGAAAGGGACCCCAAGCAATGCAACTTTCTCAGACTGAACGTGAGCAGCTTTACGCCATTCTGGAACAGTACGACCACCATCCCAAAGTGCAGGAGATGCGGGAGTTCATCCAGCATGGCGACGTGACCACCTATCAGCACTGCAAAAATGTGGTGTTGGTCAGCTTCTGGCTCAACCGCCGCTTCCATCTGGGCGCGGATGAGACGTCGCTGGCCGTGGGGGCCTTCCTCCATGACTTCTATCTCTACGACTGGCACAAGCGCAGCTCTTTCCGGGGTCTGCGCCGCCTGTTCGAGATGCACGGCTTCTCCCACCCGGGTTATGCCTGCGTCAACGCAAAGCGGGTGTTCGGCATCACCAAAAAGGAGCAGAGCATCATTGCCAGCCACATGTGGCCGCTGACCTTCCGTCATGTGCCCACCTGCCGCGAAGCCATCATCGTCTGCCTGGCCGATAAGTACTGCGCTGTGGTGGAGAGCATGTTCCGCCGCGCCAAAGTCGCCACCACCGTGGGTGCGGATGGGGCCGACGACACCGAGTGGTAAAATAGAAAACCCTCTCAGTCTCACTTCGTTCACCAGCTCCCCCGAAAGGGGGAGCTTTTCTTGTGCCGTAAAATACAGCACAAGACCTCGCCCATCGGGAGAGGTGGCATTGATATGCTACCCCTAGAGTAGACAGAGAAAAAACAAAACTCTGAATACTCTGGG
>OLZC01000681.1_pt1 | contig 11094 bp, 9 predicted proteins | sample 1644391 | NCBI WGS metagenome assembly OLZC01 (sample SAMEA103958140, study PRJEB25191) | human gut metagenome | biome: human-associated habitat [ENVO:00009003]; feature: intestine environment [ENVO:2100002]; material: feces | place: Germany | collected 2013/2015
CTCGCACAGGTGGGTGTGCAGGCGCACGCCGTACTCTCGTGCGAGCACGGCGCTCTCGCGCAGAAGGTCGGCAGACACGGAGAACGGCGAGCACGGGGCGAGCGCAACGCGGTGCATCGCGCCGAACGACTTGTCGTGGTATTTCTCGATGACACGGGCAGAATCGGCCATGATCTCGTCGACCGTCTGCACGACGCTGTCGGGCGGCAGGCCGCCGTCCTTGACAGAGAGGTCCATACTGCCGCGCGAGGCGTACATGCGCGCGCCGATCTCGTCCGACGCGGCAAACTGCGCGCCAATGAGGTCGCCCGCGCCCGCAGGGAAGACATAGTGATGGTCGAAGCAGGTCGTGCAGCCGTGCTTCATCAGCTCGCCAAGGCCCGTGAGCGTCGAGAGGCGGATGACGTCCTCGTCGAGGTTTTTCCAGATCTCATAGAGCGTTTTGAGCCAGTCGAAGAGCTCCATGTTCTGTACTTCCGGCAGGTTGCGGGAAAAGACCTGATAGAGATGATGGTGCGTGTTGACAAGGCCGGGGTAGCAGAGCATGTGGCTCGCGTCAATCACCTTTTCCGCCTCCTGCGGCAGATTTTTACCGATCGCGCGGATGAATCCATCCTCAGCATACAGATCGACGTTTTCATAAACCGTGTCCGCGTCATCACACGACACCAGCGAACGAATGTTTTGAATGAGCAGAGTAGACATAGCAATACCTCTTAGACCCGCGCCAAATGCAGGCAGATTTAGTGAAAAATAGCAAGAAGCGCATTTTGCTGCCTCCAGCGGCAAAACAGCTCAAAAGCCTCGCAGAGTTTCACGCCGCGCACGGCGTGAAATAAATTGGAATTCGTCGCGGAGGACGACATGCGCGTCCGCAGCGATACTTCGCAGCGCGCGACATGGTGAATGCCGCGCGCTGAAAATTCCACTCAAGGCGGCGAGCCGCCTTGAGTGGGCTCTCAAAGGAGCGGCAGCGCCGCTTCTTTGAATTTTTTATTCCATGTCGATCAGGTGATACTCCATGACCTGCTTCTTGCAGTCGAAGTCCTTGGCCTTGAGGTAGAACTCAGCGCAGTCGATCAGGGCCTTGGCCGGGGTCAGGCCGACGATCTCGCTCTCGATGACGCGGGTGCCGTAGCGCTCGGCCAGAGCCTTGATCATCTCATAGGTGACATACAGCGGGGTATCCTCGTAGTTGACCATGTTCATGGAGACCTGCGCGATGCCGCGGTCCTCGAGCATGAAGCCCATGGCCTTGCAGCTGCGGAAGCCGCCCGAAGAGCCGCGGATGACCTTGGCGATCTTCTTGGCGATCTCAACATCAGAGGTCTCGAGGTTGCAGTTGAAAGCGACCAGCGGCATACGGGCGCCGATGGCGGTGATGCCGGCGGTGGGGTGGATCTTGCGCTCGCCGTAGTCGGGAGCCCAGTCGGGCTGCAGGAGCTTCTCGGGCATGCCCTCGAACTCGCCCTTGCGGCAGGTGGCGAGATTGCGGCGCTCGGGACGGGTGGCGCTGTCCTCATACAGGAAGGAGGGGACCTTCAGCTCGTCCCAGATACGCTGGGCAACGCGCTTGGACATCTCGACAGCTTCCTCAACGGTCACGTCCATCTGGGGAACGAAGGGGATAACGTCGGTAGCGCCCATGCGCTTGTGCTCGCCGTGATGCTTGTTCATGTCGATGCGCTCGGTGGCGACCTTGGTCAGCTGGAAGGCGACCTCCTCGATGGCCTCGGGAGAGCCGATGAGGGTGAAGACGCAGCGGTTGTGGTTGCCGTCGGTCTGGGCGTCAAACAGGGTGCAGCCGGGAACGCTCTTAGCGGTCTCGACGAGGGCGTTATAGGTGGCCTCGTCCTTTTCCTTGGAGCAGCTGAAATTGGGGATGCATTCGATCAACTTTGCCATGGTTGTTTTCCTCCGTCAATTTATTTTGTATCGTCATTTTGCTCAGACAGGCGCGCTGCGCCCGTCCATTTTTGTTCAGCGTCGCCATTATATCGCGGCCCAACGGGGGAGTAAACAGGTTTTCTTTCTCTTTTTTCAGTGCGGGCTTAATTTTTTTAAGTCATCTTCTCCTCGACAAAGCGCTGCACGCACGGGGCGCTGAGCACCGCGCTGTTCCATGCCAAAACGGCATACGAGCGGATCGGCAGACCGCGCACAGGCTTTGCCTTTAAAGGCGCGCCCGGATGCGTGCTGAGGATGGACTTTGGCAGAAAGCTGATGCCAAAGCCCGAGAGCACCATCTGCATCGCCATGGGCGTATCGTAGCAGTGGCAGGTCACATTCGGCGTAAAGCCGCTGCGCTGGCACTCCTGCACCAAAAAGTCGTTGTAGCTCCACAGGTCGTCCGAGCGCAGAAGGCACATCGGCACACCCTCGAGCCGCTCGATGGGCACCTCGTTCAGTTCTGGCGCGGGGTCCAGGTCCTCGCGCATGATGAGCTCGAGCTTATCCTCGCCCAGAATGCGCTCCTGCAATCCGCTCGGCTCGCGCGCGGCCGTGCGCAGAAACAACGCGTGCAGCTCCCCGTGATTGAGCAGCTCGATGAGCTCCTGCGGCGAGCCCACACGGATGAAGAGCTCCACCTGCGGATAGCGGCTGTGATATTCATTTATATAATGTAACGCGTACGACATCGCCGAGTAGATGACGCCGAGCTTGATGCGCCCGCTCATGCCCGTCCCCACGCTGCGCACGCTGTCCTCCACGCGGCGGATGTCCTGAAAGATCTGCTGCGTCTGCTGATACAGGCTTTGTCCCGCGTCGGTGAGGGACATGCCCTTGCTGCCGCGCAGGAAGAGCTGCACGCCGAGCTCTTCCTCGAGCTGCGCGATCTGGCGCGAGATCGGCGGCTGCGCCACATGCAGCTCGCGCGCCGCGGCGGAGATGCTTTTCTCCTCCGCCACCGCGCAGAAGTATTCCAGCTGTCTGAGCTTCATCGCTCGTCCTCCATGTCATACTTTTGTGGTATGGTATGCAGATAAATTAAGTACTTTTCATTATAGCATATCTTTGCTATAATGCAAGTTGTAAAGAAAAGAGAGAATTCTGTTTTCATTTTTATCGGTTTTTACAGAAATATTTTTATGAAAGTGAGGAACCCACCATGATCAATCTTGCAGACGATGCGATGACGATCAAGCTGGACTACGAGCTTCCCGAGTATCCGAAGTTCGAAGACGGCTATCGCCGCGCACCCCGCCGCGAATCCCACCTGACCGAGGCCGATAAGGCGCTCGCCATCAAGAACGCTCTGCGTTACATCCACCCCGACCATCACGAGCAGATGGCCAAGGAGTTTGCGCAGGAGCTCGAAGAGCACGGCCGTATCTATGGCTACCGCTTCCGTCCCGAGGGCAAGCTCTACGGCAAGCCCATCGACGAGTACAAGGGCAAGTGCATCGAGGGCAAGGCCATTCAGGTCATGATCGACAACAACCTCGACTTCGACGTTGCGCTCTATCCCTATGAGCTGGTCACCTACGGTGAGACCGGTCAGGTCTGCCAGAACTGGATGCAGTACCGCCTCATCAAGAAGTACCTCGAGCAGCTGACCGATGAGCAGACCCTCGTCGTCATGTCCGGTCATCCTCTGGGCCTCTTCCACTCCCACAAGATGGCTCCGCGCGTCATCATCTCCAACGGCCTGATGGTCGGTACCTTCGATGACCAGGAGAACTTCAACCGCGCTGCCGCGCTCGGCGTTGCCAACTACGGTCAGATGACCGCCGGCGGCTGGATGTACATCGGCCCCCAAGGCATCGTCCACGGCACGTTCAACACCCTGCTCAACGCCGGTCGTCTGAAGCTCGGCATCCCCAACGACCAGAACCTCGCCGGCCGTCTGTTCGTCTCCGCCGGTCTTGGCGGCATGAGCGGCGCTCAGGGCAAGGCTGCTGAGATCGCCGGCGCTGCCTCCATCATCGCCGAGGTCGACGATTCCCGTATCGAGACCCGTTACACCCAGGGCTGGGTCAGCCACCGCACCGACTCTCTCGAAGAGGCCACCAAGATCGCTCTCGACCACCAGAAGGAAGGCAAGCCCTGCGCTGTCGCCTATTGCGGCAACATTGTCGACCTGCTCGAGTACCTGTACAACAACAACGTCCATGTCGACCTGATGAGCGACCAGACCTCCTGCCACGTGCCTTATGACGGCGGCTACTGCCCGCAGGGCCTCACCTTCGCCCAGCGCACTGAGATGCTGGACAAGGACCCCGAGGGCTTCCGCAAGCTCGTCGACAAGACGCTGCAGCATCACTATGAGATGATCTGCAAGTTCCACGAGCGCGGCACCTACTTCTTCGACTACGGCAACAGCTTCCTCAAGGCTGTTTACGACTCCGGTGTGAAGAGCATCTGCAAGAACGGCGAGAACGACCTCGACGGCTTCATCTTTGCATACCTCAAGGCCGCCAGCCGCGGGGAATTGCAGGACACCTAAATCTTACCGATAAGCAAAAAAGCCACGCGAAAGCGTGGCTTTTTCTTTTGCATGTCTTACGCCAGATCCGCCAGGATGTCCGGCCAGAGAGCCTGCTCCTGGTGCATGATGGCAAATGCGCAGTCAAGAAACATCTTGTTGACGGCGGCGATGATGGTGCTGCGGAGCAGCAGCTTCTCCTCTCCGGCGTCCGCGGCCAAGTCCCGGATGGTGTGGGTCAGGCCGAACACATAGGGCAGGCAGTTTTCCACTTCCTCGCAGAAATAGTCGTAGGCCTGCGCGGCAGAGTAGTGCTGGCGCTGCATTTTGAAGAGGGTGTCGATGTTTTCCATCGAGAGCACCGTTTTGGAGACGACGATGTAGATCAGGCTGGCCAGCTGCTCACGGGTGTATTTTTTCTTGATGGGGTGGCCGATGATCCCTTTCTTGACGTAGTTGCTCACCATGGAAGCCGTGAGCTCCACCCCTGGAAATGCACGAAAATACCCATTGACGTACTGGACGGTCTGGTCGAGATACAGCCCAACGGAAGGCAGTTCTGCGTACCGCGGCAGGGCAAAATCCACGGCGCAGGCCGCTATGCGGCGGTTGGATTCATTGTTCATGCGGATAGTATAGCGTATTTTTCCGGCAGGGTCAACCGTCTTATGAAAACTTTTTGAAGATTTCTCGGAAACGGTTGACAGGTTTTTGAAAAACTGATATCATAGCTTCGACAACATGAAAAAATGCGGCGGATTTTGCCGCTGGAATGGAGATACTGCTTATGAAGACCCGGATCGTTGTGGATTCTGCCGCAAGCCTGTATGCACTGGATGGCGTGGATTTTGCCTGTGTGCCCCTGAAGATCATCACCGATCACGAGGAATACCACGATGACGGAACGCTGGATGCGGTGGGCATGGCCACGACCCTGCGCACCTATAAAGGAAAGACCTCGACGTCCTGCCCCAACGTTGGCGACTGGCTGGCCGCTTACGAGGGAGCCGATGAGGTGTACGCCATCACCCTCACCGGTACGCTGTCGGGCAGCTGCAATGCGGCCCAGCTGGCGGCGGAGGAATACCAGCAGGAGAACCCCGGCAAGCGGGTCTTTGTACTGGATAGCCTGTCCACCGGCCCGGAGCAGGTCCTGCTGGCCGAGCATCTGCGGGATGAGCTGGCTGCCGGCAAGGAGTTCGACGCCGTCTGTGAAGAGATGCTGCGCTACCATAAGCACACCCATCTGCTCTTCTCGCTGGAATCGCTGGCCAACCTGGCCCGCAATGGCCGCGTGAAGCCCGCTGTGGCGGCAGTGGCGCGGATGCTGGGCATCCGGGTCATCGGGCAGGCCAGTGAGGCCGGTGAGCTGGACGTGATCTGCAAAACGCGCGGCGAGCACGGCGCATTGGAGCGCATCGTGCTGGAGCTCAAGGAGCACGGCTACACCAACGGCAAGGTGAACATCTCCCACTGCGGCAACCCTGCCGCTGCCGAGCGCCTGAAGCACATGATCGAGGCCGTCTTTGAGGGGGCCAGAGTCGTGGTGACGGAGTGCGGCGGCCTGTGCAGCTACTACGCCGAGCTGGGCGGCCTTCTGATCGGATACGAGGACGGAGAGGCTTGAAAAATCACCCAGACCGCGCTATACTAACTCCATCTTAAAGGGCCGCGCAGCGGCGGGGGAGGTACAGCGTGTTCAGACTGCCGATCGTTAAATTTTTCAGCCGCATCCTCAACCGTGCCACCATCACCATCGTGCTGGTGGCATTGCAGGTGCTGTGGCTGCTCTGGGCGTTCTGGGCCTTTACGACGGGCCGGGTCTGGCTGAACGGCATGCTCAAGGCGCTGAGCATCGTCATCGTGCTCTACCTCGTCCGGAAAGACGAGAACAGTGCCTATAAGATCGGCTGGATCGTCCTCATCGGCCTGCTGCCGCTGCTGGGCGGGGCGCTGTATCTGGCCTTTGGCAACAAGGCCCCGGCCAAGGGGCTCCGCACCCGGATGCGGAAGGTGGAGCAGGCCCACACGGCCGACCTTACGCCCCGGCCGGACCAGACCGACACGCTGGACCGCGTGGAGAAAAACCTGAGCCATTACGTGGAGACCTACGGCCCCTACCCGGCGTGGAAGCACACCGCCGCTCACTATTTCCCCTGCGGCGAGGCCATGTACCCCAGGCTTCTGGAAGACCTGGAACGTGCGGAAAAATTTATCTTTCTCGAATTCTTCATTGTAAAGTCGGGCACGATGTGGGACGGCATTGAGGCCATCCTCAAGCGGAAAGCCGCCGAGGGCGTGGACGTGCGGCTGATCTACGATGATTTCGGAAGTCTGCTGGGCCTGCCCAGCGACTTCGTCATCCGGATGGAGCGCAGCCATATCCGCTGCATCCCGTTCAACCCTGTGGTGCCGCTGGTGTCGCTGGTGATGAACCACCGCGACCACCGGAAGATCGTGGTCATCGACGGCAATGTGGCCTACACCGGCGGCGTGAACCTCGCGGACGAATATATCAACGCCGAGCAGCGCTTCGGCTACTGGAAGGACGCCGCCATCCGGCTGGAAGGGGCGGCGGTCTGGAATTTTACCGTCATCTTCCTCAACTGCTGGAACGCCTTCCGCCCGCAGGAGACGGACTACGCACCCTTTGCGCCGACCCACCTGCCGGAAAGTTCGGACGGCGTCGTTCAGCCCTACACCGACAGCCCGCTGGACGAAGAGCCGCTGGCCGAGACGGTCTACCTGAACATCCTGGCCCAGGCGCAGCGGTATGTGTATCTCTACACGCCCTACCTCGCCGTGGGTGAGGAGATGCTCGACGCCCTGAAGACCGCCGCCAAACGCGGCGTGGATGTCCGGCTGGTCCTGCCGGGCATCCCGGATAAGAAGCTGGTGTTCCGGCTGAGCCGGTCCTACTATGTGCCGCTCCTCCGGGCGGGCGTCCGCATCTACGAGTACACCCCCGGCTTTCTCCATGCAAAATGCTACGTCAGTGACGACCATCTGGCCGTGGTGGGCAGCATCAACATGGATTACCGCAGTTTGTTTTTGCACTTTGAGTGCGGGGCGCTGCTTTACAGCAACAGTCAGGTCATCGCCCTGCGGGAGGATGTGCTGGCCACTCTGCCGCAGTGCCGGGAGGTGCAGCTTTCCGACTGCCGGACTTCTCTGCCGGGCACCCTGCTGGACAGCGTCCTGCGGCTGCTGAGCCCGCTGCTGTAAAACCCTCTCAGTCAACGCCATCAGGCGTTGACAGCTCCCCCAAAGGGGGAGCCCTTGGCATGCCGGGAACGCTTTACGAGCTGCATGGGCTCAATTGATCGCAAGGCAGTGGGCCTTGCTGCCAGGACCAGCAGATGCGAACCTCTGTCGCGGAGCCCGGACGCTTCCGAAATCGTGGACTTTGTTCATCCAGTATTTTCAAAACCGTTCTGCCAATGGCTCTCCCTTCGGGAGAGCTGGCGAGCGAAGCGAGACGGAGAGGGGAAAACCGCTGACGAATAAGAAGGACCCTGCCGGACATACTACTTCCAAACCCATCGGGAAAGGGAGCGTATCTATGAGAAAAAGCAAGGCTCTTTGGGGCTGTGTGCTGGCAGCAGCCCTGCTGCTGGCCGCCTGCGGGAAACCGAATGCCGGGTCGTCCGGCTCTGGAAGCATGAGCGGGAGCGGCGCGGCCTCGCAGACGACTGCCGCCTGGAAGACCGGCCTCGGTGTCGTCGTGGAAACGGAAGACGAAGACCGCACCGGGAGCATCCGGCTGGCGGCTGCGGCAGTGCTGCTGGATGGCGACGGCAAGATCGCAGACGTGGAGCTGGATGAGCTGGAAACGACCATCGGGGCCGACGGCACCGGCGCGGTGCACCTGCCCACGGATTACCGGACCAAGCGGCAGAAAGGGGCGGACTACCCGCTGGCAGAGGCCTCTTCGCTGAAAAAAGGCTGGGCGGAACAGGCGGATGCCTTCGCGGACTACCTGACCGGCAGGACGCCGGAGCAGGTGTCTCTGCTGAAGCTGGACAACGATGGCAAGCCCACAGACGCTGACCTGCTGGCCGGCTGTACCATCGCGGTGGACCGTTACCGCGACGCGGTGGTCAAGGCCTGCTCCAATGCCAGGGGGCTGGGCGCGGCCAAAGGCGACCGGGTGTCGCTGGGCGTGGAGGCGGTGAATGGCTCTTCGGATGTGACTGCCACCGATGACCGGGACGTCAACGCGGAAATCGACATCAGCCTTGTGGCCCTGACGCTGGACGCCGAGGGCCGTGTCACCAGCGCCGTGGCAGATATGGCTGAACCGGCCCTGACGGTGGCGTCCGATGGCGGCATCACTGCGCCGGACAAGGTGGAGACCAAGTTGGAACAGGGCGACCGCTACGGGATGCGGGGCGCTTCCTCCTTAAATAAGGAGTGGTACGAGCACAGCGAGGGCTTTTGCGGCTACCTCAAAGGAAAGACCCGTGCGGAGGTCGCCGCCATCCCGGCAGACGGCTCGGACGCTGACCTGATGGCGCTGTGCACCATCTCGGTGACCGACCTCCAAAAGGCTGCGCTGGACGCGATGCGAACCAAATAACGCTGCAAAGCACTTCAAAAGAGCCTTTTCCGGAAGGGAAAGGCTCTTTTTGTTTGCGCGATTCGCACAGAAAGCACACCGGAAAGAGAACGCATTCCGGCATTGTGCGAAAAATTGGCCTTCCCCCTTGCAAAATCGTGCCAAATGCGGTATCCTAGATGCACAGTTTAGTCCTTTATCACGGTAAAGTGATAAAACAAGAGCGTTAGAGGAGGACTTTGGGATGAGAATGAAACGATTCCTTTCGATGTTTGTGGCGGGCTTCGGCTTCCGGTTCTGCGGCAGGCTCTGCTGCATCCGCTTCGGCCGACAGCGACCTGGCCTATATCCAGGGCAAGGGCAAGATGGTCATTGGTTACACGGTGTATGCACCGATGAACTACACCGATGACGAGGGCAACTTCACCGGCTTTGATACCGAGCTGGCCACCGCCGTCTGCGAGAAGCTGGGCGTGGAGCCGGAGTTCGTAGAGATCAACTGGGACACCAAGGTGGTCGAGCTGGACGCCAAGAGCATCGACTGCATCTGGAACGGCCTGACCCTGACCGATGAGATCAAGGAGAACGCCGCCACCACCAAGCCCTACGCCAAGAACGCACAGGTCGTGGTCGTGAAGGACGGCACGGAGTACACCTCTACGGCGGACCTCGTGGGCAAGACTGTGGTCGCAGAAGCCGGTTCCGCCGGTGAATCGGCCATTGCAGACGATGCAAGCCTGTCGCAGGCCGATTACATCTCCAAGAGCGTCCAGACCGACTGCCTGATGGAAGTGGCCGCCGGTACCGCAGATGCCGCTGTGCTGGACCTGACCCTGGCCAACGCAATGATCGGTGAGGGCACCGACTACGCAGACCTGAAGATCGTCGATGAGCTGAACGCCGAGGAATACGGCGTGGCCTTCCGCAAGGGTAGCGATGCCGCAGCGGCCGTCGATGAAGCGTTTGATGCGCTGAAGGCTGACGGCACCCTGAGCGCCCTGGCCGAAAAGTACGAGCTGGCGCTGGCCGACTGATCGTAGACCGCAATGCAGAAAGCCGCTCTGTTCCGGGGTGGTTTCCTGCTGGAAGTACAAAAAATTGATGGGTGTGTTTTTGTGTCTGTGATTCTTGGGCGCCTATCCGGCGCATTTCTGCTCAACTGTGAGCTGTTTGCCCTGACGCTGCTGTTCGCGCTGCCGCTGGGCCTTGTGGTGTCGTTTGGCTCCATGAGCCGCTGCAAGCCGCTGAGCGCCGCAGTCAAGACCTTCGTCTGGATCATCCGCGGCACCCCGCTGATGCTGCAGATCATCGTCATCTACCTTGGCCCCGGTCTGCTGGGGATGAGCAACCCCTGGCCCTCCGGTTCCGGCGGGCGGATGGTGGCAGCCGTGGTGGCGTTTGCCATCAACTACGCATGCTACTTCTCGGAGATCTACCGCGGCGGCATCGAGGCAGTGCCCAAAGGCCAGACCGAGGCCGGGGAGGTGCTGGGCATGACGAAGACGCAGATCTTCTTCAAAGTCACGCTGCTGCAGGTCATCAAGCGTATCCTGCCCCCGATGGGCAACGAGATCATCACGCTGGTCAAGGATACCTCGCTGGCGAATACCATCGCCAACAAGGAGATCATCATGATGGCCAAGGAATACAGCGCGAAGGGCCTGATCTGGCCGCTGTTCTCCACGGCCATCTTCTTCCTGGTCTTCGTCGGTGTGCTGACCGTTCTGTTCAACTGGCTTGAGAAAAAGCTCGATTATTTCCGCTGCTAAGGGAGGGGTTCAATTATGGCATTGCTCGAAGCCTCCGGCATCGGGAAAAATTTCGGGGACACCCACGTCCTCAAGGACATTTCGCTCACTCTGGAGCAGGGCGAGGCGCTGGCCATCATCGGCTCGTCGGGTTCCGGCAAGACGACCCTGCTGCGCTGCCTGAATTTTCTGGAACGGCCGGACACCGGCGTCATCAAGGTGAACGGCGAGACCATGTGGGACGCCGCCGACCCCGCCACCCAGCGGGAGAGTGAAGTGCGCAAGAAGCGTCTCCACTTTGGTCTGGTGTTCCAGAACTTCAACCTTTTCCCGCAGTACACCGCGCTGCAGAACGTCATGCT
>OLZC01000683.1_pt1 | contig 11065 bp, 7 predicted proteins | sample 1644391 | NCBI WGS metagenome assembly OLZC01 (sample SAMEA103958140, study PRJEB25191) | human gut metagenome | biome: human-associated habitat [ENVO:00009003]; feature: intestine environment [ENVO:2100002]; material: feces | place: Germany | collected 2013/2015
TTTTAAGGGGGCAGAATCGCTTGGTTTTAGGGGGCAGCTTACACTGGATTTTCCATTAGACGCTTTTTATTGCAATAAAACGAGGCTTTTTGCATGTATTTTGCACTGTGTAGGATACAAAACAACCACCGAAACACACGGGATACTATTTAGAACCATGTCTAAATAAAGACTTGAAGCATGCATATATATAGATGATAATAAGCAAGATACAACAATATTAAGATGCGTCCATATATATTTTATCAGCGATTTATTTGCTATTTCAAAATAAAGCACTACTTTTGCATCCGCAATTCGGGATGTAGCTCAGCCCGGTAGAGTACGCGTCTGGGGGGCGTGTGGTCGCAAGTTCGAATCTTGTCATCCCGACTGTTGAGCATTAAGGAGTTAAGTCTAAGACTTAACTCCTTAATTTTTATAGTATTTCTTAATGACAGACTTGCTGCCATAAATATGCTGAATATGTACAAAAAGAAGACGGTGCCTATTCGCTTCAGCGGGAATAGCTCATCAAATTACTGGAATTCTCGTAAGAAATCTCTATTTTTGCACTTTAAACAAGAAAAATTATGGGAGCAGCTAAATGGATAGGCGGCATCATCGGCTTCATGGCCGGAGGACCGCTGGGAGCCTTGGCAGGTTTTGTATTCGGTTCATTGTTCGACACCGATTCAAATGACGCAGGCAGTTATTATGGAGAAGCACCAACGCACGGCACTACCTATACCGGGCAACGGAACAGTTTCCTCTTCTCCATGCTCGTGATGGCTTCGTACATTATCCGTGCAGACGGGCGCATCATGCATAGTGAAATGGAATTCGTCCGCCGCTTTCTGAGAAGCACATTCGGTGAGGCTGCCGTGGGCGAGGGAGAACGGATATTACTCAACCTCTTCGAACAGCGCAAGCAGATGGACAGACAAAACCCACTGGCATTTAAAAACACCATCCGTGACTGTGGAACGCAGATTGCCGCCAACCTGACATACGAGGAACGCTTGCAACTGCTGGTATTCTTGGTAGAAATTGCCAAAAGCGACGGACACGTCTGCAACGAGGAGATAGAAGCCTTGAAAGAAGTGGCCATGTACATGGGACTATCCGTCAAGGAAGTGGAATCCATGCTTAACCTAGGCGGTAGCTCACTGAACGAGGCCTACAAAGTACTTGAAATTGAACCCACTGCCACCAATGACGAAGTGCGTGCCGCTTACCGCCGCCTAGCCTTGAAACACCATCCCGACCGGGTGGCAACGCTGGGCGAAGACATCAAGAAAGCCGCAGAAGAGAAGTTCCAAAGCATCAACAATGCCAAAGAACAGATATACAAGGCACGAGGTATGAAATGACGTACCTCGCTCCTTGCCTTGTGGACAGCATCATGACGTTTATAAACATTCTATATTAACATCAACCCACACACTTATGAAGAAAACCCTTGCAATCCTTGCACTAGGCCTTACTGCCATTGCCGGACATGCCGCCACGCCGCTCTGGATGCGCGATGTGCAAATCTCTCCCGACGGTACGGAAATCGCATTCTGCTACAAAGGAGACATCTACAAGGTGCCGGCCAAAGGTGGAACCGCCACACAGCTTACTACCCAAGAGAGCTACGAATGTACCCCCATATGGTCGCCGGACGGCAAACAAATAGCCTTTGCCAGCGACAGATACGGCAACTTCGACGTATTCGTGATGCCGGCAGACGGCGGAACCGCCCAACGGCTCACTACCCACTCCACCGGTGAGATACCCTCCACATTCACTCCGGACGGAAAGTATATCTTGTTTTCCGCCTCCATCCAGGACCCGGCAAGCAGCGCTCTTTTCCCCACTTCGGCCATGACCGAGCTTTACAAAGTACCTGCAACGGGAGGGCGTACGGAGCAAGTGCTGGGCACCCCTGCCGAAGCGGTCTGCTTCGACAAGGCGGGCCATCAGTTCCTCTACCAAGACCGCAAGGGATTTGAAGATGAATGGAGAAAGCATCACATCTCCTCCATCACCCGCGACATCTGGCTGTATGATGCAAAGACGGGTACCCATACCAACCTCACCGACCGCGCGGGCGAAGACCGCAACCCGGTGTTGTCACCCGATGGAAGAACGGTTTACTTTTTGAGTGAGAGAAACGGCGGCTCATTCAACGTGTATGCCTTCCCGCTGGCACAGCCCCGAGAGGTGAAGCCCATCACCAGCTTCAAGACACATCCCGTGCGCTTCCTCTCCATGAGTGACGGCGGGACGTTGTGCTACAGTTACGACGGCGAAATCTATACCCAGCAGCCGGATGCCACCCCGAAGAAAGTCGCCATAGAACTGGTGCGCGATGACCGGCCGCAATTCGCCAACCTGCAGTCTTCCGACGGAGCCACCTCTGCCGTTGTGTCCCCGGACGGAAAACAGATTGCCTTCACGCTGCGCGGAGAAGTCTTTGTCACTTCGGCAGACTATGCCACTACCAAGCAGGTGACGCACACACCGGCACGCGAAGCGGGCCTCTCCTTTGCGACGGACAACCGCACCCTGGCCTACGCCAGCGAGCGAGGCGGCAACTGGCAGCTCTACCTTGCCAAGATAGCCCGCAAGGAAGACCCTAACTTCCCGAACGCCACGCTGATTGAAGAAGAAGTGCTGCTGCCCTCCACCACCGTGGAACGTGCCTATCCGCAATTCTCGCCCGACGGCAAGGAACTCGCCTTTATCGAAGACCGCATCCGGCTGATGGTGCTCAATCTGGAGACGAAGAAGGTGCGCCAGATTACGGACGGCTCCACCTGGTACAGCACCGGCGGAGGATTTGACTACGCATGGTCGCCGGACGGTAAATGGTTTACACTTGAGTTCACGGGTAACAAGCACGACCCCTACTCCGACATCGGCCTGGTCAGCGCAGAGGGAGGCAAAGACATCATCAACCTCACCAATAGCGGCTACATGAGCGGCTATCCCCACTTTGCGCTGGACGGCAACGCCATCCTTTTCACCACCGAACGCTACGGCATGCGTGCCCATGCCTCATGGGGCTCGCTGAACGACGCCATGCTCGTCTTCCTCAACCAAGACGCCTACGACAAATACTGCCTGAGCAAAGAAGACTACGAACTGCGCAAGGAGCTGGAGAAGGAACAAAAGAAGTCTGCCGGAAAAGACACCCCCCAAGACAAAAACAAGGATAAAAAGAAGAAAGACGACAAGAAAGACAGCAATGCTGACGAAAAAGATGACCAGCCGAAAGACATCGTCGTAGAGCTGAAAGGCATCGAAGACCGTGTGGTGCGCCTCACCCCGAATTCTTCCGACATGGGCAGCACCATCATCTCCAAGGATGGCGAGACACTCTACTACCTGGCAGCCTTCGAAGGCGGCTACGACCTCTGGAAGATGAATCTGCGCAAGAAAGAGACCCGCCTGCTGCACAAGATGGATGCCGGATGGGCGGACATGCAGCTGGACAAGGACGGCAAGAGCCTCTTCCTGCTGGGTAGCCACAAGATGCAGAAAATGGACACTTCATCCGACGCGCTGACCCCCATCACCTTCCAGGTAGATGCCAAGATGGACCTGGCTGCGGAGCGCGAATACATGTTCGACCACGTGTACCGCCAACAGCAGAAGCGATTCTACAATACCAATATGCACGGAGTGGACTGGGACAAGATGACCGCCGCCTATCGCCGCTTCCTGCCCCATATCGACAACAATTATGACTTTGCCGAACTGCTGAGCGAATGGCTGGGCGAGCTGAACGTATCTCACACCGGCGGCCGTTTCTATCCCAAAGGGCAATCCGAACCTACTGCCAGCCTGGGACTGTTCTTCGACTGGAACTACACGGGCAAGGGCATGCTCATTGCCGAAGTAGTGGAGAAAGGCCCCTTCGACACAGCCAACACCCGGGTGAAAGCCGGCACAGTCATCGAAAAGATAGACGGCGTGGAAATCACCCCCGATGCGGACTATTACACGCTGCTCAACAACAAGGCACGGAAGAAAACACTTGTTTCTCTCTTCGACCCGCAGACCAAGGAGCACTGGGAAGAGGTCATTATCCCCATTACGAACGGTGCGTTCAGCGATTTACTCTACAGCCGCTGGGTGAAACAGCGTGCGGCAGACGTTGACCGATGGTCGGGTGGCCGATTGGGTTACGTGCACATCGAGTCTATGGGAGACGACAGTTTCCGTTCCGTCTACTCGGACATCCTGGGAAAATACAACAACCGCGAAGGCATCGTCATCGACACCCGTTTCAATGGCGGTGGACGCTTGCACGAGGATATAGAAATACTTTTCAGTGGACAAAAATACTTCACCCAAGTGGTGCGCGGTCGCGAGACGTGCGACATGCCCAGCCGCCGCTGGAACAAACCCTCCATCATGGTGATGTGCGAGGCCAACTACTCCAATGCGCACGGCACGCCGTGGGTTTACAGCCACCGCGGACTGGGCAAGCTGGTAGGCATGCCCGTGCCGGGAACCATGACCAGCGTGTCGTGGGAACGCCTGCAAGACCCGTCATTGGTATTCGGCATCCCCGTCGTGGGCTACCGCCTGTCGGACGGCAGCTATCTGGAGAACTCGCAGCTGGAGCCGGACATCAAAGTAGCCAATTCACCCGAGACCATCGTGAAGGGAGAAGACACACAGCTGAAAGCTGCCGTAGAGGAACTGCTGAAGGAACTCGAAAAATAAGTACCGCCCTGCCCCACGCAGGAATACCGGTCATATAGGCCGATATATATATTAAGATGATGTGTCAAAACGGTTGATGGCACATCATCTTTTTTTATATGCCACAAGGAAGCAAGACTTTTTCTATCTCACTTTTTTGCACTATCTTTGTGACATAAATTCCTAACTCTTTAACTGATTATGTTTGCTGACTTGTTAAACTCCTCCTATTTCGCGCTCTTTCTCATTGTGGCTTTAGGCTTCATGTTGGGAAGAATCAAGATTAAAGGGCTTTCGCTCGACGTCTCCGCCGTCATCTTCATTGCCCTGCTGTTCGGACACTTCGGTGTCATCATCCCCAAAGAATTAGGAAACTTCGGACTGGTGCTCTTCATCTTCACCATCGGCATCCAGGCCGGTCCCGGATTTTTCGACTCCTTCCGGAGCAAGGGCAAGACGCTTATCATCATCACCCTGCTCATCATCTGCTCCGCCGCCCTGACGGCAGTAGGACTGAAATATGCCTTCGACATCGATACTCCCAGTGTCGTGGGACTGATAGCCGGTGCCCTGACCAGTACGCCGGGACTCGCCGTTGCCATTGACAGCACCCATTCCCCACTGGCATCCATCGCTTACGGTATTGCCTATCCTTTCGGCGTTATCGGCGTGATTCTCTTCGTTAAGCTGCTGCCCCGTATCATGCGCATCGACCTCGACAAGGAGGCGCGCCGGTTGGAGAAGGAACGCCGCAGCCAGTTCCCGGAACTGACAACCTGTCTGTTCCGCGTAACCAACCCCGCCGTCTTCGACCGGAGCCTGATGCAAATCAATGCGCGCGCCATGACCGGAGCCGTCATCTCACGCCACAAGCACAACGAGCAGATAGCCATCCCCACCGCCCAGACCATCCTGCACGAGGGAGACTACATACAAGCCGTGGGTAGCGAAGAGGCCTTAAACCAGCTCGCCGTCCTCGTGGGCGAACGCGAAGAAGGCGAACTGCCACTCGTAGACATGCAGGAGATTGAATCCCTGCTGCTCACCAAGAAGGATATGATAAACAAGCAGCTGGGCGACCTCAACCTGATGAAGAACTTCGGCTGCACCGTCACCCGCATCCGCCGAAGCGGCATCGACCTCTCCCCCTCGCCCGACCTCGCCCTGAAATTCGGCGACAAGCTGATGGTGGTGGGCGAGAAGGACGGCATCAAGGGAGTGGCACGCCTGCTGGGCAACGACACCAAGCAACTGTCCGACACCGACTTCTTCCCCATCGCCCTGGGCATCGTGCTGGGCGTGCTCTTCGGCAAGCTCAACATCTCCTTCTCGGACAGTCTGTCGTTCTCTCCGGGACTGACGGGAGGCATCCTGATGGTCGCCTTGTTCCTGAGCGCCATCGGAAAGACCGGCCCCATTCTGTGGTCCATGTCCGGCCCTGCCAACCAACTGCTGCGCCAGCTGGGACTGCTGCTCTTCCTTGCCGAAGTAGGGACATCGGCAGGACGGAATCTGATGGCCACGTTCCAGGAAAGCGGCTGGCTCTTGTTCGGCGTAGGCGCCGCCATCACGCTGGTGCCCATGCTGGTGGCAGTATGCGTAGGCCTGTTCGTGTTCAAGATAAACATTCTCGACCTGCTGGGCACCATCACCGGCGGCATGACCAGTACGCCCGGCCTTGCCGCCGCCGACTCCATGACGGACAGCAACATACCGAGCGTGGCCTATGCCACGGTATATCCCATTGCCATGGTGTTCCTCATTCTGATAATCCAGGTGATAGCCTCCGCAGTCTATTGACGCATGAAGACGTACAGCCGGACAGAAACCATTGCCCGCATGAACGCACTGGCCGGAGCCAATGTGCCCTTCCTCTTCATCGTAGACTACGCGCAAGAGCAGTCGCACATTGAGCCCCTCGACCGGATAGACCCCGCCACCTGCCTTTTCCAATTCCCGAAGGCAGGCAACACGGAGACGGCTGCAACAGCCCTTGCCAGAAGCACAGCCGCCCGATGCGCCGGCCCTATCCAGTGGGACATCACTCCCCCTTCCCCCGCCGCATACAGACATTCGTTCGACCTCGTGAAGCAAAACCTGCTGGCAGGCAACAGCTACCTGACGAACCTCACTTGCCGGGTACCCGTCACCACCAATCTGACACTGGAAGAAATATTCCTCCACTCCGAAGCCTTGTACAAGCTGTGGCTGAAAGACCGGTTCGTCTGCTTCTCCCCCGAAATCTTTGTCCGCATAGAGAAGGGCAAGATAAAGTCCTTCCCCATGAAAGGCACCATCGACGCCACCCTGCCCGATGCGGAACAGCTCTTGATGCAGGACACCAAAGAGGCAGCCGAGCACGCCACCATCGTCGACCTGATACGCAACGACCTCAGCATGGTTTCGGAACACGTCGAAGTGACCTCCTACCGATATATAGACCGCCTGCAAACCAATAAGGGCCCCATCCTCCAGACCAGCTCCGAGATATGCGGCACCCTGCCCGAAGACTACACCGCACACCTGGGCGACATCATCTTCCGCCTGCTTCCTGCCGGCTCCATCACCGGCGCCCCCAAGCCCAAAACCGTAGAAATCATCGCCCAGGCCGAAGACTACCGCCGGGGCTTCTACACCGGCATCATGGGGCATTATGCCGACGGACAGCTGGACAGCGCTGTCATGATACGCTTCATCGAGCAGGAAAACGGCCAGCTCCACTTCAAGGCAGGAGGCGGCATCACCGCCAAAAGCCGGTGGGAAAGCGAATACAACGAAGTAATACAGAAAATATATGTGCCTATTTATTGAAACCATACGCATCGACCACGGAAGGGTCTGCAACCTTTCCCGCCACAACCGAAGGCTGAACGATACCCGCGCCCACTTCTGGCCGGAAAGCACACCGCTGCAACTGTCCGATTATCTGTCGTCTCCCGGCTGTGGAGCAGGCATCACCGGGGCGGGCATCGTCAAGGCACGCGTAGTGTATGGTGAAAAAGGTATTGAAGACCTCAGCTACTCCCCCTACGCCGTGCGGCACGTGCATTCGCTGGCACTGATGCAGGCCGATACCATCGACTACACCTACAAAAGCGCCGGACGCGAACCGCTGAACTGCCTCTTTGCCCTGCGCGGCGCATGCGACGACATTCTGATTGTGAAACAAGGCCTGCTGACAGACACCTCCATCGCCAACATCGCCCTTTCCGACGGTACCCACTGGTACACGCCGGCACATCCCCTGCTGAAAGGGACCAAACGGGCAGCCTTGCTGGAAGAAGGAATCTTGCAGGAAAAAGATATCAGACCGGAAGACTTGCCTTCATTCTCTACTGTCAGGCTGTTCAATGCCATGATTGACTGGGGAGAACTGGAACTCCCCGTACGGAACATCATCCCGTAGAGCCTCTACTCGTGCATATCGTTGAGATGTATCTCCAAAGACTTCACCGATATATATATTTCGTACACCGATATGGCCAGCGAAATAATCAGCAATATCAGCGCCAAACCGAAGATATAGGCCGAAAGCAGATGGAGACGGATATAGACAAAGAACATGCTGACCACGCACAGCAGCAGGCTGCCGATGCCCGCCACCTGCATGGCACGCGTCAGGTAGAGCCGCTTCCTCAGGTTGGCAATCTGCGCCGCCTTCACCGAAGACGGGTTCTCCATGTACTGTTCCTTCAAGGTGCGCACCAGTTGGGCATAGGACAAGAAACGGTTGGTATAGGCCAGCATAATCAGCGATATGGCCGAAAACAGCAAGGCGGGGGTGGTTAAATCTATTTCCATAAGAATGATGCTTAATTATATCTATCCGTCCCGATAGCAGGACTTACCTCCGCAAAGATAAACGAAAGATTGAAACCACAGAAACAAGTTTCCTTTTTTCCATTTCCCAAAGATTTATCCTACTTTTGCAGTGACAATAAAAAAACTCCTTACCACCGTAACTTAACAAATACGACCATGCGATATACCGTTTCCGCTCCTGCCTCACTGCACGCAGCCATACAGCTCCCGGCATCCAAAAGTATCAGTAACCGGGCACTCATCCTCCACTCCCTTGCCCACGGCAATATCCTGCCCCGCAATCTGAGCGATTGTGACGACACCATAGTGATGACTCGCGCCCTCGACGGAAATCCCGGACATATAGATATCCTTGCCGCCGGCACCGCCATGCGTTTCCTCACCGCCTACCTCAGCGTAACTCCGGGCACCCGCATCATCACCGGTACACAACGCATGCAGCAACGCCCCATCCGCATACTGGTAGACGCCTTGCGCGAACTCGGTGCTCAGATTGAATACGTCGGGAACGAAGGTTTCCCCCCACTACGCATCACCGGCACAGCATTGAAAGGCGAAGAAATATCCCTTGCCGGAAATGTAAGTTCCCAATATATATCCGCCCTGCTGATGATTGGCGCCGTACTCCCCCAAGGATTACGCCTGCACCTAACGGGCGACATCATCTCCCGCCCTTACATCAACCTGACCCTGCAACTGATGCGCGACTTCGGTGCCCAAACCGACTGGGCCTCCAAAGATTGTATCACCGTCAGCCCCGGCGGATACACAGATACTCCTTTCACCGTGGAAAGCGATTGGAGCGCCGCCTCTTACTGGTATCAGATGATGGCAATAGAAGGAATTAAAAATGAAAAAATAAAAATGAAAGGGGGAGACAGAAGTAGCGCGAAAGAAAGTGAAGACAGCACGAAGGAAGAAGCGCATACGGCAGAAATCGAACTGCTCGGTCTCTTCGCCCACAGCTATCAAGGCGACAGCCGCGGCGCGGAAGTCTTTGCCCGCCTCGGCGTCCATACCGAATATACAGACCGGGGAGTAAAACTGATCCGTAAGGGTACTCCCGCCACCCGTCTCGACGAAGACATGGTGGACATCCCGGACCTGGCGCAGACCTTTGTCGTCACCTGCTGCCTGATGGACATCCCTTTCCGCTTCACTGGACTGCAAAGCCTCAAAATAAAGGAGACCGACCGTATCACCGCCCTCATTACGGAACTGCGTAAACTGGGTTACGTCGTGCGCTCCGAGCAAGACAGCATCTTGTTGTGGGATGGCGAACGCTGCCCGGCAGACGCTGACCCCGTCATCGCCACCTACGAAGACCACCGTATGGCCATGGCATTTGCCCCCGCCTGCCTTGTACTGCCCCAAATACGGATAAATGAACCACAGGTCGTTACCAAATCTTACCCTGCTTACTGGGAAGACTTGCAAAAGGCGGGATTTAAAGTCTGCCAAGATGCAATGCAATCTTAGAATAAAGCTTTTATTCTTAGAAATACAGCCTTTATTCTTAAGAATATAACCTTTATTCTTAGGAATAAAGGATACATTCTAAGATTAGGATGCATCCAAAGTAGTTTTATACTGCGTTCCAGGCAAGTAATGCCTGCGTCGGGTGGAAGTAATCTGCCTACCTGCAATCTGACTCATTATTTTGTCGTGTACAAAACAATGTGTATCTTTGTCCGTTCTATTAATGGAACATGTTTTTCAAGAAAAGGAAGCCCATGTGGATATTGATTATTAGCCTGATTGTCCTTGCCCTCGTGGCAGCCACAGCCGGAATTATACGCAACCGGAAACTGCAGAAGAAGATAGACCGCGGCGAACTGGACGCCATGCCCGAAGTGCAGGAAGTGGATGCCGAGTGCTGCGGACAGCATGAAATCTGCGAACGTGACAGCCTGCTGGCAGCCGTCAGCAAGCAAATAGAATATTACGATGACGAAGAACTGGACCGCTTCAAAGGTCGTCAGGCCAATGAATACAGCGATGAGGAAATTGATGAATTCCGCGAAATCATGTTTACCATGAAAGAGGAGGAAGTGGCAGGATGGAGCCGCAGCCTGCAACTTCGGGGTATCGAACTTCCTGACGAGCTGAAAGACGAACTGTTCCTCATCGTTGGCGAACGGCGCTTCCAACATTCCTGATCATCCGTATTTCCTGAACAGACATGAACGAACTATTTCAATATACTTTCTTCCAGAATGCCCTGTTGGGCAGCCTATTGGCTAGCATCCTTTGCGGACTGATAGGCACTTATATCGTTGCACGGCGGTTGGTTTTCATCAGCGGCGGCATCACCCATGCCTCGTTCGGCGGTATCGGCATCGGAGTTTACCTCGGATTTTCCCCCATACTCTCTGCAGCCGCGTTTTCTGTCTTGTCAGCCTGCGGCATACAATGGTTCAGCCACCGCCGCGACATGCGCGAAGATTCGGCCATCGCCATTTTTTGGACTTTAGGCATGAGCATCGGCATCATTTGCAGTTTTTTGGCACCGGGCTTCACTCCGGAGCTGTCCTCCTATCTGTTCGGCAATATATTGACTGTC
>OLZC01000686.1_pt1 | contig 11036 bp, 6 predicted proteins | sample 1644391 | NCBI WGS metagenome assembly OLZC01 (sample SAMEA103958140, study PRJEB25191) | human gut metagenome | biome: human-associated habitat [ENVO:00009003]; feature: intestine environment [ENVO:2100002]; material: feces | place: Germany | collected 2013/2015
GAATTAATTTATTCGATTTTTATTGATTGTTGAAAATATTTTCTATATGTTTGTGACATTATTTAAAAGGTAAAAAAGAAAGGAAAACAGAATGGTTTACGATATTGAGATGCTGAAACGCTTTTATGCATCGTATGCAGTACATGTGGATGCAGCGCGAATGAAATTAGGTAAAGCCATGACATTGGCAGAAAAAATATTATATGCACACTTATATAATGCAGATACAGTTGCTCCTTTTCGCCGTGGTGAGGATTATGTAAATTTCCGTCCTGACAGAGTAGCTATGCAAGATGCTACGGCTCAGATGGCGTTGCTGCAATTTATGAATTCAGGGAAAGAAAGTGTTGCTGTTCCAGCTACGGTACACTGCGACCATTTGATACAGGCATATCGGGGATTTAAAGAAGACTTACCTGTAGCTGAAGAGACAAATAAGGAGGTATATGACTTTCTGAAGAGTGTAGCTTCTAAATATAACATCGGTTTTTGGAAACCGGGAGCTGGTATCATTCATCAGGTTGTATTAGAGAACTATGCGTTTCCAGGCGGAATGATTGTTGGTACAGATTCTCATACTCCTAATGCTGGTGGTCTGGGAATGATTGCTATCGGAGTAGGAGGAGCTGATGCGGTAGATGTAATGACCGGAATGGAATGGGAATTGAAAATGCCTAAAATTATCGGTGTGCGTCTGAAAGGTAAGCTTAATGGCTGGGCCTCGCCCAAAGATGTAATATTAAAGCTGGCGGGTATGCTTACTGTAAAAGGAGCTACCAATGCCATTATCGAATATTTTGGAGAAGGAACGGCTTCACTGTCTGCTACCGGTAAAGCGACCATTTGTAATATGGGCGCTGAAGTAGGAGCTACAACTTCCATATTCCCTTATGATGCGGAAATGGAGAAATATCTGTGTGCTACGGGACGTAAGGAGGTGGCTGCAATGGCTTCGGGCAATGCTTTGTATCTGAAAGCTGACGCAGAGGTAGAGGCTAATCCGGAAGTATATTATGATAGAGTTATTGATATAGATTTGTCTACATTGGAGCCGTATATCAATGGTCCGTTTACGCCCGATGCGGCATGTCCGATATCGGAATTTGCAGAAAAGGTGCGGACAAACGGTTATCCGCAACGGATGGAAGTGGGGTTGATTGGTTCGTGTACAAACTCTTCGTATCAAGACTTGAGTCGTGCGGCTTCGTTGGTCCGTCAGGTGAAGGAAAAAGGGTTGAAAATGACTGCCCAGTTAATTATAAATCCTGGTTCGGAGCAGGTTTACTGTACGGCAAAGCGTGATGGAATGATAGCCGATTTCGAAGCGGTAGGTGGAGTGATAATGACAAACGCTTGTGGTCCGTGCATCGGACAGTGGAAGCGTGTAACTGACGATCCGCAACGTGCCAATTCTATCGTGACTTCGTTTAACCGTAATTTTGCCAAGCGTGCCGACGGCAATCCCAATACGCATGCTTTTGTCGCTTCGCCTGAGTTGGCTATGGCGCTGGCTATTGCAGGAGATTTATGTTTTAATCCGCTGACTGATACATTGACAAATAAAAGAGGTGAGCAAGTCAAGCTCGATGCTCCGGTAGGAGAAACCTTGCCGGATAAAGGATTCACGGTAGACGACAACGGATATGTAGCTCCGGCTGCCGATGGAAAGAATCTGGAAGTTTCTATCGCTCCCGATTCTAAACGTTTACAGAAACTGGCTCCTTTTGCAGCTTGGGATGGAAAGGATTTGACAGATATGCCGTTGCTGATCAAGACACAGGGTAAATGTACTACCGATCATATTTCGATGGCAGGACCGTGGCTCCGTTTCCGCGGACACTTGGAAAACATTTCCGATAATATGCTGATGGGGGCTGTAAACGCATTCAATGGCAAGACCAATAGTGTATGGAACAGACTGACTGGTGATTATGAGGCTGTATCGGCTGTGGCAAAGCAATATAAGGCAAAAGGTATTCCTTCTATTGTAGTGGCAGAGGAAAACTACGGAGAAGGTTCGAGCCGTGAACATGCGGCCATGGAACCTCGATTCTTGAATGTACGTGTGATTCTTGCTAAGAGCTTTGCCCGTATTCACGAAACGAATTTGAAAAAACAAGGTATGCTGGCGCTTACCTTTATGAATAAAGATGATTACGACAAGATACAGGAACACGATTGTATCTCAATTGTAGGGTTGGATAGCTTTGCTCCGGGGCAACCCTTACAGGTAATCGTAAAACATGAAAACGGAACAGAAGATATGTTCTTGGCATCACATACATACAATGAAATGCAGATAGGTTGGTTTAAGGCAGGGTGTGCCCTGAATACATTCAGAAAACAATAAAAAGATTATGAGTAAGGTATATATGCAAGACGGTCGGCTGGTTGTGCCCGACTGTGTAACTGTCCCTTTTATAGAAGGTGACGGAGTGGGAGCAGAGATTACTCCCGTATGTCAGCAAATAGTAAACGGAGCTGTAAAGTTGGCTTATAGTGGAAAACGCTCCATCGAATGGAAAGAAGTTCTGGCTGGAGGAAAAGCTTTCGAACAGACCGGAGAATGGCTGCCCGAAGCGACTATGGATGCCTTCCGTGAGTATTTGATAGGTATTAAAGGCCCTCTTACTACACCGGTAGGAGGAGGTATTCGTTCGCTGAATGTTGCTTTGCGTCAGACACTCGATTTGTATGTTTGCCTGCGTCCGGTACGCTGGTTCCGTGGAGTAGTTTCTCCGGTTAAAGAACCTCAAAAAGTGGATATGCACATCTTCCGAGAAAATACAGAAGATATTTATGCCGGTATTGAATGGGAGCAGGGTACTCCCGAAGCACAGAAGTTTTATGCTTTTCTGCGTGATGAGATGGGGGTAAAGAAAGTACGTTTCCCCGAAACTTCTTCGTTCGGAGTAAAGCCCGTATCAGTAGAAGGCACGAAGCGTCTGGTGCGTGCAGCTATCTTGTACGCATTGCAGCACAAATTGCCTTCGGTTACACTGGTACACAAGGGAAATATCATGAAATTTACCGAGGGAGGATTCAAGCGCTGGGGCTATGAAGTGGCAGAAACAGAGTTTGCCGGCCGTACATTTACGATGAACCAGTATAACCAGTTGAAGAAGGATTTGGGTGAAGAATCGGCAAAGGCTGCACTGGCTGAGGCTATGAATACAGGAAAAGTTATTATTAAGGACTGTATTGCTGATGCCTTCTTGCAGAATACCTTGCTTATCCCGGAAGAATATTCGGTTATTGCAACGCTGAATCTGAATGGAGATTATGTTTCCGACCAGCTGGCTGCTATGGTAGGAGGTATCGGAATCGCTCCGGGGGCCAATATCAATTACCTGACAGGACATGCTATTTTTGAGGCAACGCACGGTACGGCTCCTGATATTGCCGGAAAGAATGTAGTCAATCCTTGTTCATTGTTGCTGTCGTCTGTCATGATGCTGGAGTATCTGGGCTGGAAAGAGGCTGCTTCACTCATCACAAATGCATTGGAACAATTGTTCGGAGCGGGAGAGGCAACGGCCGATCTGGCTCGTTTCATGCCCGACGGAAAAGCTTTGGGTACGAAAGAGTTCGGACAGCGTGTAATAGAGTCATTATAATCAAAAGAACGTATCAGAATGAAAAAAGAATATATCGTATATAAACTTTCGGAATGTGCCAAACAGGCATGCCGGATTGATAATGAGCTTTTCACGAAATATAATGTGAAGCGTGGTCTGCGTAATGAAGACGGCACAGGTGTTCTTGTAGGACTGACTAAGATTGGTAACGTTGTAGGTTATGAGCGTACTGAAGAGGGGTTGAAACCTATTCCCGGAAAGTTGTTCTATAGAGGATACGATTTGGATGACATCGCCCATGCATTGTTGAAGGAAAAACGTTTCGGATTCGAGGAAGTTGCCTATCTGCTGCTTTCGGGAGAACTCCCCGACAGTGAACAACTGGCTGCTTTCAAAGAGCTGATAAACGACAATATGCCACTCGACAAGAAGACGACCATGAATATCATCGACCTGGAGGGTCAGAATATCATGAACATTCTGGCGCGCAGTGTGCTCGAGATGTATACGTTCGACCCGAATCCGGACGATATTTCACGCGATAACCTGATGCGTCAGTCCATTGAGCTGATATCGAAGTTCCCTACCATCATTGCCTATGCGTACAGCATTTACCGTCATAGTATTCACGGACGTTCGCTGCATATCCGCCATCCGCATGAGAATCTCTCGATTGCCGAGAACTTTCTCTATATGATAAAGAAAGACTATACACCGCTGGAGGCTCGTATGCTCGATCTGCTGTTGGTACTTCAGGCAGAACACGGTGGTGGTAACAACTCAACGTTTACGGTACGTGTTACCAGCTCTACCCGTACAGATACTTATTCCAGCATAGCGGCAGGTATTGGCTCGTTGAAGGGTCCGCTGCATGGAGGTGCTAATATACAGGTAGTAAAGATGTTCCACCACTTGAAGGAGGTTATTTCCGACTGGACCAATGTGGACGAAATAGATACATATCTGATGCGTATGTTACGGAAAGAGGCATACGACGGAAGCGGACTGATTTATGGTATCGGACATGCTGTGTATACCATTTCCGATCCTCGTGCAGTGCTTCTGAAGGAGCTGGCAAGTGAACTGGTGGCCGAAAAGGGATGCGAAAAAGAATTTGCTTTCCTCGAACTGCTGGAACAGCGTGCCATAGAATGTTTCAAGAAGGTGAAGGGAACGAAAAAGCAGGTTTGCTCGAATGTTGACTTCTATTCGGGATTCATTTATGAAATGATGGGACTTCCGATGGAAATTTATACGCCGCTCTTTGCCATGGCACGTATTGTGGGATGGACGGCACACCGCATTGAGGAACTGAACTTCGAAGGAAGACGAATAATTCGTCCGGCATATAAGAATGTACTCGATGAAGTAGCATATACTCCGATTGTGGAGAGATAGAATTTCTTTTAAAGAAATTAGAGAAGCTGTCTGGATTTGCGTATTGAAAACGGAAATCCGGACAGCTTTTTTATTGTATTTTCTGTTTTCGGAATAAAATATTTTGAACCGTTGGATGCTATTTCTCTTTTAGTTATCTTTATCGTCGTAAATACAATAAGTAAACCTTATATGAAAAAACATTTGTTATTAGTGGGAGCATGCGTTTGGATGATGCTCTCGGCACACGCACAAAATTTGAAGCTGTGGTATCAGCAACCGGCAAAAACATGGGTAGAGGCACTGCCCGTAGGAAACTCATCGATGGGAGCGATGGTTTATGGAGGAACATCGCGCGAAGAATTGCAGTTGAACGAAGAAACGCTTTGGGGAGGAGGACCGTACCGGAATGACAATCCGAAAGCGCTCGAAAGTCTGGCTGAAGTACGTAACCTGATTTTCTCCGGAAAGACAATGGACTCCCAGAACCTGATTGACCAGACGTTTTATACGGGGCGCAACGGTATGCCTTATCAGACAATCGGAAGCTTGATTATTGAAGCGCCGGGCCATGAAAAAGCTAAGAATTATTATCGTGACCTTGATCTGGAAAGAGCCGTGGCGACAACCTGTTATCAGGTAGACGGAGTGAACTTTCAGCGTGAGGTTTTTGCCTCTTTTCCCGATCGGGTTATCATTGTCCGTTTCACAGCCGATAAACCAGGTGAATTAAATTTTAAGGTAAGCTATGATTCTCCGCTGCAAAGTACGGTAAGAAAGCAGGGGAAAAAGCTGGTTCTTCGCGGCAAGGGTGGAGACCATGAAGGTGTGAAAGGAGTAATCGAAGTTGAAACTCAGAGTCAGGTGATAGCAGAAGGCGGTAAGGTCAGTCTGACGGATAAATATATTTCTGTTGAGCATGCGACTGCGGCTACTTTGTATATCGCTGCTGCAACCAATTTCGTCAATTATCATAATGTAAAGGGAAATGAAAACAAGAAAGCTTCTGCTTTGCTGGCTGGTGCAATGAAAAAAGAGTATTCCGAAGCGCTGAAAGCACATACCGACTATTATCAGTCGCAGTTCAATCGTGTTTCGCTTTCGCTAGGAGGAGAAAATACTAAAACAGCCAGACAGGAAACGGTAAAGCGTATTGCCAGTTTCAGTCAGGGAAATGATCCGGCACTTGCTGCTTTGATGTTCCAGTATGGCCGTTACCTGCTGATTTCTTCTTCACAGCCAGGAGGACAGCCTGCCAATTTGCAGGGCATCTGGAACCATCAGTTGAATGCTCCGTGGGATGGAAAGTATACTATCAATATCAATACCGAAATGAATTACTGGCCGGCAGAGGTTACCAATCTGTCGGAAACCCATGAACCTTTGTTCGATCTGGTTCAGGATTTATCTGTAACCGGACGTGAAACCGCACGTACGATGTATGGTTGCAACGGATGGGTGGCACATCACAATACCGATATCTGGCGTGTCACTGGCCCAGTAGACAAAGCTTTCTACGGAACATGGCCGGTAGGAGGAGCCTGGCTGACTACTCACTTATGGCAGCATTATCTGTATACCGGCGATAAAGATTTCCTGAGAAAATCTTATCCGGCAATGAAAGGAGCCGCCGATTTCTTCTTGGGATATATGATTCCTCATCCGAAATATGGATGGAAAGTTACAGCTCCTTCCATGTCTCCCGAGCATGGTCCGAAGGGTGAAGACACCAAGAAAGCTTCTACTATCGTATCGGGCTGTACGATGGATAATCAGATTATTTTCGATGTATTGAGCAATACACTGGCTGCTTCTGAAATTCTGGAACTTCCGGCTGCTTACAGAGATTCGTTGAGAACCTTGCTTTCCGAAATGGCTCCTATGCAGATAGGGCGTTACAATCAGTTGCAGGAATGGCTGGAAGATCTGGACGATCCGAAAGACGGACACCGCCACGTATCGCATGCATACGGATTGTTTCCCAGCAATCAGATTTCTCCGTTTACTCATCCACAGCTTTTTCAGGCTGTAAAAAACACCTTGCTGCAACGTGGTGATAAGGCTACCGGATGGTCTATCGGATGGAAGATTAATCTGTGGGCACGCCTGCTCGACGGTAATCATGCTTATAAGATGATTTCCAATTTGCTGGTTCTGCTGCCCAATGACGAGGTAAAAGAAGAATATCCTGAAGGACGTACGTATCCTAACTTGTTTGACGCGCATCCTCCTTTCCAGATAGACGGAAATTTCGGATTTACGGCTGGAGTTGCAGAAATGTTGCTTCAGAGTCACGACGGGGCAGTGCATTTGCTTCCGGCTTTACCCGACAAATGGGCGGAAGGTAAAGTAAAAGGATTGGTTGCCCGCGGAGGATTTGTTGTCGATATGGACTGGAATGGCGTACAGTTGAACACTGCTAAGATTCACTCCCGCATAGGAGGAAACCTGCGTCTGCGTTCGTATGTTCCATTGAAAGGAGAGGGGCTGAAGCCGGCATCGGGGACAAATCCTAATCCGCTGTTCCGTCAGGCTGCTATTAAAGAGCCTTTGGTATCGAAGGAAATCAATCCGCAATATCCGGTTATTCCGAGAGTGTATGAGTATGATCTGGCAACAGAAGCCGGAAAAGATTACGTTGTGACAAGAGGATTATAAGGTGTTTGAGGCCGATTGCAAGAACTTGCTGGTAAGTTATGAAAAAGAAGATGAATTATTCATATAAAGAACATGAATTTTGGCTGTTTTTTTGTACGAAGTGACAGAAACTTTCGTACAGTTTTTTAGAAAATATCACGATGTTTTTGCAAAAACTTCCTTGAGATATAAAAAACATGTCTTTTACCTGTTTTTAGCTCTTTCTATTACTGTTTTTGGAGTTGAAACAGAATCGGTAAAGGGCATGTTTTTTGAAGTCTTTTTAGCTTTGTTTTTCAGATTTGCCTTAAAAAAAGAGATATCTTTTTGGCACTGATATTTTGCATAGTAAAGGGTATAAAAAAGTCCGGATAGATGAAGTGATGATTGGTTCAGGTCACTTTCATCATCCGGACTCCTTTTCTTTATTTATCTGATGTAAGTTGCTTCTACACCTACTTGTGAACAGTCGGCCCCCATCGGAGGATTTTGCTTGTAAAGTGCAATATTGATTTCACTTATTGTCTGGAAATCATCCAATAGCCTTTGGGCAATTCTCCATGTTACATGTTCAAGCAGTTGGGAAGGAATGCGCATTTCTTCTTTTACGGCATTGAATACATCTGCGTAGTTTATGGTTCCTTCCAGTCGGTCGGTTTCAGCTGCGAGTGTAAAATCTGTTTTCAGACGTAAGTCGATTGTATATTGCGCTCCTACACGATTCTCTTGAGGCAGTACACCGTGATAAGCGTACAGTCTGATACCTTTCAGATGAATATACATGTCTGTAGCCTGCTTCATCATTTTATCCGCAGCGTGATGTTCCACAAGTCTTGCAAATCAGACAGCCTTCCTGATAAACTAAGGTTTCATGTCCGCAGTTAGGACATTTCATACCTTTGGCTTCGGTTCCGTCTTGTACGTATTTCTTCAATGCACGCTGTACACCGTTTTTCCAGGTATTGATGTTTTCACTGTCGAGCTGCAATGAACCTACCAGTTTGATAACCTGTTCGATAGGCATTCTCCAACGTAACACACCGGATATCAGTTTTGCATAGTTCCAGTATTCCTTGTTGAACTTCTCAGAAAGTCCTTCGATGGTCATCTTGTAACCACGTTTGTTTTCAAACTGGAAGTCGTAATGTTTCGTTCCGTCTTCATCGTAACTCTTGATGATACGTCCGGAAGTTACTGATTTCGGCAGCAGGATACCTTCTTCTTCGTCTTGCAGACCTGTGAAGATTTCGTATGGATGTCCGTCGAGTAGTCCTACGAAAGCCACCCATTTTTCTTTATTATTCTGGAATCGAACGACATCAGCTTCCAGAACACGAGGACGTACTTCTGTTACCTGAGGTGGTTTGCATTGGCACTCTTCTTCTTTCTTATCCTTTTTCTTCTGTGTAGAAACGAGAACTCCAGCGCGTGAACCGTCACGGTATACGGTACATCCTTTACAGCCTGAACGCCATGCTTCTACGTAAAGGCGGTTTACCAGTTCCTCGTCAACAGAATTTGGCAGGTTGATAGTGACACTGATTGAGTGGTCTACCCATTTCTGGATACGTCCCTGCATTTTGACCTTCATCAGCCAGTCTACATCGTTTGATGTAGCTTTATAATAAGGCGATTTGGCAACCAGGTCGTCTATTTCTTCCTGTGTATAATGTTTGTCTGGATCGTATCCGTTTATTTGCATCCATGTCAGGAACTTATGGTGGAATACAACGTATTCTTCAAAAGCATCTCCTGTTTCGTCTACGAAATCTACGTGTACATTTGCATCGTTTGGATTTACTTTGCGGCGACGTTTGTACACAGGCATGAATACCGGTTCAATTCCCGATGTTGTTTGAGTCATCAAGCTTGTTGTTCCGGTTGGAGCGATTGTCAGACAGGCAATGTTACGACGTCCGTACTTTTTCATGTCTTCGTAGAGTTCCGGATCGGCGTCTTTTATACGGTTGATGAACGGATTATTTACTTCGCGTGCAGCATCGTATATTTCGAATGCTCCACGTTCTTTTGCCATATTGACTGAAGAACGGTAGGCTTCTATTGCGATTGTTTTGTGTACTTTTTCAGAAAATTCGGTAGCCTCTTCTGTTCCGTAGCGCAATCCCATAGCGGCAAGCATATCTCCTTCGGCTGTAATACCTACTCCGGTACGACGTCCTAGACCTGATTTGCGATAAATCTTTTCCCACAGATGACGTTCAGTTCCCTTTACTTCTTCACTTTCAGGGTCTGAATCAATCTTTTCCATGATTTTTTCGATTTTCTCAAGTTCCAGATCGATAATGTCGTCCATGATACGTTGTGCCAATCCGACATGTTTCTTGAATAATTCAAAGTCGAAATATGCCTCAGGAGTAAATGGATTTACTACATATGAGTAAAGGTTGATGGCAAGCAGACGGCAAGAGTCATACGGACACAAAGGAATTTCACCACACGGATTGGTTGAAACAGTGCGGAAACCTAGGTCTGCATAACAATCGGGTACTGATTCTCTCAGGATGGTGTCCCAGAAAAGAACTCCTGGTTCTGCCGATTTCCATGCATTGTGAACAATCTTTTTCCACAAAGCAGAAGCGTTGATTTCTTTTTTTACCTGTGGATCGTTTGAATCGATAGGGAACTGCTGTGTATAGGTACGGTTTTCTACAGCTGCCTGCATGAATTCATCGTCCAGCTTAACTGAAACATTGGCTCCTGTTACTTTCCCTTCGGTCATCTTGGCATCGATAAATGCTTCAGAGTCGGGATGCTTGATAGATACACTCAACATCAGTGCTCCACGGCGTCCGTCTTGAGCTACTTCACGGGTTGAGTTTGAATAACGTTCCATAAAGGGAACCAGTCCGGTAGAAGTCAGTGCAGAGTTTTTTACAGGTGAGCCTTTCGGGCGGATATGTGAAAGGTCATGTCCTACACCACCACGGCGTTTCATCAGCTGTACTTGTTCTTCGTCGATACGAATGATAGCACCGTAAGAGTCGGCTTTCCCGTCCAGACCGATAACGAAGCAGTTGGATAATGAAGCAATTTGATAATCATTTCCGATACCTGTCATCGGGCTTCCCTGAGGAACGATGTACTTGAAGTGATCGAATAATCCAAAGAGTTCTTCCGAACTGAGTGCATTAGGATATTTTGCCTCGATACGGGCTACTTCATTAGCAATACGCCAATGCATATCCACAGGAGATTTTTCGTAAATATTTCCGAAGGAATCTTTTACAGCGTACTTGTTTACCCAAACGCGGGCAGCAAGTTCATCTCCTTTAAAATACTCTAACGATGCCTTGTAAGCCTCGTCATAGCTGTACGTTTGTTTTTCCACTTTTATATAATGATATTAGTTCGTTATTTTCTTTTTAATTTGTAGAATTGCTTTATTGAATAACAAACCGCTGCAAAGCTAAAGATGTTTTTCTT
>OLZC01000694.1_pt1 | contig 10917 bp, 12 predicted proteins | sample 1644391 | NCBI WGS metagenome assembly OLZC01 (sample SAMEA103958140, study PRJEB25191) | human gut metagenome | biome: human-associated habitat [ENVO:00009003]; feature: intestine environment [ENVO:2100002]; material: feces | place: Germany | collected 2013/2015
GCTGGCGGCGAACCTCTCCATGCGGCCGAAGCTCGACCGCGTGAATATGGCCGAGTCGCTGAAATCCGTGGAATAAGCATAAATAAAATACGGAGTTTCTGAAAATGATTAGATTCAATAATGATTACAACCATGGCGCGTTCGAGTCGATACTGAACGGGCTGGCTGCGACCAACACGGCCAGCTACGCGGGCTATGGCGAAGACGAGTGGTGCGCCAGAGCCGAGGACGACATAAAAAAGCTGATCTCCAGAGACGATGCGCTGATAAAATTTATCCCCGGCGCAACGCAGGCGAATATAGTTGTGATCTCGGCGGCACTCTCCCAGATCCAGAGCGTTATTGCGGCCGATACCGGACATATAAATTGCCATGAGGCGGCGTCCATCGAGGGCGCGGGGCACAAAATACTGGTGCTTCCGAACACCGACGGCAAGATAACCGCGCGGCAGATCGACGAGTGTGCAGCGGAATATTACGGCGGCGGTGCTCCGGAGTATCTGACGGAGCCGAAGATGGTGTACCTGTCATTCCCGACCGAAAAGGGAACACTGTATTCGAAGCGTGAGCTCAGCGATATCAGCAGCGTCTGCAGAAAATACGGCATGTATCTTTTTGTGGACGGGGCGCGCATGGGCTACGGTCCCGGGGCGGAGAACAATGATCTGACGCTGCGTGATTTTGCCGAACTGACGGATGTGTTCTATATCGGCGGGACAAAATGCGGTGCGCTGTTTGGCGAAGCGCTGGTGATCACCGGAGCAGGACTCAAATACCGCTTCAAGGCATATATGAAGCAGAAGGGCGCCGTGCTGGCAAAGGGCTGGCTGATGGGGCTGCAATTTGCGCTCATGCTGGAGAGCGGCGAGTATTTTGAGAAGACGAAGCAGGCAGATGAATTTGCCATGCAGATCAGGAAAGCCTTTGAGGCCAAGGGAATACCGTTCTGGGTCGAAAGCTTTACAAACCAGCAGTTTGTCATTCTGACCGAGCAGCAAAAGAAAATGCTGGCTCAGGGCTATTACTTTGAAGAGGAAGGCACAACGCAGAAGGGCACAGTCGTGCGCTTCTGCACGAGCTGGGCAAGCAAGGAGAGCGACGTTGATGCGCTCATTGCCGATATTAAGAACTTCTGAGGTGTGCTATGGGTAAAATAGAGATAATCCAAGGCGATATCACAAAGCAGACGGTCGATGCCATCGTCAACGCGGCAAACTGCTCGCTGCTCGGCGGCGGCGGAGTGGACGGCGCGATACACAGAGCGGCAGGTCCGGAGCTTCTTGCCGAGTGCAGAACGCTCGGCGGCTGCAAAACGGGCGAGGCGAAGATCACAAAGGGCTATAAGCTTCCGGCAAGGTTCGTTATCCATACGCCCGGCCCGGTGTGGCACGGCGGAAATAACGGTGAGGCGGACAAGCTGCGCTCGTGCTATCGCAATTGCCTTGTGCTGGCATCGGATAATGGCTGCAAAACGGTCGATTTTCCGTCCATATCCACGGGCGTTTATCATTTCCCGCTTGAAAAGGCATCCGATATTGCAATAAAAACGATCTCCGAATACCTCTTTGAGCACCCGGAGATCGAGCGCGTGCGCATGGTGTGCTTTGACTCGCGCACGAAGCAGGCATATGAAAATGCGCTGTGCGAGGTGCGCGGATGAAGCGGCTCGTAAGGCTGCAATATAATTCTCCGGTCGTGCTGACTTTCGCGCTGCTCTCGCTTGCGGCGCTGCTGCTGGACAAGTTCACCGGCGGCTGGACGACGGTGAAGCTCTTCAGCGTTTACCGCTCGCCGCTGACGGATATTCTGACCTACCCGCGCTTCGTGCTGCACGTGCTGGGGCACTCCGGATACTCGCATTATATCGGCAACATGATGATGATCCTCGTCGTCGGCCCGGGTCTTGAAGAAAAGTACGGCAGCCGCAATCTTATGAGCGCTATCGTAATTACGGCGCTGGTGTCGGGGCTCGTGTATTGGTTCCTGTTTCCCGGTTCGATGCTCATGGGCGCGTCGGGCATAGTGTTCATGATGATCGTCATGGCCTCGCTTGCCGGTATGCGTGACGGATGCATCCCGATAACGCTCATCCTCGTGCTTATCCTCTACCTCGGCAGCGAGATAGTGGACGGCGTGATGCTTAAAGACAATGTTTCGCAGCTTACGCATATAATCGGCGGCGTCTGCGGCGCGGTGCTGGGGCTTAGAAGACGATGAAAGAGAAAATTCTGATATCCGCATGTCTGCTGGGCTTTGACTGCAAGTATGACGGCGGCAATAACCGCATGGAGGATGCCGCGATAGCGGCACTGCGCAAAAGGTTCGAGCTTATTCCGGTGTGTCCCGAGTGCTGCGGAGGACTTCCTACGCCGCGCACACCGTCCGAGCGCCTTGGAGACAGGGTCGTTTCAAAAACCGGAGCGGATGTGACCGAGCAGTTTGAAAAAGGTGCTCTTGCAACGCTCAGCCTTGCGCAGAGCTTTTCGGTCAAAGCAGCCGTGCTCAAGTCAAACAGCCCGTCCTGCGGCAGCGGAACGATATACGACGGTTCGTTTACCGGCACGCTTGTTCCCGGCGACGGAGTTACGGCCGAGCTTCTGAAAAAGCACGGCGTCAGAGTTACAGACGAAAATGCACTTCTTTGAAAGAAGTGCATTTTTCTTTTTTCCGGCTCATATGCTTGTACAAAAAAGGAGGCAGGCATATGTCATACGAGGAAAAACAGCAGCCGTCTGCAAAGACGCACAGCATAAGTATGGAAAACAGAACAAAGCTCAGCGTCACGGGTGTCGAGGACGTTGAGAGCTTTGACGAAAACGCGATCATCATGAACACAAGTCAGGGCGACCTCATCGTGCGCGGAACGGGGCTTCATATAGGCAGGATAAGTCTCGATGTCGGCCAGCTCAGCGTCGAGGGCAGTATAAGCGAACTGAGCTACGAGGACAAAGCGCCCTCGGGCGGCTTCTGGCAGAAGCTTTTCGGCTGAATGCACGTTGACGTTTCGCTCCAGCTCGCGCAGCTGGCACTGTCGGTGCTGACGGGCTTTGCACTCGGCGTTTTGTATGACATTCTGCGTGCCATGCGCCGGGTGCTTAGGATCAATGCAGCACTCGATGCACTGTTTTGCGCGGCGCTTCTGCTTGCGCTGTTCACGCTCGGCATGGACATAGGGCAGGGGGGCATGCATGTGTTCATGTTCTGCGCCGCAGCTGCCGGATGCGCGGCGTATATGTCGCTTCTGAGCGCTGCTCTGCTGCCGCTTTTTGAGAAAATCGCCGTCTTTGCCGCCAAAGCCGCGTCTCCTGTGTGCAAGTTAAGAAATAAATTTGCAAACTGCGCCAAAAAATGCTTTTCAAAAGCCTTAAACTGGTATACAATAAGAAAACAAAGCAGGAAAAGGAGAACCGGAGAGCAGGATGAAAAAATCGACGACGATCGTCGGTCTGGCATTGACGATGCTTGCCGTATATGCTATTCTGAACCTGGTAAGCCTCAAGCGCGATCTTGCCGACGCAATGGAGCAGACAAGCGCACTTCAGGCGGAGATACAGCAGGCTCAGGCGGAGGGCGCGGAGCTTGAGGAGAAAATGCAGGCTCTTGATACCGACGATGGAATAGAAAGTCTGGCAAAATACCGGCTGAGATTGATCGGCTCGGACGAAAAGATATTTAGAGATATAAGGGGATAAAATATGCAGCCTGAAGTGGGAGCAGTGCTCGAAGGCAAGGTAAGCGGCGTAACGAAATTCGGCGCTTTTGTAAATCTGCCCGGAGGCAAGAGCGGTCTCGTGCATATTTCGGAGATCGCAAACACTTTTGTAAGCGACGTTGCGCAGTATGTCAGCGTCGGTCAGACTGTCAAGGTCAAGGTCATCGGCATAAACGGAGATAAAATAAATCTCTCGATCAAGCGCGCCGAGGAATCGGAGGAGGCTCCGCCGCGTGCCGCAGCAGCGCTCCGAGCAGCAAAGCAGGCCGCCCAAGCAGCCGCAGCAGCCGTCCGGGCAGGTCGCAGCGCCCACGGAGGATCAGGCGTTTGAGGATAAGCTTAAGCAGTTTATGAAGGATTCCGACAGCCGCATTGCGGATAACCGCATGTATGCCGACCGTGGACGTTCCCGAAGAAGAAAGTAACTAATCAGCCGCATTTGCGGCTGATTTTTCTTGTGTAAAAGCATCCTTGCGTGACAAATGTAAGGTTTTGTGGCATGCTTAAGCTGACGAAAGCCGATGTGCATTCGACTTTCGCCGGCTTATGTCGAGGTGATGATATGAGAGACATCGGGAAGAATATACGCAAGCTGCGTGAGAGCAAGGGCCTGACACAGGATCAGCTTGCCGAAAAGCTGTTTGTCACCCGTCAGACCGTTTCAAATTATGAAACAGGCAGGACTAGACCGGATGTTGATATGATTGTGAGCATTGCCAATGTTCTGGAGACCGACGCAAACTCGGTGATTTATGGGCTTCCGGCAGATGATCGAAAACAAAATACTTTGAAAATAATCGTTAGCATAAGCATAACGGCGATATGTACCGTGGCTTTTGCAATGGTACTGCGAGCAGCACAGACCGTCATGTATGAGACGTACCATGCGCGGTCTGCCGAAGTGCTTATTGCTTTGCTGTGCCCACCGGTAATAATGCTTGCCGGGTGGTGCGTAATGCAGCTCATATCGCATTTTGCCAAGGTTGAGCCAATTTTGACGCGCAAGTCGCGCATTGCAAGATTCGCTATAATATTTATGATCTTTGCAAGTTATGTGATCGTCATACCGTACGAAATGTGGCTGCTTGCGGCGGAAGGCGGCAATCAGGCGGTACCGCTTTCTCAGAACACGATATTTTATTGGCTGTATCGGGCCATACTGACCGCAGACGTACGCTTTCCGTGGGTATATGCCCTTATAGGAGCCGCACTTTGGATTTTCAGAGTGCCGTTAAAGCACCAAAATGCAGAATCGTGCGGCGAGTCGTGCAGGACTTGAAATCGGGTATGCTCGTTTCTGCACTGATTTCTGCGCAGATATCTCCGGCGGCTGTGCTGTTTTAACGAAATTCTTAACACAACTTAATGGCCGCCGCGTTTTTGAATGCGCAGCTTGCAGGCTGAAGCAAAAATGCATGTTTTGCAGGCCAAAATCGCAGCAAAATGCAAGCCGATTTTCTTCTTGCAGCGTTATTTTGCATAGCGCTCACACAAAAACTTGCAAAAAACAGGGCGTTTGTGCGCTGTATAGAGCCAAAACGAATAATGAAGCCTTGCATTATGCAAACTGCAAAATGCCTGCAAAAGCAATTCTGCAAGTTTTCAAAATGCGGCTGCAAAACAAGAAAAACTGTGCAACATGCACAAAATGCGAAACTCGTTTTTGTAGAAAACAGTTGATTTTCTCGGCGGAATAGCTATAATGAAACATGCAAAGAGAAATCAACTCAAGGCCTAAAATTTGAAAGGAGCGCACAACAATGGTAGCAGGTATCGGTATTTTCGGAGCAGCATATCTCGCAGGCATGGTTTGGATGACCGTCAGAGGCATGCAGAAGGCTTAATGAGTATAAAATATAAGTGATCAAGTCCTCGGATGCTCCGGGGGCTTGATTTTTTTCGCCTTCGGCGTGTATAATAGCGCGTATGAAAGAACTGACCGTAAGGCGAAACGACGCAGGTCAGCGGCTTGACCGATTTGTCGGCAAGGCTGTACCGCTGCTGCCGGAAACGCTTCTGCAAAAGTATATAAGAATAAAGCGCATAAAATTAAACGGCAAGGGTGCAAAGCGCGATACGCGCCTTTCAGAGGGCGATGTTTTGAGCCTTTACATAAACGATGAGTTTTTTGAAAAGCCGCGCGAGGAAAACGCCTACCTCAAGGTCGGAAAACCGCGGATAAACATCGTCTATGAGGATGAGAACATCATTCTTGCCGATAAAAAGCCGGGCGTTTTGTGCCACAGCGCGGGAGCGTGGGACTATAACACGCTTATTGCGAACATTCAGGCGTATCTTGCGCAGAAGGGCGAGTGGGACCCGAGAGGCGAGAACTCCTTTGCGCCGGCCTTGTGCAACCGCATTGACCGCAACACCGGCGGCATAGTCATTGCGGCGAAAAATGCCGAGGCGCTGAGAATATTAAACGACAAGATCCGCGACAGGGAGATAGAAAAATACTATCTCTGCGCCGTGCAGGGAAAGCCGAAGCAGCCGCGCGGCAGGCTTGAGAACTATCTGTTCAAGGACGCCGCGAAAAATCAGGTCTATGTGAAAAACCGCCCCGAGCCGGGAGCCAAGACTGCCGTTACGGAATACAGGCTCATCAAAACCTCGGGCGCGCTCTCGCTCATGGAGTGCCGCCTGCTGACAGGACGCACTCACCAGATACGCGCGCAGATGGCTCATGCCGGCATGCCGCTTCTGGGCGACGGAAAGTACGGCAGCGAGCGGTTCAATAAAAATTTCGGCGAAAAAGGTCAGGCGCTTTACTCGTATAAGCTCGAGTTTGCTTTCCCGACCGACGCCGGAATACTCGAGTATTTAAGGGGCAAATGCTTCACCGTCGAAAGCGTTGAATTTGCAGAAAAATACTTTGGTATCGCAAGCCTTGACAGTATTTGAAAAATTCTCGAAAAATATCGGGAAAGTTGTTGACTTTCAGGGATTTATTATGTATATTGTTCACGATGCAAAGGGCACTCCGGACGCAGGTCCGCAGTGCCCTTTCTCGTATTTTTTATGAAATGGGGGAGGATAAATGTCCAAAGAACTCATTCGCCTTGTGAATTGTCAAATGGCGTTTGACGACGAGATCGTTTTAGACGATATTAACCTGTATTTTAATGATAAGGAATTCCTTACGCTGCTCGGCCCCTCCGGCTGCGGAAAAACCACCACGCTCAGAATAATCGGCGGTTTTATAAAACCCACAGGCGGCGACGTGCTTTTTGACGGCGTGAGGATCAATGATGTCCCGCCTCACAAACGTAAGGTCAACACGGTGTTTCAGAAGTATGCGCTGTTTCCGCATCTTGATGTTTATGAAAACGTCGCGTTCGGCCTTCGCCTTGCGAAGCTGCCCGAGGAAGAGATCGACGAGCGCGTTACCGAAATGCTCGAGATTGTAAGCCTCAAGGGCTTTGAAAACCGCAAGGTATCGCAGCTTTCCGGCGGTCAGCAGCAGCGTGTTGCCATTGCGCGCGCTCTTGTGAACCGTCCCAAGGTTCTGCTTCTTGACGAACCGCTCGGCGCACTCGATTTGCGCCTGCGCAAGGATATGCAGAACGAGCTAAAGCGCATTCAGCAGGCGATGGGCATCACTTTTATATATGTGACCCACGATCAGGAGGAGGCGCTCTCCATGTCCGACACCGTTGTCGTCATGGATAAGGGCCGCATCCAGCAGATCGGCACGCCCGAGGATATATATAACGAGCCGAAGAACGCGTTCGTTGCCGACTTTATCGGCGAGAGTAATATCCTCGACGGTATTATGCTTGAGGACAGACTGGTCAAATTCTTCGGCCGCAAATTCAAATGCGTGGACTTCGGCTTTGAAAAGAACGAGCCTGTTGATGTTGTTATCCGCCCTGAGGATATTGACATTGTCGCACCGGACGACGGACATCTTTGCGGAACCGTCACCTCGGTAACGTTCAAGGGCGTGCATTATGATACGATAGTTGATTTCAAGGGCTTTAAGTGGCTTATCCAGACGACCGATTTCTACGAGGTCGGCTCGTACATCGGTATCCGCCTTGAGCCTGAGGATATCCACATTATGCACAAGAGCGAGTACTCCGGCATGTTCGGAGACTACAGCTCCTATTCCGCCGAGTACGATGAGATGGACGACCCCGACCTCTATCCGGAAGACGCCGAAGAGAGCGAGGAGGCCTCGGAGGGCGGCAAAGATGAAGAATAAAGCTCTTGCCGCACCCTATCTTGTCTGGATGGCACTGTTTACGATAGTGCCGCTTGCAATCGTTGCCTACTATGCGTTTACAGACGCAGCCACCGGCGAATTTACCTTTGCAAACATCGCAAACCTCGGCAACTATATGCCTATACTCATAAAGAGCATATGGCTTGCGCTTATCTCCTCACTTATATGCATCGTCATCGGCTACCCCGTTGCGTATTTTATCGCAAACTGCAAGGAGACGACTCAGCGCTTTCTGTACATGCTCGTTATGCTGCCGATGTGCATAAGCTTCCTTCTGCGCACCCTCGCGTGGGTCGCACTTACGGAGGATACCGGCATCATCAATAATTTCATAACCGCGCTCGGCCTTCAGCCGCTGCCGCTTATCCGCAATAACGGCGCCGTTGTGCTTGGCATGGTCTATAACTATCTGCCGTACATGATAATGCCGCTGTACACCGTCATAATGAAGATCGACCGCCGCCTTATCGAGGCCGCGCAGGATCTCGGCTGCAACGGCGTTAATGTTTTTAAGCGCGTTATCCTGCCGCTGTCGGTGCCGGGAATAATCTCGGGCTTTACGATGGTGTTTGTTCCGGCAGTATCGACGTTTTACATTTCCCAGAAGCTCGGCTCCTCCGGCACGACGCTTATCGGCGACGTTATCGAGAGCCAGTTTAAGACCGCTTACAATCCGAACCTCGGCGCAGCTCTCAGTCTTATACTCATGGTGATGATATTCATCTGCATCGGGGTCATGAACCGCTTCGGCGATGAGGAAGAGGAGGTCGTGACGCTGTGAAGAATTTCAACAAGGTCTTTACTGTCATCGTGCTGCTGTTCCTGTACATCCCGATGATAGTCCTCGCCGTCGGATCGTTTAACAGCGGCATGGATATTGCCGTTTTCAAGAGCTTCACCTTTGATAACTATAAGGAGCTTTTCCGCGACAGCGTTCTTTTGCCGCTGCTGTTAAACTCCGTTATCGTTGCGCTTTTGTCCTCGATATTCGCAACCATCCTCGGCACATGCGCAGCCCTCGGCATTCACTCGATGGGGCCGCGCCTTCGCCGATTCACGATGGGCGTTACGAATATTCCGCTGACTAACCCCGAGATCGTAACCGGCGTATCGCTTGCGCTGCTGTTTGCCTTCGTCGGAACTATGATGAAGATAAACAACATCCTCGGCTTTGCGACGCTGCTTATTGCGCACATAACCTTCAATCTGCCGTATGTCATACTTTCGGTAATGCCGAAGCTCAAGCAGATGGATCCGAACCTGCGCGAGGCGGCGCTCGACCTCGGCTGCACGCCATGGCAGGCGTTTTACAAGGTTGTTATCCACGAGATAACGCCGGGCATCGTTTCCGGCGCGCTCATGGCCTTCACCATGAGCCTTGATGACTTCGTTATCAGCTATTTCGTTTACGGTCCGCGCTTTGTCACGCTGCCGGTGGAGATCTATAACTACACCAAAAAGCCGCTCCAGCCGAAGATCTACGCTCTGTTTACGCTGCTGTTTGCCGCGATACTTATAGTCATGGTGCTCATGAATCTCCTGCAGGAGCGCGATGCCAAGCGCTCGCGCGAAAATCGACGTGCGTTCCGCCGCGGAAAGAAGGTGGGCGCATGAAAAGAATAGTGCCGCTTCTGCTCTGCGCGATCATGATATTCACAATGCTGCCCGTTCAGGCAAAGGCCGACGACGTGACGATAAATGTCTATAACTGGGGCCAGTACATATCCGACGGAACCGACGGATATATTGATGTCAACAAGGCCTTCACCGAAAAAACCGGCATCAAGGTAAACTACATGACCTTCGATTCAAACGAGACCATGTACACCAAGCTCAAGACCGGCGGCAGCACCTATGACGTTATCATCCCCTCGGACTATATGATAGCGCGCCTTATCGCCGAGGATATGCTCGAAGAGCTTGACTATTCGAATATCCCGAACTACGCACTCGTTGACGAGGCGTATAAAAACACGTCCTACGATCCGGAGAATAAATACTCCGTGCCGTATACATGGGGAACGGTCGGCGTTATTTACAACAAAAAGTACGTTTCCGAGAGCGATATCGGCTCATGGGATCTGCTGTGGAACGAGAAGTATTCCGGCAAGATACTCATGTTCGATAATCCGCGCGATGCGTTTGCCATAGCTGAGCTTCTGCTGGGCATTGACATAAACAGCGAGGATCAGGACGAGCTGAGATCGGCGACATATAAGCTCATCGAGCAAAAGCCGCTCGTACAGGGCTATGTTATGGACCAGATATTCAGCAAGATGGAGCGCGAGGAGGCATGGATAGCGCCGTACTACGCTGGCGACTATCTGCTCATGCAGCAGGAAAACCCCGACCTCGGCTTCTATTTCCCAAAGGAGGGCTTCAACCTCTTTATCGACGCTGCCTGCATCCCGAAAGGCTGCCAGAACAAGGCCGCAGCGGAGGCGTATATAAACTTCCTGTGCGACCCCGAGATATCGGGCGAAAACCTTGACTATCTCGGCTACTCAACGCCGATATCCGAGGCAAAGCAGTATATGGACCCCGAGACTGCCGCGAGCGAGATCGCGTATCCGACTGAGGAAACGCTCTCGAACGGACGTGCGTTCATTAACCTCTCCGAGGAAACCAGCCGCTTTACCGATTCGCTGTGGCTCCAGGTCAAAACGCAGGGCGGCGTTGATACATATGCGATTGTCTGCATGTGCGCCGTTGTTGTGCTGCTGGCCGCGTATTTTATCATCCATGGTGTGCGGCGGAAAAAGCGCATAGCAAACCGCTGCAAAAGGTGGAAGCAGTAAAGCGAATATATTTTCGCTTTCCGTGCAGAATATAATTTGAATAGATCGTATTTTTGCGGTGCAGTCCATACGGGCTGCACCGTTTTTATATTTTTTGATCGTACCATCGGTTGACAAGGACAGACACGGTTTTGACGGGCAGAAATACGCCCATACCGCGTCAAGCCCCTTGACAATAC
>OLZC01000699.1_pt1 | contig 10881 bp, 9 predicted proteins | sample 1644391 | NCBI WGS metagenome assembly OLZC01 (sample SAMEA103958140, study PRJEB25191) | human gut metagenome | biome: human-associated habitat [ENVO:00009003]; feature: intestine environment [ENVO:2100002]; material: feces | place: Germany | collected 2013/2015
TTTCCCGGCAACTAAAATGACATCTTTAGCTTGGGCCAGCATACAAGCTGTACGGATCGCTTCTTTACGGTCGGCTATGCTTATCACTTTACGCATATCCTCTTTAGTCAGCCCTGCCAGCATATCATTGATGATTTCCTGCGGCTCTTCAAAACGGGGATTGTCAGAGGTGATAATGACTTTATCGCTTTGCTTTACCGCTTCTTGTGCCATCAAGGGGCGTTTGCCTTTATCGCGGTTGCCGCCGGCGCCTACTACCGTAATTACATTACCTTTGCCATTCAGAACCTCGTGAATGGCATTCAGCACATTTTCCAAGGCATCCGGAGTATGGGCATAGTCCACAATGGCGGTGTATCCCTTGGGTGAGCGCAGTGAGTCAAAACGCCCGGCAACGGGGCGAAGAGTACTCAATGCCAGCAATACCTCTTCTGTCTTTTTCCCAAGCAGGCAGGCTGCTCCATAGACTGCCAGCAGGTTGGAAGCATTGAAACGTCCGATGAACTGTACATTGACTTCCACATTATTTATATCAAGCAGCATTCCTTCGAATCCATCTTCCAGCACTTTTCCTTTAAAATCACTCAAGCTGCGCAGCGAATAGGTATGTACCTTTGCTTTGGTATTTTGAGTCATGACCAATCCGTTTTTGTCATCCAGATTGGTTAAGGCAAAGGCTGTTTTAGGCAGACCGTCAAAGAATGCTTTTTTGGCTTTCAGATAGTTCTCTACAGTTTTATGGTAGTCCAGATGGTCACGGGTAAGGTTGGTAAATATACCGCCTGCGAATTTTAAACCACCAATCCGTTTTTGTGCTACAGAATGTGAGCTTACTTCCATAAAGGCATATTTGCATCCTTCATCTGCCATGCGCCCCAGCAGTTTATTTAGTGTAATAGGGTCAGGGGTGGTATGGTCAGTTGGAATGACTTCCTCATCTATATAATTGCATACAGTGGAAATGAGTCCTGTCTTATATCCGAATTTACGGAACATATTATATAATAAGGTGGCAATAGTCGTTTTTCCGTTGGTGCCTGTAACACCGACCAGTTCCAATTTCGAGGTGGGGTCACCGTAAAACGTAGTTGCTAGTTTCCCGACAACGTCTTCCGTATCGTTCACTTTGATGTAGGTAACATTCTCAATCAATGTCTCAGGAAGATTCTCACATACCACTGTACGGGCTCCTTTTTCTATTTCTTTTTGGATATAAGTGTGTCCGTCAGTCTGCGTTCCTTTTACAGCAACGAAAATATGACCGGGCTCTATCAGGCGCGAGTCCATGTTTATTCCCGAAATTTCTTGGGATGCATCACCTATGATTTCATTGACTGTTATTCCTTTAATAATCTTTTCCAGTTTCATATTCTTCCTGTTACACTGTTAATTTAATCGTAATTGTATGGTTTGTCCTTTGCGCAAAGTGTTGCCGGCCGGGATACTTTGTGACTTCACTTTACCGATGCCGGTAATGCGGGCTTTCAATCCCATGCTTTCAAGCAGATAGACAGCATCCTTTGCGCCCATACCAATAACACTTGGTACAAGTTTATTGTTAATGTCTTTTTTGTTGAATAATACATTGTCCGGATTACTAGTCACATTTCCCCATACCGGTTTGCCTTCGGTTGATTGTTCCGAAACTCCGGATGAATTTACATTTATCCGGTTCAGTACATAATGTGCCGCACTTATATCCCCGTTTTTCACATCCGGAATAAGGATAGAAGTTGAGTCTTTTGCTTCTTTCAAATCTTGTGCCAGATGTTTGGCAAATACGCGTTCGGCAATTTTACTGAACACGCTGCCGGCCATCAAACCACCCGAGGCGGGGAGTCCAGGTTTCTGGATGGCTACAATGCAACTGTATTTAGGCGCTTCTGAAGGAAAATATCCACAGAAACTTACCAAATAACGGCGTGTGCCATTCGTGTACCCGGCTTTTCCTTGTGAAACCTGTGCAGTACCGGTTTTCCCGGATACATGGAATTGCTTGGATCCTGCTTTCTTTCCCAGTCCTTCGCTGACGACTTTTTCCAAAATCGTTTGTATCTCGCTGATAGCCTTGGGGGAAGCGATGGCCGGGTTGAGTATTTCAGGAGCAATATCTTCCACTACCTGCCCGTCTTTGACTATTGATTTCACAAAACGGGGCTTGACCATTACTCCGTTATTGGCTATAGCATTATAAAATGCCAGTGTATTGATGGGGGGAATTTGGGTTTCATAGCCAATAGACATCCATGCCAGTGCAGTACGTGACCAATTGCTCAAGTCTTTGTTGGGGATGCGGATGTTCGGCTTGCCGGCACCGGGAATATCAAGATCTAACGGAGTGGCAATGCCTACTCGATGCAGTCCGCGTACAAACTTTTCCGGATTATCATGATAATGATCATCGATCAACCGTGATACACCGATGTTTGAGGACACCATCAATGATTTTGTTGTGTTGATAGTGCCGTAGCCTCCACGATGCCAGTTATGATCTTTCATATAGCGGCCGTGCATCATATAGACCCCGTTACCGGTTTCCACCACCGTTTCCGGAGTGATGACTCCGTCGTCCAGCGCTACCAGTATGGATGCGGTTTTGAAAGTAGAGCCTGGCTCCATCATGTCTGAGATGGCGTTATTGCGTATTTCTCTGTAAATGCCGTCATTGCATTTGGTCATGTTGACGATAGCTTTGATGTCTCCCGTCTGCACTTCCATCAGAATGGCAACGCCTACAGTAGCGTTGATTTCTTTCAATTCATCCACCAATGCTTTTTCTGCGATGTCTTGCATACCTACATCAATGGTCGTAATGATATCACAGCCATCTACAGGAGGAATATCTACAATGTTCAGGTATTTGTTCATTACCTTTTGACGGTGAGTGATACCGTTTCTGCCTTTTAATATGGAATCGTATGAAAGTTCCAACCCGTTCTTTGCACCTTGTTCTATATCTGGATACATATCTCCTAATGTACGCATTGCCAGTGAGCCAAAAGGCTTTTTCCGTTGATTGAATGCCTGTTCATGGAATCCGCCTTTGTATTTGTTCAGGTTAAATACGGGCAGACGTTTTGCTTCTTTATATTGTATATAAGAAATGCGTTTGGGGTAGAGCAACCAACTGCGGCTCTCTTTTTTTCTTCCGTTTTTGATGTGCTGTTTGAAAAAGGCGGCACTTTTATCAGGGAATATTTCATGTAACCCTTTGCAGATTGTGTCAAGGTTTGCATAAAGAACTGAGTCTTTGATATGTTGTAGCTTCAGCCGTTTCTTTTCCTCTTCTTCGGTTTCGCCCTTCCTTTTATTTATCATGAAGTCCATGTAAATCTTATATTCGGGAAGGCTGCTTGCCATCAGCTGGCCGTCGGATGAGATGATGTTGCCACGGGTAGGACGTACGGTGACGTTTTCTTTTACAAAACGGTCGGCTACGTCTTTCCAGTATTGACGCTCGGCAAACATGATGACGCCGGCTTTGCAGATAATGGCAATGCCTATCAACACCATGACCAGGATGATGAAGGAGAAGCGGAGCATTATGTTTTTTTGGTTGGGCATCATGGGCTTAGTCTTTCTTTATTAAATAAGGACGGTTGGTAGCCGTTTGCAAGGGGCTGTCTTCCGTCGAAATATATTCTTCAATACGTGACTGGCGGCTCTTTTCCATCAGTTCGGAAGAGCGTGTCAATGCATCGTATTTGATATCGATCAAATCTTTTTTCAACTTGTCAATTTCAATGAGTTCCTGTTGGCTGCTATAACGGTTGTCTATGTATAGTACAGTCAGGATCATGATGAGAATCAGCAAACGGGTCTGTCTTTTGAAAAAGTCGTTCGCAAGGATATCTCCTCCCAATATGCTGCGGATAGACATATGCTTGGGCGAAGCAGATTGTCCGTCTTTGGGTTGTTGTGTATTTTGTTTCAGTTCTTCTTCCATCTCGTTATCTCTTTTCTGCAATTCTCAACTTGGCGCTTCGGGAGCGCGGATTGCGTGTCACTTCTTCGTTGCCGGCAACAATAACTTTGTTGTTGACTAGTTTGAAAGGTGTCTGTACATTACCAAAGAAATCTTGTTCGGCCTTGCCTTCTATGTTTCCGGTTTTCATGATATTCTTTACCATGCGGTCTTCTAAAGAGTGATAGGTGATTACTACCAGTCTGCCTCCCGGTTTCAGTGCCTTGGTTGCTGCATAAAGCATTTCTTTCAATGCTTCCATTTCCTGATTTACCTCTATGCGTAAAGCTTGGAACACCTTTGCGAGCTCTTTCTTTTCACGTTCCCGCCCGAAAAGCGGTTTGATGACTTCGAGGAAATCACCGATGGTGACAATTTGTTTTACACCTCGTGCTTTAACGATGGCTGATGCCAGTTTGCGGCTGTTCTTCAATTCACCATATAAATAGAAAATATTAGCCAAACGTTCTTCGTCATAGGTGTTCACTACATCAGCAGCTGTCATACCTGCGCGTTTGTTCATCCGCATGTCCAGCGGCGCTTCGCCCCGGAACGAGAAACCCCGCTCTACGGCGTCGAAATGGTGCGACGAGACGCCCAGATCGGCCAAAATGGCATCCACCCCTTCCACGCCATAATAACGTAGGAAGTTGGGAAGGTAGCGGAAGTTACTACGCACAAAAGTGAAGCGGCTGTCGCTTACAATATTCTTCTCGGCATCTTCATCTTGGTCAAAACTATATAGATGCGCGGTGCTACCCAGCCGGCTTAGAATTTCCTTGGAATGTCCTCCGCCGCCGAAAGTGGCATCTACATAAATACCTCCGGGTTGGATGTTCATTCCGTCTACGCTCTCGTTTAATAATACCGGTACATGATATATCTGTTTTGCTTCACTCATTCTATTTCTACGTTGTTATTAGTTCCCATAATTTCTTCCAATTCTTTTCCAAAGTCCTCCGGTGTGATGAAGGGTTTGTCTGCTATTTCTTTAGACCAGATTTCTATAGTGTCGTCCAATCCGATAAAACGTACATCTTGCTGTATTTTAGCTAATTTCAAATATCGTTTTGGAATCAGAAAGCGCCCGTTTCCATCCAATGTGATAACTTCTACATCCGAAACGAACTGACGGAAAATCATTTGGTGTCTGGAATTCCAGCGATTGAGTTTGCAACGTAGTTCGTTCATTTGTTCGTTCCACACATTTTCGGGGTAAAGAACCAGACAGTCTTGGTAGGTGTCTTTGCGTAAAATCAGGCACTCCTGGGAGGCAGCTTGTAGCTGCTTCCTGAATACGGCAGGCAGGAACACTCTGCCTTTTGCATCCGTCTTTGCTTCAGAATTCCCAAGAAATCGCATATCTACACCTTATTATATTGTTCAAGGTGTAAAATTACACAATTCCCCACAATTCCCCACAATATTTTAAGAAAATATTTCGAGAAGTTTTCAACAGGCTGTTAATGTAGCTAGTAGCTTGGTAAACAGGAGGTTTAAAATTAATAATTTTATGATAAAAAATAATGGAAAGGGCAGCTTCTCGGAGGTTGAAAAACGAAACCAAACTATTGCACATTCGTTTTTGTTTTGCGCAAAAATGAAAGAATTTGTATAGTTTCATACACAAAAACTCTTAATTTCTTTAGAGATTAAGAGTTTTTTCTGTCATAAATTGCCAATATAAAAAAAGATAAGTTACTTTTGCATGGAAAAGAACGTTTGCAAAATGACTGACGACTCTATATTTTTAATCGACATAGAAAAGATATTGAAAACGAAAGCCGGGAAAAAATATAAATATATTCCCCGTTTTGTCGTTTCGTACCTGAAGCATATCGTGCATCAGGATGAACTGAATGTCTTTTTAAAAGACTCCAAAAATAAAGTCGGAGTTGACTTTCTGGAAGCTTGTATGGAGTTCCTAGATGCAAAAGTGGAGATAAAAGGTTTGGAAAACTTGCCTGAAAACGGTAAATGCACTTTTGTCAGCAATCACCCGCTGGGGGGACAGGATGGAGTTGCTTTGGGGTATATATTGGGAAAACATTACAATGGTAATGTACGCTATTTGGTCAATGATTTGTTGATGAATTTGCATGGTTTGGCTCCTTTATGTATTCCTATCAATAAAACAGGCTCGCAATCCAGGGATTTCCCGAAGATGGTAGAGGCAGGGTTTGCCTCGGATAATCATATCATTATGTTTCCTGCGGGGTTATGTTCCCGTAGACAGGGTGGGGAAATCAAGGATTTGGAATGGAAAAAGACATTTGTCACTAAAAGTATTGAAACGCATCGTGATGTGGTACCTTTGCACTTTGAGGGCCGGAACTCAGACTTTTTTTATAATTTGGCAAATATATGTAAGGCACTTGGCATTAAGTTTAATATTGCTATGCTTTACTTGGCAGATGAAATGTTGAAAAATCGTCATAAAACCTTTACCTTGACCATTGGAAAACCCATTCCTTGGCAAACTTTCGACAAGACAAAGACCCCGGCTCAGTGGGCGCAGTTTGTAAAAGATGTAGTCTACAAGCTATAATAGACAAAAGAGAGAAAAAAGATATGGAAGAAATTATTGCACCGATTAGCAAAGAGATTCTGAAGGCGGAACTTTCCGAGGATAAACGCCTGAGGTTTACGAATAAAAGTCATAATGAAATTTACGTCATAACGTATCAGGATTCGCCCAATGTGATGAAGGAGATTGGCCGGTTGAGAGAAATAGCCTTTCGTGCTGCAGGTGGCGGAACAGGAAAGGCGATGGATATCGATGAATATGACGTGATGGAAAATCCCTATAAGCAATTAGTTGTATGGAATCCTGAAGCGGAGGAGATTTTGGGAGGTTATCGTTATCTTTTGGGGGATGAGGTGCAATTTGATGAACATGGGAAGCCTGTGCTGGCTACTGCTCACATGTTTAATTTCTCGGAAGTTTTTTTGAAAGAATATTTGCCTTACACGGTGGAGTTGGGACGCTCATTTGTTACATTGGAATATCAGTCAACCCGTGCCGGTTCCAAGGGATTGTTTGCTTTGGATAATTTGTGGGATGGTTTGGGCGCATTAACCGTGATTAAGCCTAATGTGAAATATTTTTTTGGTAAGATGACTATGTATCCTAGTTATCATCGTCAGGGGCGTGACATGATATTATACTTCCTGAATAAACATTTCGGTGATAAAGATAAATTGATAACTCCGATGAAACCGCTGGAAATAGAAACAGATAAGAAAATGTTGGAAAATCTTTTCTGTTATGATTCCTTTAAAGAAGATTACAAGATCTTGAATACGGAAGTGCGTAAGCTGGGGTATAATATTCCTCCTTTGGTCAACGCATACATGAGTCTGTCTCCTACGATGCGTATGTTTGGAACAGCGATTAATTATGGATTCGGAGATGTGGAGGAAACCGGAATTCTGATTGCAGTCAATGAAATTCTGGAAGACAAACGGGTACGTCATATCGAATCGTTTGTAAAGCAACATCCTGAAGCTTTGAAAATAACTTCAGGCGCTCATCCCATACTGACCAAATAATCGGACTAATAGTAGTATTTGGGGAAACATTGTCAGGTGCAGATAAAATTTACAGGATTCATCTTGCTCGCATCTGACAATGTTTTTATTATACTGCCGGCAGACTGTTGCCTTTGATTTTCCGGTAGAGGTCGAGCGCATATACGTCTGTCATGCCCGATATGTAATCCAGCACGGCTTGAATTTTTCCATATAAAGTAGGTGCGTTGACATTGTACTGTCCGGATATGCGGTTGATAAGTAGTTGTGAATACGCTTTTTCCGGAGAGCGCACTGCATTAATCATCAGGTCAATCAAGGTACTGATAACCCTGAATCCTGCCAATTCTATGTCCAGCACATCGCTGGAACGATATATTCTTTGAAAGGCAATTGCAGAACAATTGTCATAGGCCTCTTTCAATGGACTGCAAATGTGCATTATCAGGGTGCCTTCAAATTCCCCGGTCAATATCTTTTCTTCATTTTCAGTAAATACTCGTGTGCATTCCTTTATCAGTGCGCCTATGACCGAAGAACGTAAATAAGCTATCTGTTCATTGACGTCTGTTACAATCCGGCAAACTTCTTCAATGCGTTTTCTTCTTTTCTCATCAAAGAACTGCATATACAGTCCTTTGGTTTCATCATGTGTCAGCAGTTTTAATTTATGTGCGTCTTCTATGTCCATCATCTGATAACAAATATCATCTGCGGCTTCTACCAGGTAGACCAACGGATGGCGTGCGTAGCGTAAAGGCTCATCCGGTTTGCTGAGCCGGATAATCCCTAATTCTCCGGCTATTTTCTGATAATCAGCCTCTTCGCTTAAGAAGAAGCCGAATTTTGATTTCTTTCCTGCCAATTGTGAGGAAAAAGGGTATTTTACGATGGATGCCAGTGTGGAGTAGGTCATCACGAACCCTCCTTTCCGTCTTCCTTCAAACTGGTGGGTGAGGATGCGGAATGCATTGGCATTTCCTTCGAAGTGGGTTAAATCATCCCATTCCATCGGTGAAAGTTCTTTTTTCAATGCCATTCCTTGTCCTTCCGAGAAGTAAGTTGAAATGGCTTTTTCTCCCGAATGACCGAAAGGAGGATTTCCCAGATCGTGTGCCAGACATGCGGCTGAAACGATGGAACCTATTTCCGAGATATGGGAGTCGGCCAAGGCTGGGTGCTTCTTCAGAAGCTGGCTGGCGACATCGTTTCCTAAAGAACGCCCCACACAAGAGACCTCAAGGCTGTGAGTCAACCGGTTGTGTACAAATACGCTACCCGGTAAAGGAAATACTTGAGTTTTGTTTTGCAAACGACGGAAAGGTGCTGAGAAGATGAGACGGTCATAATCGCGTTGGAATTCGGTACGGTCATCTTTACGGGCCTCGTGTAGTTCTTCCATGCCGAAGCGTTTATTTGATATTAATTGTTTCCAGTTCATAATTCAGGCTTTATCTGTTTGCAAAAGTAAGAAACTTCCGTTTAAAAAACTGTAAACGCTTAGATAAATCCATCTAAATGTGTAAATTCGCACCTTATTAATCATGTGGCAATGTGTTGATTCGTCAATATGCCAATGGGCTGTATCATGTCTGGACTGTGTTTGTTGTCTGCAAATTATTAGCACATTGCCATATAAGCATATTGATAAATTATTAAAATTATGAAAATACAGGTAATCAATAAATCAAAACATGCTTTACCCGAGTATGCTACCGGGCAATCGGCAGGGATGGATATCCGTGCTAATCTTGACGAACCGATTGTGCTGAAACCCTTGCAACGTTGTTTGGTTCCTACGGGACTTTATATCGCATTGCCTGAAGGTTTTGAAGCGCAAATCCGTCCACGTAGCGGGCTGGCTATTAAGAAAGGCATCGGAGTCCTGAATTCTCCGGGCACAATTGATGCCGATTATCGTGGTGAAATTTGTATTATCCTGGTCAATTTGTCATCTGAGGATTTTATGATAGAAGATGGGGAGCGCATTGCGCAAATGGTTGTAGCCCGTCACGAACATGCCGAATGGCAGGAAGTGGAGGTGCTGGACGAAACGGAACGTGGTGCAGGTGGCTTTGGACATACCGGAAAAAAGTAAAAGGAAACAATGAATAGAAGATTGAAATATGTGCCCATGCTATGTGTATGTCTGATAGGCATGCTTGTTTCATGCGGTACGGTGAAGAGAGCTTCCGGCTTGTCCGGAAATAAAGCTGTTGTGGAGGAAAAGGATCCGCTTACTCCGGAGCAACGTCGTAAATACGACTATTTCTTTTTGGAAGCGCTCCGGATGAAAGAAAAAGGTGACTTGGATGCGGCTTTCGAAATGTATAGTCACTGTTTGGACATTTATCCGCAAGGAGCCGCTACTTTGTTCGAAATTTCCCGCTTCCATATGTTTCTCAATCAGCCGGAAAAAGGGGAGGAAGCTTTGAAGAAGGCAGTGGATGCCGATCCTAAGAGTTTTTGGTATAAGCAAACTTTGGCAGCCTATTATCAAGGTAAGGGAAATTACCCGAAAGCCATTTATGTTTATGAGGATATGGCGAGTCAGTTCCCCTCACGTCTGGAACCGTTGATGGCTTTGATTGATCTCTATACCCGTACCAAGGACTATCAGCAGGTAGTTAATACATTGAACCGCCTTGAAGCCTTGGATGGGAAGTCTGAACAAATCAGCATGGAAAAATTCCGTATGTATCTGGCCATGAACAATGACCAGCAGGCATTTACGGAGATTGAGAATTTGGCAAAAGAATATCCATATGACATGCGTTATCTTACCATTTTGGGAGATGTCTATCTGAACAACGGTAAGGAAGAAGAAGCATACGAAACTTATCAGAAAGTATTGAAGGAAGAACCGGGCTATGCGCCGGCGTTGCTTTCCATGGCTTCTTATTACGAGAAAAAAGGGCAGGATAGTTTGTATCAGGTACAGTTGGATACTATTTTGCTGAATGATAATGTGGATAGCGATACAAAGATGAACATTATGCGCCAGCTTATTCTGCGTTCTGAGCAAACAAACAAGGACAGTACGAAAATAGCAGGCCTGTTTACTTCTATATTGAAGGAAAAACAAGAGAATGCAGATATTGCTATGTTGGCGGCCCAATATCTTCTGACGAAAAAGATGGATAAAGAGGCAACCCCTGTTTTGCACCAAGTGCTTGAAATTGATCCGGAAAATACGCCGGCACGCTTGCAGCTGTTGAGCTTTGCCATTCGTGAGCAGAATATGGATGAAGTAATCAAATTATGTGCTCCTGCTTTGGAATATACTCCGGATGTATTGGAATTCTATTATTATATGGGATTGGCCTATCATCAGAAAGAGAAAACAGACGAGGCATTGGAGGTTTTTAAAAAAGGAGTGAATCAAG
>OLZC01000707.1_pt1 | contig 10822 bp, 10 predicted proteins | sample 1644391 | NCBI WGS metagenome assembly OLZC01 (sample SAMEA103958140, study PRJEB25191) | human gut metagenome | biome: human-associated habitat [ENVO:00009003]; feature: intestine environment [ENVO:2100002]; material: feces | place: Germany | collected 2013/2015
CCATTCCACCCTTACCACAAAAGTGGCGGTATATTTCTGTTGCACTGTCCTTAGAGTTTCCTCCACCGGCCGTTAACCGGCATCCTGCCCTATGAAGCCCGGACTTTCCTCACCTGCGGTCTTTCGACACCTGCAGCCGCGATCACCTGTCCTGCATATTTATTTAATATACCAAGCATTTTTCCAAAAATCAAGCCCTTTTACCAACTTTAATAAACGAAATATAAAATGTTTCTTAAAAGACGATAGGTCTATTGACGGTTTTTATCTTCAATATTATCTTAATAATGTAAAGAGCGATTTAAAACCTCAAATTCATAGCGTGGACACTGTATGAGGTAAGAATTTGGCTATAATGAAAATATAGGGCGAGGCGGTAATATGAGAGAAAAATTTATCAGATTTATGAATGGAAGAAACGGGATGGACGAGCTTGCAAGGGCTGAGTCATGGGTAGTAATGATATTACTTTTGGTTTCAATATTTACAAGGTCGGCGATACTTGATATACTGGCAATAGGACTAATGATACATATGTATTTTCGCGTTTTTTCGAGGAATATAAACAAGCGCTATGCAGAGAATCAGAAGTTTTTAAATGCCAGGTATGAGTGGACCGTAAAGGCAGAGCGCAGGAAAAAGCGCTTTGCACAGAGGAAGCAGTACAAGTTCTTCAAGTGCCCTATGTGCAAGCAGGAGGTCAGGGTGCCAAGAGGACATGGCAAGATCTGTATTACCTGTCCGAAGTGCCGGGAGCAGTTCGTGAGACGCAGCTAATATATAGTTACATGAAAATGTTTTTATCGGGACATAAGAACATGGAGATAAGAAATGTTTGGATATATAACTGTCAATAAGGACACCTTGTCTGAGGAAAATAAAAAAATATATCAAAGCTATTATTGCGGGCTGTGCCAGACAATGAAGTCGCAGTATGGCAGGCGTGCACAGATGGCACTAAACTATGACATGACTTTTCTCATAGTGCTTCTGACAGGCTTGTACGAGCCGGATAGTGTGACGCGGGATGGATTTGTATGCAGCGTGCACCCTACGAAGAAGCGTACACTTCGCACCAATGAGATTACAGAGTATGCTGCAGCTATGAACATACTGCTTGCATACTACAATCTGATAGATGACTGGAAGGACGATAAAAGCCTGCCGAAGAAGACATACGCAGAGATGCTGAAAAAGGACTTTGAGAAGGCCAAAAAAGGCTATCCGATACAGGCCAAGGCGATAGAGGACTACATTGCAAGGCTTACAGAGTGCGAGAAGAGCAATGATACCAATATTGATGCAGTTGCGGGGCTGACAGGAGAGATGCTCGGCATACTTTTTGCGTGGAAGCAGGATGAGTGGCAGAAGGATTTGAAGGAATTTGGCTGCTACATGGGAAAATTTATTTATATAATGGATGCGTATGAGGACATAGGGGATGATGTGAAAAAGAAATCATATAATCCACTTATACAGCTCATGCATTGTTGCAATAATGATCAGGAAAAATTTGACAAATCCTGTCGGCTTATGATGACATCTATGCTTTCAGAGGCAGCAAAAATATTTGAGAGGTTGCCAATTCTCTTACATGCGGATATAATCAGAAATGTTCTATACTCCGGTGTGTGGAGCAAGTATGAGTATATTCAGATGAAGAAAAGGAAGAAACATAAATGATAGATCCATATCAGGTGCTCGGTGTCAGCCGCAGTGCAAGTGACGATGAAATAAAAAAGGCCTACAGAAGCTTAAGCAGAAAATATCATCCTGATGCCAATATCAACAATCCTAACAAGGATCAGGCTGAGGAGAAGTTTAAGCAGGTGCAGCAGGCATATGACCAGATAATGAAGGAAAAGCAGTCCGGTGCTGCCGGAGCCGGTGGATATGGCGGTGCGGGAAGCAGCAGCTCATACGGAGGCAGCTCCTATGGTGGAGCATATGGTAGTGGACCGGGAGCAGGTGATCCATTTGGAGCAGGTGGACCGTTTGGCGGTTTCTATGGCCGCTATACCTACAATAATGCAGGCAGCAGTGCACAGGATGACAATCCAAAGGTGCGTGCAGCAGGCAATTTCATCAGCAACGGCTACTACAATGAGGCACTGAAGGTGCTTGAGGAGGTACCTTTTGCTGAGAGACGCGGAAGGTGGTACTACTACAGTGCTGTCGCAAACCAAAAGCTCGGAAACACAGCGACAGCCATAGAACACATACAGCGAGCTGTGTCGCTTGAGCCAAACAACATGCAGTACCGCCAGTTTATGCAGATAATTGAAAATGGTGGCTCGTGGTATTCGGATATGGGAGACATATACGGACGCCCTAGTGGCAGGGGCAGCGAGTGCTGCAGTCTGCTAGCCACATTCCTTTGCTGGCAGATGTTCTGCTGCTAGATGTCAAGCTTTTCTGATGTTACAGATGGAAATTCATGCAAGTTATTGTGCTGGTTATTTGCAGAACGATGGACTGGTATATTAATCTGTGCAATTATTCTGAATAGTTACCTGAAAAATAAAAGATGCGGTCATACGACCGCATTTTTTATTTATGGACATGAGTAACTATTCAGATCCACACATATATGAGCAAAATCAGCTGCGCAGCAATGGCTGTATTATTCCATCGAATCCGGAATACCATCATGATCCAAATCAGCCATGTCTGCTCCGTGCGCACCGATATCCACAGTGTTTAAGGTGCGTCTTTTAAGTCTTGCGGCTTCAGACTGCTTGAGCAGATAGTTCTTTATCTCGCGTGAGTGCTTTACGTGAACGAGCTTAAGCTCAGGGTTTGTGACGTCGCCTGTGTAGCAGACTATGGTGCCGAGCTTAAAAATGCGCTCCATCAGTGATGTGGTGAGCTTTACATCAGCTACCTTATACATGTAGCAGTCATCCTCTGTGGTGCTTAAGAGTCCGGACTCTACAGTGATAAAGGATGGTGTGACGGTATATTTTGTGAAAGTCCACGGCAGACCGAGAAACAGCAGTCTCTTTCTCTCCTTAAAGATTACAGCATCGTCATCATCGATTGCGCCGGTGGTGGTGTTTTTGATTTGTGATTCATTTACAGACATATTATTCTCCTTTTTGATGTTGAAATTGTCGTAATTGTATGAAAACTTCACTACAATTACTAAGCATTCAGAACAGTTGCATTCTGACATATATTCTACAACAAAAAAGTGTAAAAGCCAACTTGAATATTGCACTGAGATATTATATGATAGAAAAAATGTAAAAAACAATTAACTATTCAGAACCACTGAGAGCAGGAAAAGCTGATGTGTCATGCTTGCATGTAAACAGCAGGTTTTTCTGTTCTCAAGGTGGCTCGAATAGAGCCACCACCACACTCATGAGCAAAATTAGCTGTGAAGCAGCGGGAAAGCACGTGTAACGTGCGTTTTTGCGAATGTGCGTGGTGTGGTTTGGAATAGTTACGCGAAAAAGAATGGAGGCAAATTATGCGTCACTTAATGAGTCCGTTGGATTTTTCTGTAGAAGAGTTGGACAAGCTTCTGGATCTTGCAAATGATATAGAGGCTCATCCTGAGAAATATGCACACAAGTGCGATGGAAAGAAGCTTGCAACCTGTTTTTACGAGCCAAGCACAAGAACCAGGCTTAGCTTTGAGGCTGCCATGCTTAATTTGGGAGGCTCGGTGTTAGGTTTCCACAGTGCTGATTCGTCATCTGCGTCAAAGGGCGAGAGCGTTTCAGATACTATCAGGGTTATTTCCTGCTATGCGGATATCTGTGCCATGCGTCATCCTAAGGAGGGTGCACCGCTTGTGGCTTCAGAGAAATCGCGTATCCCTGTAATCAATGCAGGCGATGGAGGTCATCAGCATCCTACCCAGACACTTGCTGATCTCCTTACAATCCGTTCCATCAAGGGCAGATTGAATAATATCACAATCGGCTTTTGCGGAGATTTAAAGTTTGGACGTACAGTGCATTCACTGATCAATGCACTTATCAGATATGACAATGTGAGGATTGTGCTTATCTCGCCTGAGGAGCTTAAGGTGCCTGACTATGTGCGCGATGATGTGCTTCGTGCCAACAATATCGAGTTCAAGGAGGTAGAAAAGCTCGAGGATGCCATGGGAGAGCTTGATGTGCTCTACATGACACGTGTCCAGAAGGAGCGTTTCTTCAATGAGGAGGACTATGTGCGTCTGAAGGATTTCTACATTCTGACAAAGGAGAAGATGGAGCTTGCAAAGGATGATATGATTGTACTTCATCCGCTCCCACGTGTGAATGAGATTTCTGTTGATGTGGATGATGACCCGAGAGCATGCTATTTCAGGCAGGCACAGTATGCGGTTTACGTGCGTATGGCGCTTATTCTGACATTGCTTGGATTGGCTGAGGACTAAAGGAGGATAATATGCTGAATATAAGTGGAATACATGAGGGCTTTGTGCTCGATCATATCAAGGCAGGTATGAGTCTTCAGATTTACAGGGATTTAAAGCTTGACAAGCTCGACTGCACAGTTGCAATCATAAAGAATGCAAAGAGCAGCAAGATGGGCAAGAAGGATATTATCAAGGTAGAGTGTCCGATAGAGTCATTAGACCTCGATATCCTTGGATTTATCGACCACAATATCACTGTAAATGTGATAAAGGGTGACAAGATTGTGGACAAGATGGAGCTTAAGCTGCCTCATCAGGTGAAAAATGTCATCAAGTGCAAAAACCCAAGATGCATCACTTCAATTGAGCAGGAGCTTGACCAGATTTTCGTGCTTTCCGATGAGAAAAACGAAATCTACCGTTGCAAGTACTGCGAGGAGAAATACGAAGGAGTTAAATAGTATCAGTTATGTATGCCAACGTGATTGTGGATATATCCCACGAAAAACTGGATAAGACATTTCAGTACAGCATCCCGGATGAGATTTTATGCGACATCCGTCCGGGTGTGTGCGTGGATATTCCATTTGGCAGCCGCACTATCACAGGCTATGTGATTGAGGTCACGGATAAGCCTGAGTACGACCCGGCAAGGACAAAGCCTCTTATCGGGATAAAGGCAGACTCTGTGGCTGTGGAGGCAAAGCTCATCGCACTTGCGGCATGGATACGGCGCAATTACGGCTCTACCATGAATCAGGCGCTTAAGACTGTTATACCTGTAAAGAAGCAGGCTAAGGAGCAGGTGAGCCGCAGTATTGCACTGAAAATAGACAAGGTAAAGGCAAGGGCGCAGCTTGCGCTTTGCGAGGCAAAAAAACAAAAGGCAAAGACCAGGCTGTTTCGTGCGCTGATTGATGCTGATGATGGGGCGCGCCTTGAGTATTCCTTTGTGACAGGCAAGCTGTCGGTGTCGGCTGCCACTATAAGAGCGCTTGAGCAGAGTGGCTTTATCGAGGTCATCACACAGAGCGGCTACAGAAATCCTGTGGAGCATATGAGTGTTGACACCTATGATAAGGTGCTGAATGCCGCGCAGCAGAGTGTGGTTGATGCGATAGAAGGCGACATTGCCGCTGGCCTTAGAAATACTTATCTGATTAAGGGCGTTACCGGAAGTGGCAAGACAGAGGTGTACATGGAGCTTATAGCACACTGTATACAGTTCGGGCGTCAGGCGATTGTGCTGATTCCCGAGATTGCCCTCACTTATCAGACCGTGATGCGTTTTTTTGCAAGATTTGGGAACAGGGTTTCGATAATCAATTCAAGACTTTCAAATGGTGAGCGTTATGACCAGTTTGAGAGAGCTAAGAATGGTGATATTGACATCATGATTGGCCCGCGGTCGGCGCTGTTCACACCTTTTTCAAATTTAGGACTTATCATAATAGATGAAGAACACGAGAATTCATACAAGAGCGAGTCGGTGCCGCGCTATCATGCCAGGGAGGTGGCGATAGAGTATGCGCGCATGTCCGATGCTATTGTGGTACTTGGCTCTGCAACACCGTCGGTGGATAGCTATTACAAGGCAAAGACAGGCGTTTACAGGCTTTTGGAACTGGATAAGCGTGTGGACGACAGACATCTTCCAAAGTGTGAGGTTGTCGATTTGAGGCAGGAGCTTCGTGAGGGAAACCGCTCGATTCTTTCCACCAGGCTTCAGGAGCTTATGGAGGAGCGGCTTCTAAATGGCCAGCAGACCATGCTTTTTTTAAATAGAAGGGGCAAATCGGCATTTATGTCGTGCAGAGCGTGCGGTTTTGTGGTAAAATGTCCTCATTGCGATGTATCACTCAGTGAGCATAGCGGCGGAGTGATGGTCTGTCACTACTGCGGCTACAGACAGCCGGTGCCTAAGGTGTGTCCGAGCTGTGGCTCGAAGTACATTAGCGGCTTTAAGGCCGGCACGCAGAAGATAGAGGCGATGGTGGCAAAGCGTTTTCCACAGGCGCGTATACTGCGCATGGATTATGACACCACGAGGGCGAAGGATGCGTATGAGAAGATTCTGCAGGCATTTTCCAATCATGAGGCCGATATACTTATCGGTACGCAGATGATTGTAAAGGGGCATGATTTTTCAAATGTCACGCTGGTTGGTGTGCTGGCGGCGGATATGTCACTGCATGTGAATGATTTTCATGCGGCGGAGCGCACCTTTGCTCTGCTGACACAGGCGGCAGGGCGCGCCGGCAGAGGAAAGCTGCCCGGCAATGTGGTTATCCAGACCTACGACCCTGACCACTATGCCATCCGGACTGCCAAAGAGCAGGATTATGAGGCTTTTTACGATAAGGAGATAGAGTACAGGAGGCTTATGCATTATCCGCCTGTATGGAATATGCTTTTAGTCCATGTCACATCACCTGATGAGAGTGAGTGCGACAGCATGGCACAGCAAGTGTACGATATAGCGTCGCAGATGATATCGCATACAGATGAAAATCAAAGCCCTGATGATAGGCATCTGATTCAGCTCATCGGTCCCGCGGATGCGACCATCGCCAAGGTAAATGACATATACCGCAAGGTGATTTACATGAAGACATCTGACTATGCGGCGCTCATTTCCATAAAGGATGGCATAGAGCAGGCTGTGAAAGCTGATACGGCAATGAAAAATGCTAATATCTCATTTGATTTCAATCCGATGAGTGGATTTTGATAGATATAGAAGGAGGCAATTATGGCACTTAGAACTATTAGAGTGGAGGGAGACCCTGTACTTGGCAAGGTCTGCAGAGAGGTTACGGAGGTGACCCCAAAGATAGTAACACTTATTGATGATATGCTTGAGACTATGTATGAGGCCAATGGTGTAGGACTTGCCGCACCGCAGGTGGGCATACTTAAGAGGATTGTTGTTATCGATGTGGGTGAGGGCCCAATCGTGATGATTAATCCTGAGATTATCGAGTCTGACGGAGAGCAGACCGGCGATGAGGGCTGTCTTTCAGTGCCGGGAAAGGCCGGACAGGTGACACGCCCGAATCATGTAAAGGCCCGCTTCATGGGCGAGGATATGAATGAGTATGAGATAGAGGGAGAAGAGCTTTTGGCCAGATGTATCTGCCACGAGCTTGACCATCTCGACGGACATCTCTATGTGGAGAAGGTTGAGGGCGCACTTCACGATGTGACATATGAGGATACACAGGAGTAATCATTAGGATGACATTTGTTATCTGAGCTTGGAAAATATCTGGGAGGCAGTAAGATGAGAGTAATTTTCATGGGAACACCGGACTTTTCGGTGGGAACACTTGAGGCAATTATAGAGGCAGGGCACGAGGTGGCACTGGTTGTCACACAGCCCGACAAGCCAAAGGGCCGCGGCAAGACAATGCAGTATACACCGGTCAAGGAGTGTGCGCTTTCGCACGGTATTGAGGTATTCCAGCCGGTTAAAATAAGAGAGACTGCTAATATAGAGTATCTCAGAAAGTTTAATGCAGATATAATAATTGTGGTTGCTTTTGGACAGATTCTGTCAAAGAGTATTCTTGATATGCCTCGATACGGCTGTATCAATGTGCATGCTTCACTTCTGCCAAAGTACAGAGGTGCGGCTCCTATCCAGTGGGCTGTGATTAACGGTGACGAGTTTACAGGTGTCACTACCATGAGGATGGATGAGGGTGTCGATACCGGCGATATGATTGCAAAGAGTACAGTCAGACTCGCACCTGATGAGACCGGCGGCAGCCTGTTTGATAAGCTCTCAGCAGAGGGAGCAAAGCTGTGTGTGGAGACCATGAAGATGATAGAGGATGGCACTGCAGAGTATACTCCTCAAAACAGCGAGGAGGCCACACATACATCAATGATCAGTAAGGAGCTTGGTTTTATCGACTGGACAAAGCCGGCTGTTGAGATCGAGAGGCTTATAAGGGGGCTTAATCCATGGCCGAGCGCATACACCCACTTAAACGGTAAGACATTTAAGGTGTGGAGTGCAAAGGTGATTGACGGCAGCGATGATTATGAGCCGGGCTGTATTTATCATATCGGAAAAAATGATATGTATGTACAGACAGGAAAAGGAGCATTATCTTTAGTAGAGGTACAGCTTCAGGGCAAGAAGCGCATGGATACAGGTTCATTTTTGAGAGGCTGTCATGTGGAAGAGGGCTCGTTCTTCACATTATAGTTATTCATTATAAGTAACTATTGACAAACTACTACACGCATTATAATAAGCAGCAAGGAGAGATGATACATGGGATATTATTACTGGGATCCGACATATATACTCGTTGTGATAGGTGCAGTGATATGTATGATTGCATCGGCAAGAGTTAAAGGTACATTTAATAAATACTCGCAGCTAAGAAGCATGTCAGGCATGAATGGCGCACAGGTAGCTCAGAGAGTGCTTCAGGCGGCAGGCATATATGATGTGCAGGTGCGTCATGTGTCAGGCAGTCTGACGGACCACTATGATCCGCGCACCAAAACAGTGAATTTATCTGATCCTGTGTACAATGCCACATCGGTCGCAGCACTTGGCGTAGCAGCCCATGAGTGTGGACACGCTATACAGCATGCAAAAAGCTATGCTCCTCTTTCAATCAGGAGTGCACTTGTGCCTATAGCCAATTTTGGCTCCATGCTTGCATGGCCGGTCATACTTATCGGCTTGTTCTTTAACACACGCTCGTCAGGGCTTATTATTGATATAGGCATATTGCTGTTTTCGGCAGCAGTGCTTTTCCAGCTCGTGACATTGCCGGTAGAGTTTGATGCTTCAAGACGTGCGCTTGTCATGCTTCGTACACAGGGCATACTTGCAGATGACGAGCTTAAGTACACAAGAAGGGTGCTCAAGTCAGCGGCACTTACCTATGTAGCCAGTGCGGCGGCTGCTATTTTACAGCTCCTTCGTATAATACTTATCACAAACGGACGCAGACGGGACGACTGATACTGTTTTAGCTGCAAGTAGGTTAAACTATATGACATCGAATAAGAATATAAATAATCATAGTAAAAATAATCATAACAATAAAAATAGCCAAATAAACAAAAATAATATACCGGGCAGACCGGCAAAATCAAACGTGGCAGCGCATAATGAGCACTCTGTAGATACGCGTGAGCTTGCCCTTGAGATGCTTATTGAGATTAATGAGCGTGGAGCATTTTCACATATCGTGCTTCGCGGTGTGCTTGACAAGTATCAGTATCTGTCAAAGCAGGACAGAGCCTTTATGACAAGGCTTGTTGACGGCACCATCGAGTATATGCTGCAGCTCGACTACATCATAGACTCTTTTTCAAAGACAAAGGTAAGGAAGATGAAGCCCTTCATCAGAAACCTTCTTCGCATGAGCGTCTACCAGATAAAGTACATGGACGCGGTGCCGGATTCAGCTGTATGCAATGAGGCGGTGAAGCTTGCAAAGAGGCATAAGTTTGCACAGCTTTCGGGCTTTGTAAACGGTGTACTCAGAAATATTGCAAGAAATATAGATTCAGTACAGTTTGATACCTTAAGCATCCGATACTCCATGCCACAGTGGATAGTGGACAGATTTGTTGCGGCATACGGAGAGAAGAAGGCAGAGGAGATTTTCAAGGCCTTTCACAGTAAGAGCACAATAAGCATCAGGACAAACCTGACCAGGTGTACTCCGGATGAGCTTCGCGCGATGCTTGAGGCAGAGGGTGTGATGGTCACAGCGGTTGATGAACTTGATTATGCGTTTGTTATATCTGGATTTGATTATTTGAATGGCTTGCAGAGCTTCAGAGACGGACTTTTCTATGTGCAGGATATCAGCTCCATGCTTGTCACACAGACGGCTGGTCCAAAGAAGGGCGACTATGTGATAGATGTATGCGCAGCACCGGGTGGCAAGAGCACCCATATAGCTGAGCTTTTGCAGGGAAGCGGCCATGTGCTCGCGCGTGACCTGACCGATAACAAGGTTAATATGATTGAGGAAAATATAGAAAGGCATGGTCTTAAAAATATGTCGGCAGAGGTGTGGGATGCCACCGTACCTGATGCTGATTCGGCAGGAAAAGCAGATATACTGATCTGTGATCTGCCGTGCTCAGGGCTTGGAGTGCTCGGAAGAAAGAAGGACATCCGCTACAAGATGACACCTGAGTCTGTAGATGAGCTTGCCGCTCTTCAAAGACAGATACTTGATACCGTGCATACATACGTGAAGCCAAACGGAGTGCTCGTGTACAGTACATGTACGATAGATGAGGCTGAGAACGAGGACAATGTGAGGTGGTTTATTGAAAAGCATCCGGAGTTTGAGCTTGATAAGAGCTTTGCGGAAGGCTCCGGAATGAAACAGATACTGCCCGGTGAGCATGGAAGTGACGGATTCTTTATTGCAAGATTTATAAAAAGCAAATTAT
>OLZC01000709.1_pt1 | contig 10807 bp, 9 predicted proteins | sample 1644391 | NCBI WGS metagenome assembly OLZC01 (sample SAMEA103958140, study PRJEB25191) | human gut metagenome | biome: human-associated habitat [ENVO:00009003]; feature: intestine environment [ENVO:2100002]; material: feces | place: Germany | collected 2013/2015
ATGATTTTGAACAGCTTGCCCCGGTCGGTGGGGTTGTTCATGGTTACAAGTACGTCGGTCAAGCGGTTTACGGTTTCCATGTCGCCGCCTGTCGTTACCCATACCATTTCTGCGAATGGCTGCGTGATTGCTCCGGTTACAAGGTTTACCTTATCCTTGCTGATTTCGCCGGACGGGAGTATAATACCCTTGTCTAAAAGTACGTTTTTCATGTCGTCCTCCTATAATCTGTGGTGCCAAAATGGTGCCCGGTCTTACAAAATCATCTTATACGGAGATACGGCAAGATAAATGACGATACGCGGGAAACCTTGATTTTAAGCCATTTTCGTGAGGTTTTATAAACACTTGCGCGGGCTTATAAGAAGATTTCCGTCTATCAAATCAATAAAAAATATCCAGTATCCTCTAAATGCAGGCCCGTCCAATCCGCTTTGTTACTAGAAACACTTTTAGGATTTCCTAGTGCGTTTTTCTGTAGATACACTAAAGTATGGCTAAATTGAGACTGAGATGGCGCTCTATATGCCCATTTTATAGATAAAATTTTTGTTTTTCGAGAATTGAATTCAAAGGAGATAAATGTTGATTCATTTCCGTCTAATTTATATTGGGGAGTTGCGTACTCCATTACATACCCGCCATAGTCTGGCACTTTGTAATCCATCCCCATTATCTCTATAACATCCTCAACACTTGATTCAGAATCAAATTGATTTATCAAATATAAAAAAGATGTCTTTTCAACAACACTTGTGTTAATATTCATTTCAACATAGCTATTTTCTTTGTGTTGTCCGTACCACAAAAGATTATTCGTAGATACAATATACCAAAAAGAGGCCATCAGTACAAAGTTTGAAAAAACAAAACATGCTGTAGCCAGAAGTTGATCTTTTGTGCGTTTCTCTGACTTTACCCAATATGGGTAGTAAATACATTGTGCTATACAAAAAAGACCAACAAAGATTATCGTCAAATCGTCTATATAAAACGCAGAAACGCCTAACAAAATTCCTAATATCACATAAAAAAGTACATAAAGTATTCGGATGAAAGGGAATTTCTTTTGAGTCGTAGCATTTTCAGCCTTTGTGCTAGATTGTTGTGCAGACTGGGACTTTTGCGTTGTACTGGATTGTTGCGCTGATTGGGATTTCTGTGTTGTACTGGATTGTTGTGCTGACTGGGATTTTTTTGTTGTACTGGATTGTTGCGCCGAATTAGGTCGCTGTGGCTGACTGTACTGTTCTGTCTTTTCCGTTTTTTGATGAAGTGTTCTATCATACTCTTGCCTTTGAATTGGTGAAGATAGAACGCTATAGGCTTCATTTATCCTAGTCATTTTTTCTTGAGCGAATACTTTGTCCCCTTTGTAGATATCAGGATGATACTTTCTTGCCAGCGCCTTATACGCCATCCGAATTACTTCGGGTGATGCTGTAGGCAAAACCTCTAATTCCTCATAGTAAGTCATTTGATATTCTTTCCTCCACGGTATCCACCGATTTGGTTTGTATTCTGCTATTTAGTCTATCAAGTGAATATATACATGTCAAGGTATATATTCCTCATTTCTTCGAATCATTTGACTATTCCTAATTGTGAAGCGTGGAGAGCTGGAAGTCATGATATGCCCATAGAGGAAAAGACGCTCTACGCCGATTTTGCGGCCCTGGGGGATATTTGCGGCCTACAGCTGGACTATGACCCCCACAAGAAGGGTTATCGTCTCCTGAACCCGCCCTTTGAGCCTTACGAACTTCGCCTTTTGGTGGATAGTGTTCAGTCCTCCAAGTTCATCACACGGGAAAAGGCATCTATGGGCTGTGTAATATCCAAGTGCTTTGAAATGCTGTGCAAATGGAGCTTATAATTGCGAATCGTCACCTCTGACAATCCGTTGGCTGTCTGCGCAAGCACGAAGTCCCCGAAGACTTCTTCCACAGACCGCCCGGACTGTCCAAACATCTTGATTTTTCTGGACATAATGAGACCTCATTCCTATTGCGAAAATCAGCAAACAGGCATGAGGTCTAAAAAGGGCCGAAACATAAGAAAAAACCCTTGAAAGCCTAGAACTTTCAAGGGTTTGGTGGAGCAAAACAAGTCATATCTGAACTTAAAGCATCTTCAATTTCTTTCAGAGTCACAGTCTGGCTACTATTTTTGAAATTATATGTCAGAACCAATTTATCGTCATATGCAAAAGGTATACAAATTCGACCGAATCAGAACACATACATTGCTCATCGATAAAGCTTTTCTTCCCAGTCATCCGGAAAACCGATATGTTCTAGTGCAACACTACCTGCATATTCTTCGAGTAACGCAGATATACGCGGTAAAACCTCGTGATTCCATTTTTCGCTGGATGGATACAGTGCCCTTACTGCCAGCACCGCACCCCAAAGCTGCGTTTTTTGCATGGTATCTGCCTCGACATTTGCTGGAGTTGCAGGAAATTTCCTATAATATAGCCGACCATAATGCGCACAGATATTGCGGAGATCTGTACAGCACCGCAGCCAACTGGCAACGTTTTTGGGAGTCGTTCCATACAAGTCTTTCGCAAGCTGCTTCTGATCGCATGTTTTCAAATCACTATAAAACCTCGACAGCATTCCAAAGGTGAACAGCTCGACCACGACCCATATAGGGAAGTGCCCTTCGTACTTCTCTTGATGGTGGGCCACAAACGCGGCACGCTTGTTGTTGGCAATTTCTCGGTTCAAATTCTCTTTGAATTTTTCTTCCTGATGAGCCGGGGAAAAATTGGAGGTATCCATATACCCTTCCGCGCCATACTTATGTGCGTGGAAATAGGCGAACTTGGCTCGAAGATAGATTTCAATTTCTTCCAAAGCTGCAAAAAGAACACTACGGAGTTTTCGGTCAAACTCATAAATCTGATATACCTGTACGAACTGCGTACCCTCACGATACAGGCCATCACTCTGCTTAAAAGGAAGGAAATATGCAGTAAACCGGTAATAGTTTACATTTTCCAGAACCGCAGCACAGCGAACCGAATCGTCGATCTGAATATTTCTGCTTTTCAGTAGTGCGATCTGTTCCTGATATGTGGTCGGCTTCTTTAGCTGGGCCATATCTATCTCCCCAGAAATAAAAATGCCCTCCCTGGGACACATCACACGTTGCCGTGGAGAGGTGCGGGAGGTCCTGTTGGGAATATTATATGCGCCGATACAGCATTTGTCAAGTCAAAGGAAATGCAAATTGAGGAATTCACGGCAAGCACTACACGCACACAGACAAAGATGACATTCTCTAGCTGATGTTGGGACCTCTATTTATGGATGATTAGAAACGAAACAGTAACAAATCAAAAAGCAGTGAAATTTTATTGGCTAAAAAGTTCAGAAAATAAAAGGAAACAACCTAGAAACTACTGTTTTCTAGGTGGTTTTTGGTGGAGACTACGGGACTCGATTGCTGATTTTGCCTTGGAGGCAAAATCATATGGTGACAGCCAGTTTTTGAACTGGCTGTTGCGATATGCCACCGGCATATCGCATTTGAGTGGGTTCGAGTCCCTGCGCTTTCCGAGAGTATAAAAACACCACCCAACTGGGTGGTGTTTTTATACTGGTGGAGACTACGGGACTCGAACCTGTGACCTCATGCGTGTGAAGCATGCGCTCTAACCAGCTGAGCTAAGCCTCCATAGCTGGAACACGTTGGATTATACCCGATAATGTGCTGTTTGTCAAGACCTTTTTTCGGGGCTCATAGGAGCCCCGAAAAAAGGGAGAAAATCAACCGTTCAGCATTTCCTTGGCGACCTGCTCGATGTGCTCTGCGCTGAGGCCGAACTGCTTCAGCAGAGCGGCGGCGGGGCCGGAGTGGCCGAATTCATCGTTGACGCCGATGCGGCGGAGCCTGGTGGGGCACTTTTCGCTGAGCAGCGCAGCCACGGCCTCGCCCAGGCCGCCGATGATGCTGTGCTCCTCACAGGTGATGACCTTGCCGCACTCGCGGGCAGCCTTCAGGACGATTTCCTCATCCAGGGGCTTAATGGTGCAGATGTTGATGACCCGGGCATGGATTCCCTGGGTCTTCAGGCTTTCAGCAGCCATCAGGGCCTCGTTGACCATCAGGCCGGTGGCAATGATGGCGACATCGCTGCCCTCGGTGAGCTGCTCGCCCTTGCCGATCTCAAAGTTGAAGTGCTCTGCATCGTGGAACACAGGCACGGCCAGACGGCCCAGGCGGATATACACAGGGCCCTCATAGGCATATGCGGCCTTCACGGCGGCCTTGGCCTCCACATCGTCGCTGGGGCACATGACCACCATGCCGGGGACGGACCGCATCAGGGCGAAGTCCTCGCAGCACTGGTGGCTGGCGCCGTCCTCGCCCACGGAGATGCCGCCGTGGGTAGCGGCTACCTTCACATTCAGGTGGGGGTAGCCCACGGAGTTGCGGATCTGCTCAAAGGCACGTCCGGCGGCGAACATGGCAAAGCTGCTGGCAAAGGGTACCAGACCCATGGTGGAAAGACCGGCAGCCACGCCGATCATATTGCACTCGGCAATGCCGCAGTTGAAATGGCGGTCGGGGTAGGCCTTCTTAAAAATCCCGGTTTTGGTAGCACCTGCCAGGTCCGCGTCCAAAACCACCAGGTTGTCTGCGCCGCCCTGCGCCAGCTCTACCAGGGCATTGCCATAGCTGTCCCGGGTGGCGATTTTCTTCACTTCGCTCATTTCGCTGCCTCCAGTTCCGCCATGGCTGCATTCAGCTCGCCCATAGCCTGCTTGTACTCTTCGTCATTGGGGGCCTTGCCGTGCCAGCCCACCTGGTTTTCCATAAAGCTGACGCCCTTGCCCTTGGTGGTGTGCATGAGGATGCAGGTGGGCTTATCGGTGCAGGCGTGGAATTCGGCAAAGGCCTTCTCGATCTCGTCAAAATCGTGGCCGTTGATCTCCACCACATGGAAGCCGAAGGCTCTGGCCTTCTCGTCCACGGGAGCGGTATTCATAACGTCACAGGTCCGGCCGTCGATCTGCAGGCCGTTCAGGTCCACGATCATGCAGAAGTTGTCCAGATGATAGTGGGCGGCGAACAGCATGGCCTCCCACACCTCGCCCTCGGCGATCTCGCCGTCACCCAGCAGCGTATAGACATTGATGTCCTTGCCCAGGTACTTGGCGCCCTTGGCCATACCCGCAGCGGCGGAGATGCCCTGGCCCAGAGAGCCGGTGGACATATCCACGCCGGGAACGGTATTCATGTTGGGATGGCCCTGGAGGTAGCTGTCGATATGCCGCAGGGTGGGCAGGTCCTCCACAGGGAAGAAGCCCCGGTAGGCCAGCGCGGCATACAGGCCCGGAGCGGTATGGCCCTTGGACAGCACGAAGCGGTCCCGGTCCGGCCAACGGGGGTTCTTGGGGTCTACCCGCAGCTCCTTATTATAAAGGTATGCAAACATCTCCGCGGCGGACAGGCTTCCGCCGGGGTGACCGGCCTTGGCCCCATGGGTAGATTCAATGATCCCCATGCGGACCTGGCAGGCTTTTTTCTTCAGATCAAGTTTCAGTTCTTCTGTCAAGAAACGCACCTTCCATCCCTTAATTCATTTTCTGCGCCAGGGGGTGTCCCCATAGCATTTCAGGGTAAGTATACCACAAAGAAAGCGTTATTGCTACAGTGATTCCGTTTTTTTGTAAAATTTTCACCCTTTGAACAAAATTCCCCTCTGTATGCCCATCCCGATTTTGCAGGCGGCCGCTTTATGCACATTTCCCCCGGGCGCGCGGTGCGTCCCGGGGGGAGGATTTGGGGAATATGGAATTACAGGGTATGCTCCGCTCTGGCTGCGTCAAACTCCGCGCAGACGCTTTCGTCCGGGGCCTTGGTCAGCAGGCTGACAACAACGATCACCAGCAGCCCCACCAGGAAAGCAGGCAGCAGCTCATAGATGCCGAAGATGCCGCCCAGGGGCTTGATCAGGTACTTCCAGAGGAAGACCATAACGCCCCCCGCCGCCATGCCGGAGACGGCACCAGCAAAGGTGGTGCGTTTCCAATACAGGGCACAGATCACCAGGGGGCCGAAGCCCGCGCCAAAGCCCGCCCAGGCAAAGGAGACGATGCCGAAAATGGAACTGTTGGGGTCTTTTGCAATGAAAATGCCCAGAATGGCAATGGCGATGACGGTGAGCCGGGCTGCCAGCATACTCTGTTTCTGGCTGAGCTTGAAGCGGAAGGCCTCCTGCAGCAGGTTCTGGGACACGCTGGAGGATGCCGCCAGCAGCTGGGAATCCGCCGTGGACATGGTGCTGGCCAGAATGCCCGCCAGGATGAGACCGGCCATCAGTGCCGGGAAAATGCCGCCCTTGGCCAAAAGCTCTGCGATGCGGATGATGACGGTCTCCGTATTGGAGCCCTCCAGAGGGGCAATGGCCCCAATGCCGGACAGAGCCTTGCCCACGATGCCGATGAGTACGGCCAGGGCCATGGCAACGGTGACCCAGACAGAGGCCACCCGGCGGCTCAGCTTCAGCTTCTTCTCGTCGCCGATGGCCATGAACCGCAGCAGGATGTGGGGCATTCCGAAGTAGCCCAGGCCCCAGGCCAGGGTGGAGACAATGGTGAGGAAGCTGTAGGGGGCGGCGGAATTGGTGCCGACGGCGTAGGTCTCGGTCAGGGACAGGTAGCCGGGCAGGGCTCTGGCATTTTCCAGAACGGCCCCCATGCCCCTGGCCTGGACAGTGGCATAGACCAGCACAAAGAGGATGGCAGCAGTCATGATGATGCTCTGGACCAGATCCGTAATGGAAGCAGCCAGGAAGCCCCCCGCTGCGGTGTAGCCCACAATGACCACGGCGGACACCAGCATGGCCGTCATATAGTCGATGCCGAAGAGGCTGGAAAACAGCTTGCCGCAGGCTGCGAAGCCGGAGGCCGTATAGGGAATGAAGAAAATGATGATGGTCACAGCGGCCAGGGCGGAGAGGATGCTCTTTTCGTCATGGAACCGCCGGGAGAGGAACTGGGGGATGGTGTAGCTCTCAGTGATCTGGGTATAGCGCCGCAGGCGGCGGGCGGTGAAGAGCCAGTTGAAATAGGTCCCCAGCGCCAGGCCGATGGCCGTCCAGCCCACGTCAGCCGCGCCGGACAGGTAGGCCAGCCCCGGCAGGCCCATGAGCAGGTAGCTGGACATATCGGATGCCTCGGCACTCATTGCGGTCACCAATGGTCCCAGGGTGCGTCCGCCCAGATAGAAGTCGGCGGTGGAGGAATTTTTCTTGGCATAGTGTGCGCCAATCCAGAGCATACCCAGCAGGTATACAAGGATCGTCACGGTGATGCAAACGGTCGAGGTCATAATGCTCATCCTTTCTCTTTTCTTTCGGTGTTGACTTTTGGATGAGCGGATTGTATCATGAGCTCAAGCATTTGAAAAGCGAATGTTTCGCATAGAGTCCATAACAAAATCGAATGGAAGAAGGATGATGCCATGGAGATGAATATCCTGAAATACATGGCCTTTTTGAAGACCGTGGAGACAGGCAGCTTTACAAAAGCCGCCGAACTGCTGAACTATTCCCAGTCCGGCGTCAGCCGGATGATCAGCGACCTGGAGCGGGAGTGGCGCATCACCCTTCTGGAGCGGGACCGGAACGGCATCCGCCTGACCTCCGACGGCTCCCGGCTGCTGCCCTATGCCCAGAGCGTCTGCGCAGAATACCGGAAGCTCCGGATGGAGGTGGACGACCTCCACGGCGTGCAGTCCGGCATGATCCGCATCGGCACCTTCTCCAGCGGTGCCATTCACTGGGTGCCCAACATCATCAAGGCCTTCCAGAAGGACTATCCCGGGGTGGACTATGAGCTGCTGCTGGGGGACTACTCGGAAATTGAGGAGTGGATCGCCCAGGGCCGGGTAGACTGCGGCTTCCTGCGGCTGCCTACCCGGCCGGAATTCGATACCATCCCTTTGGGGCAGGACCGGCTTCTGGCCATTCTGCCGGAGGGACACCCGCTGGAAAGCTGCGACAAGGTCCCCATTGCCGCGCTGTGTGCAGAGCCCTTCATGCTGCTGGAAAAGGCCGCCCAGGCAGAGGTCTCCGAGGTCTTCGAGCGCAACGGCCTGAAACCCCGGGTGCACTTCACCACCTGGGATGACTATGCCATCATGGCCATGGTAGAAAGCGGCCTGGGGGTGAGTATGCTGACGGAAATGATTCTGAAGCGAACCCCCTTCCACATCGTCGCCAAGGAGCTGGATGTCCCCGCCTACCGGGAAACCGCCCTGGCCCTAAGAGACCGCAAAACCGCCTCCGTAGCGGTGAAGAAGTTTCTGGAGTATTTGCAGTATCGGTAAAAGCCTTCTAACCTTCCCCTCCGGAGAAGGTTAAACCATTTGCTTTCCCTTCCCCCTTATGCTATACTTGCCTTATTTGTTGGAACAATGCCGAAGAGAGGAAAAACATGGAAACAAAGGAATCAATTCTGCAAAGGGTCTTTGGCTATTCGGCCTTTCGGGGCGGGCAGGAGGCGCTGATTGATGCGCAGCTCCAGGGGCGGGATGCCTTTGGCATTATGCCCACCGGCGGCGGCAAGAGCCTGTGCTACCAGATTCCCGCCCTGCTGCTGGAGGGGGTCACGCTGGTGATCTCTCCCCTGATCTCCCTGATGCGGGACCAGGTCATGGCCCTGAAAAATGCCGGTGTGGCCGCAGCCTATATCAACAGCTCCCTGACCCCGGCCCAGATTCGGCTGGTCTACCGCAACATTCAGTCCGGAATGTACAAGATCATCTATGTGGCCCCGGAGCGGCTGCTGACCGACGGCTTTCTGGAGGCCATCCAGGCCCGGAAGGTCTCCCTGGTGACGGTGGACGAGGCCCACTGCATCTCCCAATGGGGCCAGGATTTTCGGCCCAGCTATCTGAAAATTGTGGATTTTCTGAACATTCTCACCCCACGGCCCGTGGTTTCCGCCTTTACCGCCACGGCGACGGAGACAGTGCGCCAGGACATCGCCCAGATTTTGCAGCTGCGCAATCCCCTGCGGGTGGTCACAGGCTTTGACCGGCCCAATCTCCGCTTTGAGGTCCAGCGGCCCAAGCAGAAGTTGCCCGCCCTTATCGATCTGGTGCAGCAGCGCCGGGACAAGGCGGGCATTGTCTACTGCGCCACCCGGAAGGCCGTGGAAGAGGTCTGCGAGAATTTGCAGCTGAACGGCATTGCCGCCACCCGGTACCACGCAGGTCTGCCCGATGAGGAGCGCCGGGATAACCAGGAGGATTTTCTCTACGACCGGAAAACCGTCATGGTGGCCACCAACGCCTTCGGCATGGGCATTGACAAGTCCAACGTCTCCTATGTCATTCACTACAATATGCCCCAAAGTCTGGAAAGCTACTACCAGGAGGCAGGCCGCGCCGGACGGGACGGTGCGGAGGCCGAGTGCATCCTGCTCTATGCTCCGGGGGATGTGCAGACCGCCAAATACCTGATCCAGCACCCCGCCCTTTCCGGGGAGCTTTCCCAGGAGGAGCTGGAGCAAAAGCAGCGGCTGGATCTGGAACGGCTGGACTTCATGGTCGGCTACTGCAAAACCCAGAGCTGCCTGCGGGGGTACATCCTGGACTATTTTGGCCAGGCCCACGAAAGTTTCTGCGGCAATTGCAGCAATTGCAGTACCGAAACGGAGGAACGGGACATCACCGATCAGGCCCGGATGATCCTCTCCTGCGTCCAGCGGATGAGCGCCAAGCTGGGCTACTCTCTGGGGCTCACCAGCGTGGTCCGCACCCTGCTGGGCAGCCGGGACAAGCGGCTGCTGCAGCTGGGACTGGACAAGCTGGGCTCCTATGGAATGCTGCGCAAGCTTGGAAAGGACGACCTCCGGGCCATGGCAGAAAATCTGGAATCCCAGGGGTATCTGGAAACAGACCCGGTCCACGGCGGCGTCAGCCTGACGCAGAAGGCCCAGGGGGTGCTCTTCGAGGGCAAGACCGTCTCCATGCGCCTGCCCAAGGCAGAGGCAAGCGCCCCGGTCAGCAGTCCCATCGGCGGGGGACAGGACCCCAATCTGCTGGCCATGCTCAAGCGGCTGCGCTGGAAAATTGCCATGCAGGAAAGCGTCCCCGCCTACATCATTTTCTCCAATGCAACCCTGGAGGACATGGCCCGCAAGGCCCCGACGACTCTGGAGGCCTTCGCCAAGGTCAACGGCGTGGGCAGCGTCAAGGTCAAGCGGTTCGGAGAGGTCTTTGTGGACGCCATCGCAGACTATCTCCAGGAGCACGGCGGGTAACCGTTGTTTGGAAAGGCCAAAACGGCACTGCAAAGCCGATGAAAGCTTGCACGCAGTAAGCGGCCTTTTTTATACCAAAGACGGATAACCTTGCTCCATAAATGCAAGCAGAAACACCTTCAAAGGTTTTTCGCGCTCATATCTTGGACGACCTGTGGCCTTGCAGTCCTTCCCTACAATGGGTTCGAGTCCCTGCCGCACCAAAAAAGAGAGCCCTGACGGGCAACTGTCCCTCGAGTACATTATGGTGTAAACGCCGTCCAGCCGGCGTTTACCAGCAGTCCACAGGACTGCTGATTGAATGGGTTCGAGCCCTGCCGCACCAAAAAAGAGAGCCCTGGCGGGCAACTGTCCCTCGAGTACATTATGGTGTAAACGCCGTCCAGCCGGCGTTTACCAGCAGTCCACAGGACTGCTGATTGAATGGGTTCGAGCCCTGCCGCACCAAAAAAGAGAGCCCTGGCGGGCAACTGTCCCTCGAGTACATTATGGTGTAAACGCCGTCCAGCCGGCGTTTA
>OLZC01000710.1_pt1 | contig 10780 bp, 11 predicted proteins | sample 1644391 | NCBI WGS metagenome assembly OLZC01 (sample SAMEA103958140, study PRJEB25191) | human gut metagenome | biome: human-associated habitat [ENVO:00009003]; feature: intestine environment [ENVO:2100002]; material: feces | place: Germany | collected 2013/2015
TTTGATATTGTTGATGCTATATCAGCAAGCTTTTTCTCCTGCAATGCCTCCTGGACAAGAATAAGTTCATTACCTCTCCCTGCTGCAATTGCCTCATTCAGCTCGCCGACAGTTTCTATACCAAGCATTTCGCCCCATCTTGTAGTTTCTTCCATTACAGCAAATAATTTATGCTGTGGTCTGAATTCAGGTACACTTCTTGTATTGCTGCATTCAGGCATCTGCAAAACAAGTCCCTCATCATAAGGATATAGTTTAAAGTATTTAATATATCCTGTAGACGGAGCCATATATCCGTAATAGTAATCTTTAAACCCATCAAGTGAATATATGTTGACGGTTGAATGTCTCCGGAACCTGAACAAAGTCTCCTTATCATACATTCTATGCTTTGCAAAAGATTTTATCGCATCGCCTGTGCTCATTGTAATTTTCTCAATAGGAATATCCGCACTGACAAGTTCTCTCATCCTGTTTTCGATAGCTTCTATTAAAGGTACTGTTAGTTTCTGTTTTCCTTTCAAGGTACAGTAATAACCCTTGCTCAACGAAAACTCCACTTTGAATTTATCAATCATATCCTTGTCAATGATATCATATACCGCTTTAAGCAGGATAAGAGTTGCACTTCTCTTATATGTAAGATTTCCGGCAGGTTCTGCCGTTGTTACAAATTCGATTAAACTGTCGCTGTCAACTGTTTTAGTAAGTTCCTGCAGTTTACCGTTTACTTTTGCAAGGATTATATCATCCTTACTGTCTGTAACTTTATCTGCCAGATCCTTCAGTAATACCATTTCACCCATAATAGCCTCCTGATTATATATACTTCTGAGGATTGTCTAAATCCATTTTTACAACTTCTATATCTTTTGTATTCTCGATAAGATATGAGTAAATTTTGTCAATAAATATATGTTCAATTCCATAATGTCCGGCATCAATTACATTTATTCCTTTTGCAACGGAATCTATACCATAATGATATGAAACATCGCCTGTTATTATTGCTTTTGCTCCTTTTAAAAGTGCAAGTTCGATTTCATCTTTTCCGGAGCCCGGACAGATTGCAACTTTTTTAACAATCTCATCTTCATTACCATATAAAGCAACCTTATCAAGAGAAAACTGTTCCTTCACCATACTGCACAATTCTTTTACAGACATATCGTGTTTTAGAAATCCTACCCTGCCAATTCCTTCTCCTTCACAGACTTCTTCAAGTACAATACAATCCTGTAAACCTATCCTGTCGGCTGCCAGTTCTGCCATACCTCCGACACAATCGAAATTGGTGTGCATACAGTAGCAGTTAATATGGTTCTCTGCCATTGTAAGAATACGCCTGCCCACAATATCGGATTCATTAACTTTCTTAATGCCTTTAAATATAAGTGGATGATGCGATATAATCAGGTTGTATCCCAACATGACAGCTTCATCCACAACAGCTTCAGTAACGTCCAGACACAACAAAGCCCCTGTTGCTTCCGCTTCTGTCAGTCCAACTTGCAATCCGGCATTATCAAATCCGTCTTGCAATGGCAGAGGCGCGAACCGTTCAAGGGCGCTTACTAATTCCTTAATTTTCATTGTGAACAGAAAATTTGGTTGCAAATATAGTAAAAAGCAATGGATTGAGAATGTTTTTTATTCTTTTTATAAAATATCAGTAACAAATTTGAGTAATAGACGGTTTTCTTCCAACAAAAACTCTTATCGAAAAATGTTTTATCACGAAAAAGACTATCTTTGCGAGCGATTATTATAAAACTAAATCTATGAAAACTAAAAAACTATTCGGAATTTTATCGCTCTTGATTATAATTGGTGTGACCTCTTGTAACAGTGATACTCCACAAGACAATGTAGAAAACATTAAAATGAAGGTCTCTTCCGAGATTGGCACTTACCAGCCTTGGGGAAGTGATCATTTCATTGATTGTATGTTGGTAAAGGAGGAAGGTAAAAATGAATATGAAGCGTTGGACTTTTTAGGAATTGCCGGGTTTGATTATAGCAAGGGGTATGAATACACCTTATTGGTGAAAAAAACAACTTTGCTCAACCCGCCGATGCCAGTAATATTGCATACGAACTGGTCGAGGTGTTATCAAAAGTCGGAGTAGAATATGAATATACAATAGAGGTTGATGGACCCAATCCTTTTATTCTTTCTCCTGATGGAGGAAAATATGAGATTCCTTTTGCATGCAAAAGAAAAAAATATGTAGCAGGCGAGTTTACTGAAGAAGAATATGCTCCTTTAAAAGGATTGAGATATAATATGGGGACCAATTATGGAACCTATACAAGCATTATAAAAGATGGTGATACAGTTGGATTATATAAGTTTGTAATCGAGGGTATTGAGCCTTATAATATGGAAGGAACTCCCTGGTGGTATTATGGTATTTATCCTGCTGATGCAGATTTTTTCTCTGAAACAGAGCCGGAACCTATCTACAAACAATTGTTTGAACAACCGCAAACGGAAGGTGAAGAACATTTTATATATCCGATAATATATGCTTCATCGGGTACGTTTGATTAGTTGGACACATTAATCTCCTTTATTATGAAAACATTACTTGTTTTGTTTCTTTTCCTTTTATCGTTATTGTCTTGTCAGGATACGAACCGTTCCGGTAAAGATGTATCTGAGGATATGGAGGAGCCGGTAGATACTACTCCCAAGGCTACGGCTATCTTTTGGGTAGACAAGGATAAAGATTATCAGGCTAAGAAAAAAGACGGTCCTCTTTCTCTACGCACCGTCAAGGCAAGGGTAGAGATTGATTCGCTGGGAAAAGTTAATCTGTTGGCATATACCAAGCCGCAAAGTCAACGCATCAAAAGTTACCTGCAGTATAGGCTTGAAGTATTCCGTGTAAAGAAAGTGATGTTGGACAGCGGCTTTGTGAAACCGGGCGTACAATATGTGCAGCTACGCTATCTCCCCGGAAAACTGGATGCCCATCACCGTTGAAGTTATTTATGCTCCTTTTTTCCCTTCTTCTCTACCATCACCGGCAGTAGCTTGCCGTAGGCATCGAACGACTTGCGGGAAGCCAGAGAGATTGTAATCATCAGTGACAGCATGGAGGCGGTAAAGGTGATGACCATAATCATCATCTGATATTTGATGGCCACATTCGGGCTGCTGCCACCCAATATCTGGCCAATCATGGTTCCCGGAAAAGCAACCAGCCCCATCACGGATATATTGGCAATCAGCGGACTGAAGGATTTGATGATGGCTTGGCGGATGAAAGGTGCCTGTGCTTCCGCTTTTGTAGCACCATTGCCGAGAAGATACCGGTAAAGCTGTTGTTCCCGTTTCAGTCCACTATAATAGGTGTTGAGGGCTATGACGTTACTGGATAGCATGTTGCCCATCAGTATGCCGAAAATAGGGATGAAATACCGGGCGCTGAATACGTTTTCCACTCTCAGTACTATTCCGATAAAGTACAAGCCTACACATACTACACTGCATAAGAAACCTGCAGATATGGGAAGAAGCAGAATCTTCCTCTTCAATTGCGTTCGTGCCAACGCCGTCTGCGATGCTACGAATATCATGACAATTACCCATAGAAAGTTTATCCACGGGTTATCCCATAAGAAGAGGTAGTTCAAGTATATGCCGATGAAGAACAACTGGACAATCATGCGTGCCGTACCTATCACAGTAGCGCGCAACAGTCCGGTCTTGAACTTCCAGATGTAAAACAGCGGTATTAATAATAGCAATAATCCGATGCCCAGGCTGAGGTATGATATATCTATGGTTCCCAATAGTGTGTATGTTATTTCATGATTATATGTCGGTCACATCCGTTGGCGAATCTTTTGTCATGGGATACGGTCAGTATGGCACTTCCATTTTCTGTCTGCCTGCGGAAGAAAGAGAGTACTTTTTCCGCGGAACCGGAGTCGAGAGCGGAAGTCGGTTCATCGACAATGGTCAGTGGTTTGCCAATCATTGAGGCTACGGCTATCATCATCCGTTGGCGTTGGCCTCCGGATATTTCGTTCACCCGTTTGTAATATAACTCTTGTTCCAGACCCAAATCCTCGAAACATGCAAATAAACGGGTTTCAGAAAAGGGTGTACCCCGGTTTGCCTTTAAACCGAAGGGCAATTGTACCATGTCCTTTACCCATTCCAGCGGCAATGCCAGTTCTTGTGGAATCCATGCAGTCTGCTTACGGACAACGTCGACGTTTCCTTTATCCAGCAGAATGCCGTTCAAGACGATGCGTCCTTCTTTTAACGGAGTAAATCCAAGTATGGCATTCAGCAGTGACGACTTTCCGCATCCCGAAGGGCCGGAGATACTGGCTATCTCTCCCCTTTCCAATTGCAGGTTGAAACCCGAGAAAAGTATATCGTTGCCGTAGGCGATACTGGCATTTTCTATTTGCAGCATGGTGTTCCTTTAATCTTTCTGTATCGCAAAGATAGTGCAAAAAAATATTTGTGCTATCTTTGACGCACTAATTAATTCAGGAAAGAAAGACTATGATACAGAATGAACGGGATTGCCGCCACGAACATGTGCTTGACGTGGCAAGGCAAATGCTGACTGCTGCGCGCACGGCACCGAAAGGAAAAGGTATTGATGTGATTGAAGCTGCGCTGGTTACGGGTGAAGACATTAAGAAGCTGTCTGAAAAGATGGTCGCTATGGTTGAAGAGCACGGTATGAAGTTCTTTCTCCGTGATGCGGACAACATTTTGCAGGCTGAATGTGTAATTATAATAGGTACGCGCGAGCAGACGCAAGGTTTGAATTGCGGACACTGCGGTTTTCCCACTTGTGCCGGTCGTCCGGAGGGAGTACCTTGTGCTTTGAATACGGTGGATGTAGGGATAGCTGTAGGTTCGGCTTGTGCCATGGCTGCCGATTTGAGGGTGGATACCCGTGTCATGTTTTCTGCCGGACTTGCCGCCCAGCGTTTGGATTGGCTGAAAGGATGCAAGACTGTCTTTGCCATTCCGGTGAGTGCATCCTCCAAGAATCCATTCTTCGACCGGAAACCGAAGGAAGATAAGTGATAATTGACGAGTAGAGGTTTACAATCATAGAGTAGAGGTTTAGAAGTCTGAAGTAGAGGTTTGGCAATTCTAAACCTAAGGTTTATTCTCCCTCTCTCTGCTAACTTAAAAAGTAACGAATTAGAAAAGATAAATAATATGGGATATTTTGTAGGACTGCCGCTGGGTGGTGCCGCAGAGAAGGACTGTCAGGTGCGTTTTGGCAAGAATATGACTTTTCAGGTAGAGACACGTGCTCCCCACTTGCCTGCCGAATGGGCTTTGCAAAGCGGCATACAGCTTACATGGCCCCATGCGGGTACAGACTGGACCTATATGTTGGACGAAGTGCAGGAATGTTTTGTAGCCATTGCCCACGAAATAGCCGCCCGGGAGACATTGCTGATTGTAACCCCAGAACCGGATGAGGTGAAGAAACAGATTCTCGGCAGGGTGAATATGGAAAATGTCCGTTTCCTGAAGTGTGAGACGAATGATACTTGGGCACGCGACCATGGAGCCATCACCCTACTGGATGCTGACGGTGTATCTCTGCTCGACTTTAAGTTCAACGGGTGGGGATTGAAGTTTGCATCCGATAAGGATAATTTGATTACGCGTCGTGCGGTGGAGTCGGAAGTGATGAAAGGAAAGTATGTAAATCGCTTGGGGTTTGTCCTTGAAGGCGGTTCCATCGAAAGTGACGGCATGGGTACGTTGCTCACCACCTCCGAATGCCTGCTTTCGCCTAACCGGAACGGACAGATGAACCGGGTGGAAATTGAGGAATATCTTCGTTCCGTTTTTCACCTGCAACGTGTTCTTTGGCTGGACCACGGTTATTTGGCAGGTGACGATACGGACAGTCATATAGACACGCTGGCCCGTTTCTGCCCTGCCGACACGATAGCCTATGTACAATGCAAGGATGCGGATGATGAGCATTACGAAGAACTGCATCGCATGGAGGAGCAACTGAAGACTTTCCGTACGTTGAAGGGGGAACCTTACCGTTTGCTGGCTTTGCCCATGGCCGATAAGATAGAAGAGGAAGGGGAACGGCTTCCTGCCACTTACGCTAATTTCTTGATTCTGAATGATGCAGTGCTTTACCCCACCTATCGCCAGCCGGAGAATGATGCCCGCGCGGGGGAAGTGTTGCGGGAGGCTTTTCCCGGTTATGAAATTATCGGGATAGATTGCCGTGCTTTGATTAAGCAACACGGCTCTTTGCATTGTGTTACCATGCAATATCCCGTAGGGGTGTTGAAGTAATGTCGATTATACATAGTAAAACAATAAACCATAGAATAAGATGACAAGAAAAATAAAAGTAGGTATTATCCAGCAGGCCAATACCAAGGACCTCAGGACTAATTTAATGAATTTGGCCAAAAGTATAGAGGCATGTGCGGCGCATGGGGCTCAATTAGTTGTTTTGCAGGAGCTGCATAACTCTCTGTATTTCTGTCAGACGGAAAACACGCAGTTGTTCGACTTGGCAGAACCGATTCCCGGTCCTTCTACGGGATTCTATTCAGAGTTGGCTGCTGCCAACGATATTGTGCTGGTCACTTCTCTGTTCGAGAAACGCGCTCCCGGATTGTATCATAACACAGCGGTTGTTTTTGAACGTGACGGCAGCATTGCCGGGAAATACCGGAAGATGCATATTCCTGATGACCCCGCCTATTATGAGAAATTCTATTTTACTCCCGGTGATATAGGCTTCGAACCTATTCAGACATCTTTGGGCAAATTGGGAGTTTTGGTATGCTGGGACCAGTGGTATCCGGAAGCAGCGCGTCTGATGGCACTGAAGGGAGCTGAAATACTGATATATCCTACGGCTATCGGTTGGGAAAGCAGTGATACGGATGATGAAAAGGCGCGTCAGCTCAATGCTTGGATTATCTCCCAGCGTGGACATGCTGTGGCCAACGGCTTGCCGGTGGTTTCAGTGAATCGCGTGGGACATGAGCCGGATCCTTCCATGCAGACCAATGGTATCTTGTTTTGGGGAAATAGTTTTGTGGCCGGACCGCAAGGCGAGTTCCTGGCCCAAGCAGGAAACGAACGGCCGGAAAATATCGTTGTAGAGGTGGACTTGGAACGTTCGGAAAATGTACGCCGTTGGTGGCCTTTCCTGCGCGACCGCAGAATTGATGCCTATGCCGGATTGACAAAACGATTTCTTGACTGATAACGACGGGGATCTCTGGGGGAGAACTAACGGAATGTCACCCGTTTGTTCATTAGGAAATTGACACTTCCGTAGATGAATAATCCCAGGAACTGGGCAAGGTATTCGTTGCAGTCCAGTCCCTCCACCAGCCCTATGAGGAAAAGGAATTGCGCTCCGTAAGCCATTCCGAAAGCTATAGAAAAGAGCAGCACTTGTCGCCAAGTGTTGCTCTTTTTTTCTGTAGGGAATATCCAGTACTTGCACCAGATGAAGTTGTGTATCTGTGCAAGTATATATGCGGTTACATTGGAGAGCATATAGTTGATGTCCAGTTCGTCCATCATTACCCAAACGGTAACAGCCATAATCAAGGCATTCAGCGTGCCGATTACCGCAAAACGAAAAATGCGTGCAGACTCTTTCACTCTCCTACTCCGTACCTGCTTTTACTCTTTCACTTCAACAATCAGATTCAGTTCATCCAGCTGCTTCTGGTCAATAGCCGAAGGTGCATCCAGCATTACATCGCGTCCACTGTTGTTCTTGGGGAATGCAATGCAGTCGCGGATACTGTCGAGACCTGCGAAGATGCTGACCCAACGGTCCAGACCGTATGCCAGACCACCGTGAGGAGGTGCACCGTATTTGAAGGCATTCATCAGGAAGCCGAACTGCTCCTGAGCCTTCTCCGGAGTGAATCCGAGAATCTCGAACATTTTTGCCTGCAACTGTGCATCGTGGATACGGATGGAACCTCCACCCACTTCAATACCGTTGCACACCATGTCGTATGCATCTGCACGGACAGCTGCCGGGTCTGTATCCAGCAAAGGAATATCTTCGTCTTTCGGATGGGTGAACGGGTGGTGCATAGCCATCAGGCGGCCTTCTTCATCGCTCCACTCAAACATCGGGAAGTCAACCACCCAAAGGCAGACGAACTTGTTCTTGTCGCGCAATCCCAGTTGGTTACCCATTTCAAGGCGCAACTCGTTCAGTTGCTTGCGGGTCTTCATGGCGTCGTCACCGCTCAGAATCAGAATCAGGTCACCCGGCTTGGCGTTGAAAGCAGCCTTCATTTCCTGCAATACTTCCTGCGCATAGAACTTGTCGACACTTGATTTTACGTTGCCGTCTGCCTCTACGCGCGCGTATACCATACCTTTGGCACCGATTTGCGGTCTTTTCACGAATTCGGTCAGTGCATCCAGCTGTTTGCGTGTATAGTGTGCGGCGCCTTCTGCGCAGATACCGCCGATGTAGGCGGCATTGTCGAATACCGGGAATCCGTGTCCCTTCATGATGTCCATCAGTTCCACGAACTTCATGCCGAAACGGAGGTCGGGCTTGTCGCTGCCGTAATATTTCATGGCGTCTGCCCATGGCATGCGCATGAACGGCTCGTTCATCTCTACGCCACGGATTTCCTTGAACAGATATTTGGCCATGCCTTCGAAGAGGTTGATGACGTCATCCTGCTCCACAAAAGACATTTCGCAGTCAATCTGTGTGAATTCCGGCTGGCGGTCGGCACGCAGGTCTTCGTCACGGAAGCATTTGGCTATCTGGAAGTAACGGTCGAAACCGGAAACCATCAACAACTGTTTCAGTGTCTGCGGGCTTTGAGGCAAGGCATAGAATTGTCCCGGGTTCATGCGTGAAGGAACGACGAAATCGCGTGCACCTTCGGGCGTGGAGCCTACCAGAATCGGAGTTTCCACTTCGATGAATCCCTGGCTGTCCAGGTATTTGCGTACTTCAATTGTCATTTTATGGCGAAGCTCTAGATTGCTGCGTACATTGGCACGGCGCAGGTCTAGATAACGGTACTTCATGCGGATATCGTCGCCACCGTCCGTATTTTCCTCGATGGTGAAGGGAGGGGTCAGCGATGAGTTCAGAACATCCAGTTCCGATACGATGATTTCAATGTCTCCCGTCGGGATATGCTGGTTTTTGCTGAAACGTTCGTTGACGGTACCCTTAACCTGGATTACGAATTCACGGCCCAAGCGGTTGGCACGCTCGCAAAGTTCGGCATTCACCTCTTCGTTGAACACTAATTGGGTAATTCCGTAACGGTCGCGGAGGTCAATGAAAGTCATGCCTCCCATCTTACGGCTGCGCTGTACCCAACCTGCCAGCGTCACTTGCTTGTTAACATCGGAGATACGGAGTTCTCCGCAGGTGTGTGATCTATACATCTTTTTATTTACTGTTTGACGATTTACTTATTTACTATTTTGAACATGCAAAAATACATAAAACATATTATATGGCGCATCAAAAGGGGAAAGTTATTTTCAGAAACTCCTTTAGTACCTTTTTTACAACATTACATTTTTGTCAGTTTCTTGAATTGCCTTTTGCCTTTATCCAGTATCATCTTGTTTTTATGGGCGATGTCTTCCACAAAAGCATCATTAATTTGTTTCAGTCCGTTGATATAGTCTTGTGCCCGCTGCAAGACATTCGAAGTGTCTTTTTCCGCATCCCGGGGAACAATGACCTGCAGTCCTTTCTTCATAATCTTTACATCTACATTCTCTCCCATCATCATCGGGTCGCCGTCAAAGTGGACTACCCCCGGTTTAGAACGGTGAATACGGAGTGTCTGGCAACGGAACGTCTTAATCCGGCTGTTCTGGTCAATGGTCTTGTTGAAGAGCTGGAAAGAGAGCGACGGTACATCGAGCACAGTGAACGGCTCGAGTATGGTGACGTCCAGCAGTCCGTCGTTCAAGGTGGCTTGTGGGGCAATATACGCATTGTTTCCATATTGCGATGCGTTTCCGCAGGCTATCAGGAACGCCTTGTATCGCAGGGTGCTGCCGTCCATTTCCAGTTCATAGGTTTCCGGACGGTACTTCAGGCTTTCGAGCAGAGTCTTTTCCAGATAAGTGAGTGGTCCTCTCCTTCCCGCCTTGGAGAATTGCAGGCTTACAAATGCGTCGAATCCCACGCCGCAGGTGCAGAAGAAAGGCACATCGTTGATTTTTCCGTAGTCAATGATGTCTATCAGTCCGTCATTGATGATGTCGATGGCCTTTTTCGGCTCCATCGGAATCTGCAGATGGCGGGCAAGTCCGTTGCCGGAACCGCAGGGAATGATGCCCAAAGCGGTTTTTGTATGTACCAGTGAGCGGGCTATCTCATTGATGGTGCCGTCTCCTCCTATGGCGATGACGGCATGTGCATCTTCTTGTGCCTTCTGTGCCGCTATCTCTACGGCATGGCCTGCCCGTTCGGTATAAATCACTTCTTGTGCATACCTTTCCTTATCCAGTTTTTCATCGAGCCACTTCAGTATCTGCTCCTTACTCTGAGTGCCGGATATGGGGTTTATGATGAATGCTATTTTCTTCTTGTTTTCGTTCATGCAAGGGTTGTTGCTATGCAGGTTTTCCAACTGGCAAAAGTAATATAAATATCTGAAAAATTAACCACATAATTCTTTTTAAAATAAGTATAAGTAGTTTTTTTAATGTAAATAGAACATATACCGACATATTTTGCTATCTTTGCCCCCTGTTTTTTAAGACTTGTATTTA